>Ga0207047_1252_pt1 | contig 11571 bp, 7 predicted proteins | sample Alteio_BWMinCont_67_FD_153302 | JGI IMG/M metagenome (GOLD analysis project Ga0207047, IMG submission 153302) | Enriched cells from forest soil in Barre Woods Harvard Forest LTER site, Petersham, Massachusetts, United States -... | ecosystem: Environmental > Terrestrial > Soil > Temperate forest >...
ACGACCGCGAAAATCGTGACAATCGAGACAATCTAAAAAACATGGTCATCGGTCAAAACCTGTGAGTAAACAAATTATTCATCCCCAAACGCCAGTGCAGCAAGTATTTCAAAATGCATTCAGACCCAATCCATCCACATATAATTCATATCAAACGGACCGACATTATCAACATATGCACAATCCCTACGATTTCAACTACATGTAAATTAATTCCTTCTTATTAACCTTCTTCAAAAACGCGTTAATATCCCCAAAATGATCTGCTTCATTAAAAGCTGGATATTGCTTCAATGGCTTAGCACAGGAGAGCCCAGATGGATGCGATGAAATCAGTACATGATGCTTATTTTGATCGATTAATTTCAATTTACTTAACGCTTGCGATCCCCAAAGAACAAAGACAATATTTTCACATCTGTCAGATATCTTTTGAATTATTGAATCAGTGAACCATTTCCAGATCGGAGCATGTTTATTTACCTCTGAGTCAGGGACAGTCAAAGCACTATTCAACATCAAACAACCCTGACTGGCCAAATATTCTAAATTCCCATGTGTAGGCCTAGATTTGATATGCTGAAATTTCTTCATATTGTTAAATATATTAGACAAAGACGAAGGGATATTTATCCCCACTGGTACAGAAAATGATAATCCCATCGCTTGCGGAATACCCTTCTCCGCTTTAAAATAGGGGTCCATTCCCAAAATTAATACTTTCAGATTCTCAAAAGGCGTAAACCTAAATGCTGAAAAAAGCAAATCCGGATAGGGATACATCTGCTTCCCAACCTTCACTTCCTCACCAAGCGCTGTCTCAATTTCAACAAACTGCTCATCCTCAATTAACTCCCCCAACACTGGATACCAACTGGATTTCTTATCAAACACCAACTCCACCACCCCATCGGGATATTTCTCCTTCCACGACAAAAATTTATAATCTTTTACCGATAACATTATTATTACATATCTTGAACCCCTCACGATCTAACACTTTTTTGGTCAATTTTTCTTTGCATCAAGCCTGAATAATTTGACCAAAATATCATTCATTAATTCTTTTGGCAAAGATTTAAATTCATCGAAGGCTTTTTCCCTCTCACCACAAGGTATTCTTTTATCCAATTTTATGCCTGTATCTGGAGGAATATTTATTGGATCATTTCTATGAAAACAACATAAATTTTTATAACATGGCAAATCACGTATCTCTTCTAAACTTTTGCCTTGTGTCAACAAACTGATACATATAATCTCCCGTTTATGCGTCAGAGGATTCGTAATGATTGGATCCACAAGATTTAATCTCCTATTCGTTTTATAGTGCTTACAGCATACATAAGAAGTATAATCAATCGTTCTTCCTGAAAATCCAGGTGAAATTTCATCATAACATGTATACCAATTGTGCTCATGGAAACATTTAAAATATTTTTCACTCAAAGCATTAATTGTTTTTTCATATATTCCATCGGTGATTACCGGATATTCGTAGCACTTCAAGGCAATCTCGCAACTATTCGTGCCATTAATTTTATTTTGAACCTCGTCGATCAATATATTTTTCATTTGATTCACTTGGAAAAAATCTAAAATATGAAGCAGTTCAAAAATATCGTCTATAGATAATTTTTCAGGAATTGCTCTACAATACATCCAAGTGAACATCAGCTGGATCACATGAGATTTATACTCAGATAAATCGATCACTGCAGTTAACTTTTCTTCCATCGGTGTCTCTATCAACTTCAAGAACACATCTGAATTCGATTTTAAGATAATCGAATGCACCATTATTTTTTTATCCTCTAATACAACAGTATAATCTCCAGTATTACTCTCATATAGTTGTCGCATCATATTATAACTATCACCCCTCACTTGAATTTTCTCGAACATAATCATCATTGGAGTCGAAGTAGATGTCATAGTTTACGTTCGTTATTTATTCAATAAAATCTATATTAAAACTAATTTCTTCAACTTTTTTAAAAAAATTGATATTTTTATATATAAAGGATAAAATATATTAGGTTAGTATCACTATCATATCCTAACATGACAAAACCAGTTCAAAGTATTGATGATTTGAATAACTTGACAGATGCCGATTTGAGAGACATCTACGAAGAAATGGAGTATGGCCCTAAAGTGGATGAGGCCCGGAAAGAACCAACTGGTACTGAATCTGTGTGTCCGACATGCACAAAATCAGACATTGTTAAGGACACTTTGCATGCTTTCCTAGTATGTAAGAATTGTGGTCAAGTTATTGGGAATATCGTTAGTCAGAATCCGGAATGGCGGCAGTTTGACGATGATAATAAAAATACGGATGGTGGTCGTTGCTCAATGCCAATAAATAAATTATTACCGCAATCGTCTTTGGGAACTAGTATAGCAGGTAATTATAAATCACGTTTGAAGACATTACATACTTGGAGTCAAATGCCATATAAAGAACGAAGTTTGAATTTAGTGTTTAAAATAATTCAAAGTAAATGCCAAATAGGACATATTGTAAAATGTATGGAAGATGATGCGAAGATAATGTATAAATCTATTTCAGAATGTAAGCACGTTAAGGGGAAGAATAAGGGTAAGTCGATTATTATTCGGGGAAAGAACAGACAAAGTTTAATTGCCGCATGTTTATTTTTTGCTTGTAGGAGAAACGGAAAAACTCGTTCACCGAAAGAGATTGCAGATCTTTTTGAAATGAAGTATACGGAGATTACGAAGGGTTGTAAGAATTTTCTCCGATTGATGAAACTCAGGAAATTGGGTATAAACGTCGGCACCTCGCAGCCGGAACATTTTGTTACCAGATTTTGTAATGAACTTAAGATCAAGCAACAGTATATAGATCAAGCAGTTCAGATCTCGAAGAACATAAGGAAACTGAATATTGCTTCAGTTCATACACCTTTTTCAACTGCAACGGGATCGATTTTATTGATGGCAGAGATTAATGATCTACGATCTATATCGAAGAGGAAACTGTCAATGACATTTAAGGTTTCTGAGGTGACGATAACGAAGACGTATAAGAAGATCGAGCAATACAAGAGGGTATTGATAAACAACGAGATGACTGATCATCTTGTTGGTGTGATAGAAGCGACGCGGGAGAAAAACGTAATTCCTGCAGCTATATTGGATCGTTGTAAGAAATTCGATGTTATTGCAGATCCAGAGTGTGAAATTATCAGTGCTATTGCGAATAAATCCAAGATTCCCTTGATAGATGTTATCGAGGAATTAGCTGATTTAGATAATTTGAGTGAAATTGGAGACATGAATAATTTTGATGATTTCGACGAGATTGATGATATCACAGATAGTGATGAACCGAAAGCGACTCGTGATCAAATAACATCACGCATCAAGAATCATCTAAATAAAGAATGGACGATCTATGACAATATAGAAGAACACGTCGCCAATTTAGATCTAGATGTTTACGAACAAATAGCAACAACAGATCGTGAATATCAAATGTTCATCAAGAAACAGTAATAATTTTTTTTTATAAAGCGTTGTTAAGATATTGCTTTATATCGATTTTTTCTCCTGAATCTTCAATGAGGACTTGAGATAGAATATCATGGATATGGTCTACCAAAATCACTTTGAAACTCTCATCGAATAATTGCGGATCGAGTTCCTGAAGTTCTTTCAGATCCCTTTCGTTTTCCCTAGGAATAAATACTGTTTTGACTTCAGCTCTCTTCGCACCGTACAACTTAGAACTTAATCCACCGATCATTTTCGACTCTCCAAATTTTCCAATTTCACCCGTCATAGCAATATCACGTTTAATCTTCTTATTCAAAACCAAAGAAATTAACGCAACGCCAAACGCACACCCTGCACTAGGTCCATCCTTCGATGTTGCTCCGTCCAACGCGTGAATATGTATACCGGATTTATAATTATTAATATTCTCCTCCAAAACCGTCGTTTTAATTAAATTCGAAACAGTCGTCCAAGCGAATTCAACTGATTCCTTCATGACTTTACCCTGAGAACCGGTCAATTTCAATTCAAACTTGCCCCCACCAGTTAAATTCTTCTGCACAACTATATTAACCAATCCACCATTTCCTGATTGCGTCGCATACAATCCATTAACAATGCCCACTTCATCAACCCTATGAATCTTATCATAATGTATCTTCGGCTTCGGTAAATACTTCTCAATAATTGCCCTCGTAATTACCAACGGATTCGCTTTGTTAATCTCAACCCTACATCCCTTCACACACTTCGCATTGCATATCTTACACGCAGAACACTTTTCACAATTCCCACATCTATCACACGTACATTCCTTCGGCTCAATATCTTTCTTACATTCACAAGAAAATAATCCCCTCTGATACAACCGATCAACATTCAATTTCAACAATAATGATTCCATTAATTGTTTTAACTTACGAACACCTGATTCATACGTATAATTCTCAATAATATATTTCACATCATCATCATTAATCTTAAGAGACCCATGCTCCAAATTAACCCCCTCCAATATCTCTTTCAAAAGGAATTCATTCGCAATCTTCAATTTATCCTTAACACTGTATGATTTCACTTCAATTTCCGTAATCCTGTCTAGTAACACGGGATCCAGTAAAGATCTATCATTATAAGTAAAAATAAATATTACTTTATCCAACGGAAACGTTGTTTCCTGGAAAAATTTATCGCTAAATGTTTTATTCATGTTCGGATCTGTCAACTGAATAAATATATTTTGGATTTCGTTAACACCGTGTTTTTTGCAGGATTTATCTAATTCATCGAAAAATAAAATGCTGCGTGCTTTGCCAGCTTCACACATTTCCCGAACAATCGCACCATGTTGGGCGTTACTATAGGTAAACGAGTGCCCGCTTAAGTAAGTCCCATCTTCAACACCACACAGTGAAATACACCTAAATGGTATTCCCAATGCATCCCCCAAACCCTTCGCAATCAACGTCTTACCCACACCTGGCGGACCACATAAAGATATACTCTTCCCCATAGACGACGGATTCATAATCCACTTACAAATCAATTCCACAATCGCCTGCTTACACTCAGTATGTCCATAAACCTTCTCATTCAATACCTTCGTCACTCTATCAATAAACTCACAACTTCTCTTATTATCTTTATTTAAATCAATAAACGTCTTATCAGTATCCATCCAAGGAAACCTACTCAAAATGTCAACATAAGTCCTATGTTTAGACTGTTCACTACTCTGAGTCTTCAACTCATTCAATTTATTAAATATAATCTTCTTAATCTTCGACGGTATATTTGAATTAGCGGCAATTTGCCTCGGAATATCAACATCATCATCAGACAAATTTTTAATTTTATCCAATTCATTTTTGATATTTATCGATGATTTTTTCAACTTAGTCTGCAACGGTAAAGTCAAATTGTTATATATAATATCAGCGACAACCTCGGATCCAACTTTCTTATCTTTAGTCAATCCGAATAACAATCCAGCCATATTAATACAATCATCCGGTCCAAATAACAACAGACGTATGATGACAAACATGTTTCTCAAATTTCCATCTCTGGCTTGAGAATCGGCTTTCTCACTTCTATCGCTCTTGTCCACTAACATTCTATCTGACCTATCCGTCCTGTCTTTCGTGAACTCCTCCATCAAAGCTCTAAAGGTCATTTTCGATAATTTTGTATAGCGATCAAAATCTACCTTCAATTTTGTCCCAAATTGTTCCAACGTATAAGAAAGAATCTCCCCAGCAGACATATTCTTAATATACAAATTCGCAAACTTCGAATTAATATTTCTCAATTCATCAGCGTATGCTTGTATAGTTTTCTTTTTTTTGTATAAGAGAGGTTTATATATCTGACAAGTCCTTATCATGCTCTGAATCGGGTCAGGAGAGAAGAATCCATCGAAGACGAATTTTTTCCCTGTATTGGGGAAAATAATGGAGATACTTGCGAATGACTGCATGAATAAATCATTTGGCGGATGATCATTAATAGAACAACTGATTTCGAAATCTTTGACTACATCGAGACTACTATATTTTGTTGGAACGAATATAGTATTAATCAATTCGAGCATTTCGCGAAACTCTTTTAATCTCTCCGTTTGTTCATTTCCCGAGGCATTAGATGATTGCAGCGACTCCGACTCCAGAGTCTTGCCTATAATTAATTCCTTATGGCTACAACCTATTAATAGATCCAAACCATGATAAATAGATCTAAATCCGGAGTCTTTCCCGACTTTAACGATTTGATCCGCGACTTTATCAAAATCGTTAAAAATAATATTCCCTAAATTACCGATTTTGCCATTGCGGCAGATATCAAGTAGTGCATCAATGTTGGTATTATAGTGTAGTGGACTCCCAATAATATCATATATGTTCTTATCCAATTTATCTACTTTAGAATGCGATTCTGAAGTAATTTTCTCACTGAGTTTGTCTTGATCATCAATCACTTCACTATCTGTTTCACAAGGAACACTATCATTTGTCGAGTCAGAATTATTATTAACATTTGCGGAGACTTTCAACTCTTTTAATTTTGTATTATATATGTCTTGATTCATAAAGCGGATATCATGATTGAGTTCATTGAGTAATCGTAAGCGATCATGTATCACCATAAATCCTGCTCTGTATAAAAATTCGATATGCTGTCCCATGTCATATAGCGATTTTGCGTACCGATTGTATTCGTGTTGTAAAAAGCTAATCTTACATTCCCTAACTGTGGAGTCTTCCATTAATATATTTGCGGAAAAAAAATCTAGTAGATGCATGTGAAATATTTTAATTATATATGTAAATATTTAGATATAGTATAGTATATGCTCCTGCGATTATTTTGTGCTGGGGGTATAATTTTTTAAAAATAATATAGTGTGTTTACTTTTAAAAAATATTTTGTTGGATCATACTATAAGAAGATATGTCCGCAACTAAGCAAAAATCAACTGATGCTAAAAAAACTAGTGAAACCCCATCTGATGTTAAACCCGAAGTAAAGGCTGCTACATCAGCACCTGGTGTAGCCCCTGAGACTGTCGCCAAAGTAACTGTTGGTAAGCCAGCAAAGGCTAAAGCAGATACCAAAGCTAAAAGTGGTGATGCTAGTGGTACCACAAAGAAACCCACGGTGGCTAAGGCGAAGACCACTAAAGCTGCGAAGGGTGATAAGACTACTAAAGGTACTAAAGCAGCTAAACCTAAAGCTCCTAAGGCTCCCAAAGCAGCTAAGGAGGTTAAACCAGAAGTCTCCGCTACAACTAGTACAACTGGCACAACTGGTACAACTGGCACAACTGGTACAACTGGCACCTCCGTAGCAACAGGAGGAGGTACAGAGGTTAATACTACTGACTCATCCGCGCTAGCCGACGCAGATAAAAACGACGACCCAAAGAAACGTTATTTTAAATGTGTCTATAACGACAAAACCTATGGTCGCTTATGTGGTCTCAAACCCAAGCAGGCAGCCAACAAAGCTTTCACCTCACTTCTCAAACACATGAAGAAATCTGGCCAAGTCTACGCTGGCGGCAAGATTAATTTCTCCATTGTCGAATGCACTCGCGGTAGCAAACACAATACCTATTGCTATATCGGTGAACGTAAACCCCTTGCAGACCCTGTAAAAGTACCCATCAAAGTCAAGAGCAAGGATGGAGTCCAAGTCGAGAAGGAGGTTACCTATTTCCATAAGAACCACGTCAAGAAAGTTCGAAAGGCCGACATGGAAAAATAATTGTATCTATATAATTTATAATCTATGACGAACTCTACCAAACATAAAGTCGGTAAAGATCCTCAAAATATTTTTACATTCCAATCTAATGACAGGATAATGGTCTCTCATGATGAAGGAAAATTTAGTTTTTATTCCAAATCGCCTATAGGTCATTTCACAATAAACCAACTAATAAGATATATAGGCAAAGAACACTATAGCGAATTTATGAATGGTGTTGACCCAGATCTCTCAAAAGAAATAATAGAGAGTTTTATAGTTAAAATTAATTTATCTAAAATTCAGCTTATTAGTCATGTTCAGTCGCCATTTATGGGAAATATAGAAATGCTTATTTTATTGGACCACGATCTAAGTGATTTTGAGAGGAAAAATCTCCCTGCTCACGTGAAGGCGATTACCGATATTAAAATACAAAAGCGCGTGCTTCGATTGATCAAAGAATTTATTTATTTATTACAAAATCATATGGTTCGGTTAATTGCAACAATAAGTAGTCATCTAAAAAATGATCCGTCACGTGTCAAAGTAAAAGAGAATTTACTAAGTTATTCGAATGCTTTAGTATATAAGATTTCAAATTATGTACTATTTCAATTGGAGCTGCAGAGCACAGCTATAACCCATCTTGAGGAAAATCAAATTAATTTGGTTAAGATTAAGGGAGTATTGAATGAGAAGATAGATTTATTGATGAAGAGTATTGGGGGGCAAGAAGTGAAGATGGATGCCTTGTCGGGGAAAATGGATGCGTTGTTGGTTAGGCCAGGGGTGTTGGATGAACATTTTGAAGTGGATCCTGTTGAACAAGAGAATACTACTACTCGGGTGCAGAATACTTCGCAAAGTTCAGATATTATTGAGGAAATATTTCATGGATTGATTCCAAAATCGGTGGTTGAGGAAGGAGCAGAGACGATAATAGAAAAACCAAAGCAGGAGTGTGTGATAGACAAGGCAGCTGATAATGCAAAGATGCAAACAAAAAAGTTAACTTCCTTGATCTCTGAGGAAATTATAATGGCGCCGATTTCGGACAAAAATATCAAACAACAGAAAGAGAAGATAGATATCTCCCACGTTCTCGACAGTGAAAATGGTTATCAGTCTGCTTCTGAACCCACCAATGAAAAACCAATGAACTATCTCTCTTCCGAAAAACCAAAAGATACAGATAAGTCTATCATAGGAGAGATAATAAATATCTAAAACATATATATATGGAACCATTTAATCATCATGAAAGATTAATATTAACAAACAAATCAAATATGAAAAAAGTTCAAAAATTAGAATCTATATTAAAATCGATTGAGAAAGTGGATTTGGATATAAATACTAAATTAAAAATGCATATGGATTATATTATATCACTTAAAATATCTTATAGGGAATCGTTAATGGCATTTCAATCAATCAGACAAAATTTTGTTGGATAGGATAGAGGCAATACTTGTTCCGCCGATGTCATCTTCTATGGGATCAACGAAAGGTGTAGTTTCTTTTTGCACTTCCCCTAAACCCCTAACTGATACATTCACGAGAGAATTACTATACACTTTATTACATAATTCATTCACCTCTAAAATATATTTCCCATACTCATTCTCCGTTGGGCTCTTACCAGATATTAACCAATCTAAAATTTCATCTACTTTCGCCCCTACTAGATTTCCATCATTCTCATTAACTGAAAACATTCCACATGACAAACTACTCTTGATCAAAAGACACAGTTGCTCAAGTTCATCTTTACCATTCTCCTCAACGTCCTTCTTGAACAGCCCATCATACTTCTTCATGATCGCATCACATTGATCATTAATATGATCTATCTTCGCCTTATACTCAACAGCAGTTGCCTTCGTATGCACATGCATCCACAACAAAACATCATCAATATTCTCTTTCAACTCTATCACATCGTCATCGGAAAGCTGCAAATTCTGACTACTCAACATATCAAATAAACTATTAGCTAACTCCTTCAAACAATCTCTCAATCCTTTTATTTCTTTTTTATCATCATCAGAAATAAAACCATGTTCTTCATTTTCTAATTTCTCAAATACTTCATTGACCTCAGCAACATCCTCTCCATAAATCGACGTGGCATTTGTCTCCATCACAACATTCGCCTTCACCGGTTCCTTCACGTCCGAATTAGAATTAAATATCAAAAGCCCATAATTCTTCTTCAATTTATCCCGCACTTCCTTATATTCATTCTCTCCCCTAATCTCCACTTTACTATCCGCAGCCCATCGCTCCACCAACCCAACCTCCCCAATGACTTTCGCCTTATCCTCAATAGACAAATTTAACGTTCCACTCTCAATATTCAATTTTATATTCGAACACAACTCTTCGATTTCATACAAATATTCTTTCCTGGCGGCTTCCACTTTATCCTTAAGCTCATATTCTCTTGCATCACGCACTAACTTTTCTACTTGACTTGTTGATAAACGTCCTTTATTTCCACTAATAGTAACGCCATTCTTACTCTTACTATCTTTGTCCTCCGCTGTGACAGTAATAATCCCATTCACATCAATATGAAATTTTACCTCAATTTTCGCCAAACCGCGCATTTTAGGTTCAATGCCCTTCAGCTCAAATTCACCAACTAAGAAATTATTTTTCGTTAACTTCCTCTCACCTTCAAATATCTTAATTATCACCGAAGTCTCAAAATCAGAATTAGTCGTATACATCTTTGTCTTATTAACGGGTATTACTGTGTTTCTCTTAATAATATTGCTCATTACACCACCGATTATCTCAACACCAAGAGACAAAGCAGTGATATCCAACAAAGTCATAGATTCAGCAAAAGGATCACAGTCATGCGAAAGTTTATATCCCTGAATTGCCGCTCCAATACAAACAGCTTCATCTGGATTCAATGAAGTATTCGCCTCCTTCGAGTTAAAAAATCTCTTAATATTCTCCCTAATGATCGGCATCCGAGTCATACCGCCAACTAATATAATCTCATCGACAACATCCTTCGTCACCATCGCAGAATCCAACACCTCTCTCAACGGATCAATACTAATCAATAACAAATCCCTACACAACTCAACTAATTTATCCTGCGACACATTGATAAAAAGATCCTTTGAATCAAAAAAATCTTTCACAGCAATAGTAGCACGAATAGAATGCGACAACATCTTTTTCGCATTTTCACAAGATCGTTTCAGTCTCTGTATAGACAAAACATTAACATTATCTAATTTCGCTATGGAATATTTATTTTTGAACATATGTAAACAGTATCTCATTAATCTCTTATCGAAATCTGCGCCTCCCAAATGGGTATTACCCACCGACGCCAAAACTTCAAACAGTCCACTGGATACATTTAACAAAGAAACATCTAACGTTCCCCCACCAAAATCATAAACAATAATATTCATTTCTTTCTTAATGGGTTTCAATTGCTTAGATCTATTGAACACACCATAAGCTAAAGCTGCAGCAGTCGGTTCATTGATTATTCTTATGCAATCCAGTCCAGCTATCGTAGCAGCATCCTTAGTTGCCTGCCTTTGTGCATCATTAAAATACGCTGGAACAGTAATAACAGCCTTTTTCACATCCATTTTCAAATAATTCGAGGCAATAACTTTCAATCTGGACAGCACCATAGCACTTATTTCCTCCGGCGTATGCTTCACCCCTTGGGAACTATTATTCAACAAAATATCCCCACCATCCCCCGATTCAATTTCATAAGTCAGAAACTCTAAATCCCCCTTCACCGAAGCA
>Ga0207047_1246_pt1 | contig 11535 bp, 3 predicted proteins | sample Alteio_BWMinCont_67_FD_153302 | JGI IMG/M metagenome (GOLD analysis project Ga0207047, IMG submission 153302) | Enriched cells from forest soil in Barre Woods Harvard Forest LTER site, Petersham, Massachusetts, United States -... | ecosystem: Environmental > Terrestrial > Soil > Temperate forest >...
AGCTTCTATTTTTTTGCCGGTCTCGTCATTTATGCCTTTTGTTTCCAGCCACATATCCCACTCTTCCCTTTGCGGGAAAGATGAACGATGTACTAAAATAAGATTAGCATGGTGGCGATGCGCTAAATCCTGCGCAATGGTAAACCCCATACCCCCAAACCCACCGGTAACTATATAGGTTCCGTTGTTGGTTATCGCAGCGCCGGATCTTATTTTTTCGTTATCAACCACAGGTTCATAATGTTTAACCCAGCGTTCACCATGGCGATATGCTACGAAATGCTCATCGGTATGATAAAACACCTCATTTATAACCTGCTGTACGTAGTTGTCTGTTAAAGAGTCCGTTTCGGATGCATATGGGATATCAATAATCCGACAGTTGATGTTTTCAATTTCTGAAGGCATGATAGCCGCAGGAGCTTGTATAGCTGCCTTAAGCGGGTCTATTACATCCAGAGCCATAACTTTTGCCAGGTGATTGGTGACCAAAGTAACGTCGACAATATTTTTAGGATTCCATAACGCCAAGGACTTGGCTAATAGCGCAAAGTGCAAATAATGACCGGCCATACGGCGTTCCATTACTTCATATACCACAGGCCCTGTTTCACTTGTTAGTGAGGCGCAATGGATTATATTGCCGATCTGTGTTTGCTGATTACCCAGGTGCTCCCACAACTGAATCAGATCGTCTTCATTATTATAATTTAACTCGAAAATGTTTTGCCTCAGTAATTTAAATTCATTTCCGGCCCGTACCTCTATTACTTCCTGACCTGAAGTATTTAACAACTCAATAACTGAACGGCCAAATGTCCGGCTCCCTGAAAAAACAACAAAGCTTGTGTGTTTTTTATTCAATTCATTAGCCTGGTTGGGCAGAAGTGATTTTTTCCAGTCAGTTGCATATACTCCGCTATCCTGATAAGAAGTCGCGGCACCTCCGGTTGATAACCTGGTATTTAATAATTCATCCAGATTAAAATCAGTGGCATATGGTATTTTTTCAAATGAGTAGGTTGGCAGCGACAATTTCTTTTTAGATTGATCGCCGTAAAAGTTATCCCAGTTTATCTTTAAACCCTTCAGCCAAAAATCACCCAATTTTTCCAGCAAATAATGCTGATCGTTGATAGCTTGCTTGCTTTGGCGTACAGTGTTTATAAAAAGATGATTTTCACCTTTTTTATTGTTATCTGTAATGTAATTATTTAATGTACGGCCGGGGCCTAATTCAATAAAGCATGCGCCACCCAACTTCAATAATGTTTCTGAGCCTTTATTGAATTGCACAGTATTACGTAAATGATCACTCCAATAAGATGCATTCTTTATTTGCTCATAGGTAACCAGTTCGCCAGTAATATTTGATATATATGGTATTTGCGGCGCATTTATTGAAACAGCGTTTACTTCTTGTTCAAAGCCCTCCAAAATATCATTCATCATGGAAGAATGAAAGGCATGAGAAGTGTGCAGTTTCTTGGTTTCAATACCTTGCGCGGATAATTCTTCTTCTAAGGCAGCAATAGCACCAGGTTCTCCTGCCACTACCACAGATACATCGGTGTTGATAACCGCGATGTCTATCTGTTTGTGCAAAACAAGCAAAGGCTTTAATTCTGCATGGTTCATGTTTACACTTAACATGCTGCCACACGGCACACTGCCCATTAACTCACCTCTGCGTATAACTAACTTAATCGCATCCTTTAAACTAAATACCCCGCTTATGCAGGCGGCTACATATTCGCCTATGCTATGGCCTATCATGTAATCGGGTTTTATACCCCAACTGTCCAATACTTTTGCAAGCGCGTACTCTATAATAAATAAAAGTGGCTGGGCGAATGTGGTATCATTAATTAATAATTCACCACTATCACTTGTTTCCGGGAATAATGCCGCTTTAAAATCGCTTTTAGAGTAGGTAGCCGCTATTGACAAACAGTTATCAACCGTTTGTTTAAATATGGTATTACTGCTGTAAAGGCCTTTACACATATCTGTGTATTGTGCACCCTGACCAGGGAAAAGGAATACAATATTTTGCAGATCTTCGCGGATCGAGTTCCCTTTAAAATCCAGGTATTCCTTGTTGGTTATTTTCGAGATCGCTTCTTCGATTGTTTCACAAGTCAGTATCCGGCGGTGTTCAAAGCGATTACGGCCAGCCTGTAATGTGTAGGCAATATCACCAAGATTAGCTTGTGAATTTTCAGTTAAGTAATTTTTTAATGCTGATGTATTCCTTTCAAGGCTTTTCTTTGTTTTTGCTGATAGAGTTAGCACATGGCAGGTGGTATCCTGAACTGATGAAACAGATTCAGGCGCTTGCTCTAAAACTATATGCGCGTTGGTTCCACCTATACCAAATGAGCTAACACCGGCCCTTAACGGATATTGCGAGTTATTCCATTCTATTAATTCCTTATTTACATAGAATGGCCCATTGTTAAAATCAATTTTGGGGTTAGGGTTTTCAAAATGTAATGTGGCAGGTATCTTCTTATTGTTTATTGCCAATACCGCTTTTATAAAGCCGGCTATTCCGGCAGCCGTATCAGCATGGCCAATATTTGATTTTACAGACCCAAGCGCACAATGCTTATCCGGGTTATTGTTAAAGGCCTGGTTTAGCGCTTCAACTTCAACCGGATCACCAAGTGAGGTGGCTGTGCCATGCGCTTCCACATAGCCTATGGTATGTGGTTCTACATCTGCTATTTTTTGTGCTTTTTGTATTACTTCTGTTTGGCCGGCCACGCTTGGCGCGGTGTAGCCAATTTTGTTGTTACCATCGTTATTTACAGCGGTGCCTTTTACAATGGCATATATGTGGTCATTATCTTTGATAGCATCTTTAAGTCTTTTTAATACAACCACGCCGGCACCTTCACCTACTACTGTGCCACTGGAATCGCTGCTAAAGGGGCGGCAATTGCCATCCTGCGATAATATCGCGCCTTCTTTATACATATACCCCTTGTGCGAATAGTGCTGCACATTAATGCCGCCTGCAAGTGCAAGGTTGCATTCACCAAGCAATAAACTATTGCAAGCTTCATGTACTGCTACTAATGATGACGAACAGGCAGTTTGTACCATAACCGCTGGACCTTTAAGATTAAACTTATAGGCTATGGTTGATGATAAGAAATTCACATCGCGCAGGTGCATAGCGGTAAAATCGTCAACAAGGCCTTCTTTATTATTGGCCACTGCATTCAAGATCCATGGTACGTTTGCTGCCCCTGCCGTGAAAATACCAACCTTGTTTTTATTAGTATCAAGGCTGTATCCGCTGTCTTCAATAGCTTCCCAGCAGCATTCGTGATATAGCCTGGTTTGCGGGTTCATCAATTGTGCCTCTTCATCACGGTATCCGAAGAAAGCTGAATCAAAAAATCCTTTGTTTTTTAAATAAGCGTTCGCTTTTACATATTGCTTATTTTTAAGCAGCGCAGGAGATTCTTTTTCTGCCAGCAACTCAGCATCTGTAAGCGTACTGATGCAGTTTGCTCCGTTTTGTAAATTATTCCAGTATTCCGAAACATTATCTGCATCAGGAAAGCGGCAGGACATACCGATTACTGCAATTTCTAGGCCTGAGTATTTTGTCATGATTTAATCTTGAATGCGTTTAAATAAATTGATGGCGTCTGACATTTGCTCAACATCGCTGTCTGCAATTGTCGTATTGCCTGCTGTGATACCTGATCTTTCGGTTTCCAAGTAATCAGCCAAGAGCGAGATCACCGGATAGGTAAATGCTTTAATTACGGGGATATTTGAAGAAAAATGATTATTTACTTTATTAACCATTTTTACCAGCTTTAATGAATTCCCGCCTATATCAAAAAAGTTTGTTTGAATGCCTACCCGGTCTTCAGGAAGGTCCAATGTTTCTGACCAAATCTTAATCAGCTCCTTTTGAACCTGATTTTTAGGTTTTTCTGATGCTTCGGTTATCTTAAAAACAGGGTCGGGTAATGCTTTTTTATCTAATTTGCTGTTTTGGTTGAGTTGTAGTTTTTCAACCTGTAGAAAATATCCAGGGATCATATACTCAGGTATCTTTGCCCTTAAATGATCTTTAAACTCCTGGCTTTCTATTGGCTGATCAGCTACGTAATAGGCTATTATATATTTTTCGCCGTTATACTCCCTAACAATTACCGCCGCTTCCTGAACCCGTGGATGCGAAATGATATTGCTTTCAATTTCGCCTAATTCTATTCTAAAACCACGTATTTTAACCTGTTCGTCGGCCCTTCCTAAATATTCTATACTTCCGTCTGGTAATAACCGGCCCACATCTCCTGATCTGTAGATCCTTTCCCCCGGTTTAAACGGATGCGGCACAAAGCACTCGGCAGTTAGCGTATCTCTTTTTAAATAGCATCTTGCTACACCTTCGCCGCCTACATATATCTCACCTTTAACATTTGGTGGCACTATATTTTGGTACTTATCTAACAGATATACTGAAAGGGTTGGAATTGGTGTGCCTACATTACTGATACCTGCATCCATGTCGGCAGATGTGATCTCTTTGTATGTAACATGTACAGTGGTTTCGGTTATACCAAACATGTTAATCAATTTTACATGCGGATAGCTTTGGTTCCACTGTTTTAATTTGTGCGGGGATAAAGCCTCACCACCAAAAATCACGTAACGCAATGCTGGTAGATCTGCATTTGTTTCCAGACTTTCATGGATCAGGTTATAAAAGGCACTTGGGGTTTGATTAAGTACTGTTACCCGTTCATTTGATAAGATGTTAAGGTATTTACGGGTGTCGATAGCATCAGACTTGGAAATAACTACCAGCTTACCGCCAAAGAGCAAGGCCCCGTACATTTCCCACACACTAAAATCGAAGCAATGACTATGGAACATCGTCCATACGTCTGATCCGTCGAATTTAAATTGGAAAGCGTCATTAAAGAACAACCTCACCACATTTCTGTGTTCTATAACCACACCTTTAGGTTTACCGGTTGTTCCAGAAGTATAAATGACATAACAGGCATCCTGCGGCTTGTTCACTATCTCTAAATCCGGCGTAATCTCGCTGCTACTGATAATAGCATCTATATCAAGTACATTTTTTTTGCTGTCAATTATTTTATTAAATCTTTGAGATGTCAGGATCACTTCTGCGCCGCTATCTTCAATCAAGTAATTAATGCGATCCTCCGGATAATCAGTATCTATCGGCAAATATGCCCCACCTGCTTTAAGGATGGCCAGCATGCCTATTACCGTTTCAATTGACCGGTCCATTACCAAGGCAACTATCGTATTGGGCTTTACGCCTTGGGAGCGCAAAGTGGCGGCAACCCGATTTGTTTGTTGAAAAGCTTCCTGGTAGGTAATGCTTTTCCCATCAAAACTAATAGCCGTTTTACCGGGATTTTTTAATGCCTGTTTTTCAAACAACGAGCATATTGTTTTTTCAACAGGGAACTGTACTTGTGTATTATCCAGTGATTTTATAATGGCCTGTTTTTCATTCTCGTTAATCAGTTGTACTGAAGATAAGGCCACCTCGCTATCAGCATACATTGCCGAGATAATCCTTTTTAAATAGATTAGGTATCTGTTTATGGTTTCGTTTTCAAACAGCGTATCTGCATATTCAAAACTGAGCCTGATGCGGTCATTCTTTTTAATGGCAGAAAGTGTAAGATCAAATTTTGAAATGCCACAGCCGGGATCTTCTTCAGACACCAAATTCCCATCTAACTTCAAATTGGTTTCTTCAAAGTTTTCATAAGAAAAAACCACATCAAATAATGGGTTGCGACTTGTATCCCGCTCCAGTTCTAATTCGTTTATTAAATCTTCATAAGGGTAGTCCTGGTTATCAAAAGAAGCTAAAACCCGTTCCTTTAATTGGCTGATAAAAGACTTGATGGTTAAAGAACCGTCTGGCCGGGTGCGCTGTGGTATTGTATTCACGAACATTCCCAACATGTTTTCCAGATCGGTATGACGGCGACCGGCCACGGGATAACCTATTACCAGATCTTCCTGACCGCTAAGTTTAGAAAGCAAAATGCTGTATGCTGATAATAATATTATAAAAACACTTGCATTATTTTTTTCGGCTATAGTTAATATCTGTTTTGTTTCTTCTTTGCTCAGTTCCAGCTCTACACGGTTGCCGGTGTAAGTTTTTACAACTGGCCTTGCAAAGTCGGAAGGCAATTCGAGCGGAGTGGGCAGTTCTTCAAACTCGCCCAGCCAAAAGTTTTTTTGCTGTTGCAAACGCGCTTTGTATGCAGCGCCTGTTTGCCATACCGCATAGTCTGTATATTGTAGTTTTGGCGCAGGCAGTTCAACATGATTGTAAAGCGCAGCCAGTTCTTGTAAGATAATACTCCCTGATACCCCATCAGAAATAATGTGGTGCATATCGGTTACAAGGAAGTACCTGCCATCAGCAGTCTCTATAATCCCGGCTCTTAATAATGACGCATTACTTAGATCAAATGGTTGAATAAATTCATTTATCGCTTGTTGAGCGCTTTCTTCAGTCAGTTTACGATAAGATATAGCAAAATCCATCGCAGGAATAACTTTCTGACGGGGCTCTTCATTTTCATATTCAAAACATGTCCTTAAAATTTCATGCCGCTCAATTAGCCTTTGAAATGCCTGACTAAGCCTTTTAATATCAGGTGCCTGCTGCAAACTAACTACAAACGGCATGTTATAAGCCGTTTCCATTATATCCAGCTCATACAAAAAGAACAAACGCCTTTGTGCTAATGACAAAGGATAGGTGGATTGAACAGGAGCCTTTAAAATGGCCATATAACTGGTTTCTTCTGCCTCGCTGATGCTGGCTGCCAAACTTTTTACAGTTGGGTTTTTAAAGAAAATATTGTAGGAAATTTTTACACCAAACTCTTTGCTTATACTATTTAGCAACGTTGTTGCTCTTAGGGAATGGCCACCCAGATCAAAGAAACTGCTTTTTACGCTTATTGTTTCCTCTTTAATTTTTAACACCTTCGCCCATAATACAGCCAGTTTCTTTTCAACTTCGTTAGCAGGCGGGGTAAACTGGTCGCTAATGTTTACTGTTATTTCAGCGAGCGCGGCTTTGTTAATTTTGCCATCAAAAGTAAGCGGCATTTCATACAGATGAACATAATGCGCCGGAACCAAATAAGCAGGCAATGAGGCAGAGAGGTATTTTTTAATTTCGCTTTGCTTAAGTTTTTGTGGGGCGCTATAATATACTACTATATGGTCGTTTCCACTTATTTGTTTTAATACAACCGCGCATTCTATAATCCTGTTAAAAGTAAACAACTGTTGCTCTATCCGATTAAGATTTATCCGTAGGTTTTGTATGTTAACTACATCTTGTATAGTGCCAAGATATTGGATAGTGCCATCCGGCAGCCATTGTCCTATATAGCCGGTTTTAAATAATTTTTGCCCGTTTAAATAGGGGTCCTCAATAATTTCAGGCAATTGTTTATTTAAGTACCCGGATATGCTTAAGCCTGATATTGCTATCTCACCAGTGGTACCGGCAGGAACGAATTGTTCATCATTATTCAATACATATAACTTTGTATTTTCAACAGCTCTGCCTATACGTATTATCGGGGTACTATTTTCCTCCTGTGTATATTCACAAAAAGCTACAGTTCCGTTGGTTTCCGCCCAACCATATTTGGCAATTAATTGCGTGTTACTATTTAGCGAAACTGTTTTACCAAATAATTCTGCCTGATTAGGATATAATATCCCATCGCCGATAAATATGTACCTGAGTGATTGAATTTTCGCATACCCGGTATTATTTGAAAGCGCAGTGCAAAATTTGGTTAATAATGAAGGGGTGAAATTTGCAATTGTTGCTTTATACCTGTCGATACAATTTATCAACTCAGACATCTTAAGATCAGCGCTTTGCGGAAGGATTGCAAGAGATGCCCCTGCAATAACCCATCCAAACAGTTCCTCCAGTGAGATGTGAGAATCAAGCTGAGCTTTCAGCAAAATCACATCTTCCTTTTTTAAGGGATAGGCATGCTGTATTTGCGCCATGCTATCTGATAACTGAGCATGATTAATCACTACTCCTTTAACCTTGTGCTGAGAGTCGGCCTTATAGATAATAACTGCGGGCCTGTCGCGGCGAATAGGGGGCGGAGTAATTAAGCCCTGATAATTAATAATAATATCTAATTGCTTATCCAGGTTGATAATGCTTAATGACGGGTTTAACCCTTTAGGCAATGACCTGCCGCCGGTAACTAAAAACTTTATATCTGCATCTTCAATTATAGTATTAATACCGTCTGAAGAAAAACCTGCGCTTATTGGTACGTAAACCATACCCGCTTCTAATAAACCGAAAACGAAAGGCACAAGATGCTCATTACGCTCAACAATAAAGCCTACCCTACTTCCGGCAGGCAAATTGGTTTCGTTTAACACCCATGAGGCAACCTGGCGAGCCCTATCATGTAACTGCCAGTAGGTTAATTCAACGTTATTATATCTTACAGCAATATTTGCAGGAGTGGCTATTACATTCTTTTTAAATGTATCGATGATAGTTTCACTCCTTAACTGCCGACCGGTTTCCGGGGTTTCTAATGCTTTTAATACCTGTCGTTTTTGCTGATCGGTTAGCAAATCCAACTGGCCATATGTTGTTTCAGGCTTGTATACTATCGCCTCTAAAATTGCACCAAATTGTTCCTTGAGCTGGCTAATGGTTTCTTCGTCCCAATATTGCTGGTTGTAATTAAAGCCGATCTCAGTTTTTTCAAAAAGGCTTACTGTAACAGTGAGGTTATAGTGCGTACTTTCAATTGCTTTAAAACCGGTAACTTTAATGCTGTTATCACGCTTAATTTTATCACTTTCCAAAGGGTAGTTCTCTACCACCATAATAGAATCGAATAACTCCGCTGAAACGTTTCCAAGTGCCAGCCGCTTGATCTCTACCAGTGGAAAGTTTTCAAAACTTTCTCGTTCCTGTAGATGTGCATTTACTTCGACAAGAAGCTGGTGTAGTGTTTTATGTTGATCTGCAGAGACTTTTAGGGGAAGTGTATTAATAAAAAGCCCGATAGCTTGCTCAATGTTCGGTAGTTTTATATTGCGCCCGGATACGGTAGTGCCAAAAATCACCATATTATTGTTTAACCTTTTTTGCAGCAGCAAACCCCAGGCAGCGTATAAAACGGCTGCAATGGTAATTTTATGCTTTTGGGAGAATGCAATAAGATCATCATTCAACTCTTCAGGAAGAATAAATTTATGATCACCAAAGCCTTCAATACCCACTCTGGTCTGTAAGCTACCGGATAGGCCGGTATTGTGTAGATAATTTTTAAAGTAGCCGGTCCAATAATCCAGCCCTAAAGCATTATTTTGGTTTAATATGGCGATGGAGTAGTCTTTTACTGATGGTTTTACAACTACTGTAGATGCATATTGATCAGCATTAAGATAAGCGGTAAAAAATTCATTAATAAGTATTCCGGTGCTCCATCCATCATATAATATATGATGATGACATATTTCCATAATAAAGCGCTGATCTGAAATTTTGTATAGAAAAAACGCGGAAGGGATTAGTTGTCAAATCAAGCTCTACATCTGATTTAAACCTGGTCATTAGTGAATCCAGTTTCTCATCATTAAGGCCACGATCTGAAAGATCATTATATTCTATTTGGAATCCAGTATCTTTTAAGATGATTTGCACGGGCGTTGTAATCCCTTCCCACCTGAAAACAGTTCTTAGTATTTCGTTTTTATTAATAACAGATAGCCACGCGTCATTACAGTTTTGTATATCCAGGTTTCCGTCTATATCTAATCCAAGGCATACTGAATAAGCAAGGCTATCAGGATGCTCAAGGCTGTGAAATAACATCCCCTCCTGTAATGAAGTAAGGCTGCATATTTCAACAATATTGTTTTTATCTATTTTTAATGGGGTGCTCATATTCTAAACTTTACGTATTGAATACCGGCTTTAGTTGACCGGTTTTTGCCCCGGCAATTGCCGGTGGAATGCAGAAATAAAAGGTTAAATTCTTTTCGGAGTTCAGGCGCTAGAACAAAACGTCCAGATCCTCATTGCTCAAACCAGCCATATCAAAATCAGAAGCAGTAAAATGTATTTCTTTTTCGTTTTTGATGTGGCAAAGGATAAGCTGTAACTCGCTTATGAAGCTTTTTTTCAAACTATCAATTGTTTCTTTGCGATAGGACAGCTTATTGTATTGTATTTCTACCCGGAATTTACCGTCAATCACAAGGCAATTAAATTCTAAAACAGCAGTAAGATGATTTTCGGGATCACTTTCAAAACCGGTATCTTGCCTGGTAAAAGAGAACAGATCATTATCAAACGCCTCATTAAATTCACCTAAATAATTAAACCTTACCTGTGAAATTTTGGGTTGGATGTAGTTCTGGCTGTCGTATTTATAAATCCCATAGCCTGCCCCGTCATTTGGCACATTGCGAAACTGCTCTTTAACTGCTTTAATGCGGCTAGCAATATCTGTATCTGCTAAATTTAAAACTAAAGGGTACATTGTTGTAAACCAACCCACCGTTCTTGTGCTATTTACATTTTCCAGATGCCTGCCTTTATTCTCCTGTTCAATAACAAAAGTGTTTAAGCCTGTCCAATTGCTTAATGCAGTGGCTAATGCGGTGTTTAATAAAATGGCTACGTTTGTTTTATAAGTGTAATTAGCTTCTCTAATTAAAAATGTTGTTTCTTCCTGTCCGAGTGTTTCAGCAGCTGTTGCCTGGTTTAGTATTCGCCAGTCGGTTGTTGGCTGATCAAGCGGTAATTTAAAACCGAGGTCAATAATAGCTTGCCAGTACTTGCTTTCGGCGTCGGTTGCTTTAAGGTCTTTAGTATAATTATGTTGAGCTTCTGCATAGTCTATAACACTTGCCGTTTTTAATGGCAAGTGCAACTCGCGGCTGTTCTCTAATGTATTATATATGTTATAAAGATCTTCTAATAATATTCTCCAGGAAACGCCATCTACCAACAGGTGATGCATTGTTATAAAAAGGGTTTCATAACAATTTTCAAGGTTATCATTTTTGATGATCACCGCTTTCAGCAGCAAATCTTTACTAAGATCAAGCCTCGCTTTAATATTGTAATAACAAAGATCGGCACCGGCATTACATTGCCCATTCTCTGATTTTATAGTTTGTTTGGTGATCTTAAAATCAGCTTCCAAATGATCATTATTGATAAAAAGCTGTTGTTTTGCTGAATTGTAGTTCATCCGTAACCCATCATGATGAGCTATCAGCATACTAAAAGCCTTTTCCATGTTTTTAATGTTTACCTCTTTGTTCAGGTTGAGGGAAACAGATTGCATGTAATACCCGGGTTTGGAAAAGTGTTGATTGAAAAACCATTTCTCAATGGGCGTTTTCAGTTTATTTCCTTCTATTAAAGCAATACAGATCGCATCAAGATTATCCGAACATGGCGTCGAAATT
>Ga0207047_1255_pt1 | contig 11506 bp, 6 predicted proteins | sample Alteio_BWMinCont_67_FD_153302 | JGI IMG/M metagenome (GOLD analysis project Ga0207047, IMG submission 153302) | Enriched cells from forest soil in Barre Woods Harvard Forest LTER site, Petersham, Massachusetts, United States -... | ecosystem: Environmental > Terrestrial > Soil > Temperate forest >...
TCCCTGCCGCGAGACCGCTGTCAGAATGGCCCAATTTCGAGTGTCGGGCCCGCGGTCGACTTGTTTGTGGCGGCGTCACGTATAAAACTTAGTTCGTGAAGTGGCCCCTCTCAATAGCCACTTACGTGTGTTACGCTAAGGCCACTTAATTTCTCCCACTTCCGATGAAGCGCGTACCCGCCACTTTCATCCCGCTGATCATGCTCGATAACCGGGCGAAGGCTCCGATTTATCGGCAGCTATACGATTGTCTTCGGACTGCTATAACCGAAGGCCGAATTCGGCCTGGACAACGTCTTCCGTCAACTCGGGCCATGGCTGCGGAACTGCAGGTTTCTCGCATTTCGGTCTTCAACGCTTATGAGCAGCTGCAATCTGAGGGGTACCTGGAGACGTTCGCAGGATCGGGAACATGTGTGGCACGAACGATTCCGGATGACGCATTCGGTCTTTCGTCAGATCAGCGGCGGAGAGGAGTTCGGCAAGCAATTGCGGAGTCTGGTCCTCGCAGCTTGTCAGTGCACGCATTGGATCTGTTAAACGCACCTTTGGAACCGTGGTTACGCAACCTGGGTGCATTTCGAGTGAGCTTGCCTGCTCTCGATCAGTTTCCGGTCGACGTCTGGTCGAAGTTGGTGGCGCGACATTCGCGCAAGCAGTCACGGGTCATCATGGCTTACGGCGATGCCATGGGATATCTGCCATTCCGTGAAACCATCGCACAGTATCTGAGCGCGTTTCGCGGGGTACGATGTGATTCATCGCAGATCCTGGTTACCACCGGGTCTCAACAGGCATTGCAGATATCTGCCCAGGTTCTGTTGAATCCCGGAGATCAGGTGCTGATGGAGGAGCCGGGCTATCCAGGCGCCCGGTTGGCATTCGCGACGGCCAGGGCTCAGTTGATTCCGGTTCCAGTAGATGACGAAGGGTTGGTCGTCTCAGAAGTGGTGAGTCGGCATCGCGACGCACGTGTTTTGTATGTCACGCCTTCCCATCAGTATCCCTTAGGCACAACCATGAGTGCGGCGCGCCGTATATCTCTTCTCAAATGGGCGGTGCACTCGGGTTCCTGGATCATCGAAGACGATTACGACAGCGAGTACAGATTCGGAAGCCGTCCCATCGCCTCTCTGCAGGGCCTGGACGTGCACTCCAGAGTCATCTACATCGGGACATTCAGCAAGGTTCTGTTTCCTGCCTTACGCCTGGGTTACGTGGTTGTTCCGAAGGATTTGGTCCCTGCTTTTGCCGCGGTACGGGATGCCGCCGATATCTTTTCATCCACCCTCTATCAGGCAGTCTTAACCGACTTCATCCGCGAGGGACACTTCGCTCGCCATATCCGCAGAATGCGCATGCTCTATATGGATCGCCGGAAAGCGCTCGCAAATGCGATCCGAAATCAGATGGGAGACACCCTGGAAGTGATCGGATCCGAAGCAGGAATGCATCTAAGTGCGTTCCTGCCGCATGGAGTGAATGATGTATCCGTCTCGAAAGAGGCTGCCAGGATTGGTATTTCCGCAATGCCCTTGTCCACCTGTTATTTGAAGCCACCAACCAGGGGAGGCCTGATTCTTGGCTATGGAGGTGTGAATCCGCGTCAAATTCATGACGGAATACGAAAATTAAGAATCAGCGTCCATCGAACCGGCGGCACCTGTTAGAGCGGACGGAAGCGAGTTTGCAACAGGGGAGTGCGTATTGAGCAGGACTGCGGCGTCGAACCACTCGGCCGGCTATTTGTTCGCATCTGGTTGTAATCCAATCTTCTGCTGTATGTGAGCCAGTTCTCCATTCGACATGAAATTCCGCCAGACAAGCTCGGTGCGGCCGTTTTCGATCATCACCGTCATGGGAGCTTGATTCAGTCCCATGGTGATTCCGGAGTACCAGTTCTCCTGTTGATTGAACGCGTCGCGAAAACCATAAATATCCCAGAGCTGCGCGCCTAGATCGCGATAGAAATGCTTCACGGCCAATATGGTCTGCTGGGGCGTGTATGAGTAGGAGCTGATTGCTCCAGTAGGTGCAATCGTCCCGTCGTCTTCTACGAACGGCTTATATTCGCGATAGCCGTCTGGCCCGTCTACGGCGGTCAGCCCCCAGGAGTCTGCTCCGTAGCCTTTCCAGTGATGAGGATTCGCGGTACTGTAAGCCTGACTTACCAGTGCTTCATTGCGATTGTTTACAAAATAGTTGGCATACTTATCACGCCAGCCGCGCGGGTCATAGCCCATGTAGGAATATTGCGTAAAGAAGAGTGGTCCCGGGGAGCCGGGAACATAGTTCATGTTGATTTGAATGCCGAAATAGGCATGCTTATCGCCGTATTTGTGGTCGGTGCCCTCCGCGCAATATCCGGTGTAGTAGAGATTGGCAGGTACGGAATGAGTGGGGGATGCGATCGACAGCAGATAGGTGATCATCACCTCATTCCATCCTTGAAGACGGTTGGCGATGTGAAAGGCGTAATCCGGAGACCAGTGCCAGTAGAGGGCATCTTTCTTCGGTGTTGCGCGAAACCAGTCCCATTCAACGCCTTCCCAGAGGTTGGTTATGTTGGCCCGCAGGAGCCGTTCCTTTTCGGTGTCCTCGTGAAAGTACTGTCGCGCAGTAAGAAGTCCCTGCATCAGGAATGAAGTTTCAACGAGATCAGCACCATCGTCATACATGCCGAAGACAGCCAGGCCATGGCCGGTGCTTCCGCTGAGGAAGTGCGGCCACACGCCGTGGTATCGATCGGCGCGAGCTAGAAAACCGGTGATCTGAAGCAGCCGATCCACCACCTGCTCGCGAGGAACAAAACCGCGATCCGCGGCTACAACCATGGCCATAATGCCGAAGCCGCTGGCACCGAGCGCGATGATATCGTCATCTCCCGGAGTGTTTTCCCGGGCCATGCCAGAGTGCGGTTCTGCCGCCTCCCAGTAGTACCGGAATGAGGCTTCCTGCACCATCGTCAGCAGATCGTCGTCTGTCATTGGATGAGTCGATACCGTGAGAGCTGCAGAGCGCGGAGACTCTTTGAGCGAAGAAGTACGTGCTGAGATTTCGTAAGCGGCAGTGGCATGCGGATCGCCGAGAAAGTCCGCGAACCGGTTGACTCCGTAACGCTGCACGCCGATGGGGCGAAACGGTTCGCCATTCATCGACCGGTAAATCACATATTGCGCAACGGCAGGATCGGACGCAGCCTCCCATTTCAGATCGATGTGGCGCTCGTATCCCTTGGCGTCTGTGAGTTTGGGCGCGTCGGGAGTGTGGTTCGTCTGTGGCTCATTTTCAATACGAATGTCGTCGAGATAAACCGTGTGCTCTTTTCCATCTGCCGCGCCTTGCGCAAAGATGATTGACTCAAGGTGCTGCGCCTGAAAGGGACGCAGGGAAGTGCTCACAAACTGCGCCAAGGGGATTCTTACCCTCGTCCAGGTCCCTGGCGAGATATCACGCGTGAATGATCCCATGGGCAACTGCGCCGTGAAGCCGCCGCCGAAGGATCGCAACGCGATCCTGGGCAAGTCCGCGGCACGAATGCCATCCTTTGCAAAGAGCCACAGGAAGAGGCTGTCTCCAGGGAAATCGACAATGCGGTTGCGCCACGCATAGAGATCGATCTCCGCGTCCCATCCTCCGTTGGACATGGACAGCCACTGTAATTCCAGTGCGTTGGGGCCACTGATGTACTGTGACGTTTCGACGGGCAGCTTTCGATCTACCAGCTCCAGCTTGCTGGGCGCCGACATGGTTCCCGAGCTATAGAAGTAAGAACCAGGCGACAAGCTGTTTTCAAAGAAAACCTGTTGCGAATAATTCTGGTCCGTCAACGCTACGCATGACGCAGAAACTAGAAATGCCATGAGCACTGTGAAGACTCGCGGCCAGCGCGGATTGTCCAAAGGCATTCGCGGAGGGATTGCCGATTCGCTGGTGCCCCCGCCGCTGAAGCCGACCAAAATCGTGGCCTTCAAATTTATTTACCTCTTTCCTAATGTGTTAACACTAGGCCATCAAGTTTGCATAGTGGGCTCATCCCTCCCAATGTTTTGGCTCACTCTTCGGCAGCTCAATTTTCTCGAACTACCCCTATCGTCATCTTCATAAAGCAAGACTCGATAAGGATCATTTTGTCTGGTCCATCCCCGTCGCATAGAAGCGAATCTCCGCAGGCTTTTCAGTTGTTCCTGGCACACCCACGATCAGCGTATGGAGTGACGGGACTAAGAGGCCGGTCTTCGCTCCTTTTACAGTGGCTGTCGAACCCAGCGACCGGACGGCCTTGGTGGCGTCGATCTCGTAAACATCCACAGCGCCACTTCCCGCAATAAGATAAATGCGGCGCAGGCCGGAATCATAGAAGAGGTCGTCGACGCCGCCACTGGCCGCCAGGTCCGCAATCTCTTTTCCCGACGCTCCATCGATCGCCAGCAAGCGTCCTGGAGTGCGGCAGGCGACGAAGAGGACATCGCGGTCTGGGTCATAGGCCAGGGGAACATTGTCTTTGGCCCGCGTGAGCTTCCACGTTGCGGTGACCGCATGCTTGGTTCCATCGATGACCGCAACTTCAGCGGAGTCGGCTATATTGACGAAGATACGATCGCGCTTCTTGTCGATATCCAGGCCCTCTGGATGTGTGGAGACAGGGAGGTTTGCGATGAGCGTCTGGTTATTTGTATCAATCACTGCGACTTGAGCGGGATCAGCCGCATTGCTGCCGCCGTGACCAACATACAGCAGCTTCGTTTTCGGGTCATACACCATATCGTCGGCGTCATCGGAGAGCTTGACATGAGCGGACTTGGCCAAAGGCGAACCGTTGAATACCTTCAGGTCGGCCTGCGTTCCATCAGAAGCGTAGAAGCGGCCCGTGTCCGGAATCCAGGCGAGACCGTGAGGCTTACCAAACCCGGTGATACTTTGTGAAACCTTACCTGATGACAGATCAAGTACTTCGACGGAATGGTTGCCGGTGGCGGCAACGAATAGCTTATGGTTGGCCGTATCTATAGCAAAGTGATCGAACTTTCCGGTGACTCCTGGGAGTGTAACCGTTCTTGTCAGCGTGAGCGGAGAGCTTGACTGGGCGAGCACCGAACAAGTGACGGCACCGAATATAACTGCAATCGACACATTGCGCATTCTTTGATCACCCTCGCCTGCGTAAAGCTGCCCGAGAACCCCGCGAACCTCAAGACCTGCTGCCGGCCGCTATCTTTCGCTGTTGAGCGTCCAGCGGAGACCGCCAAAATAGGTCGGTTTGTAATATTCGCGCTGAACTACATACTGCGGACCACCGTTGTAAAAGCCGAAAACTTCATCGGTCAGATTTTGGCCATTCACATACGCGGAGAATCCCTTTGGAAGGCGATAGCTGATCTGCGCGTCCACTTGCAGGTGAGGGTACAGGTAGTTGTCACCGGCAGGGCCCTGGAACCCGTTTATGGGAGCGGGAGAGATCGGAGTAGTCATGTTTGTGGGATTTTTGTTCGCATCGATCCCAAACTGGAGGTCTTCGTACTGATAGGCATAGATGCTGGCGTCGTTGTACTCAAGGCCCAGGTTGATCGAAATAGGACCACGGTCGTACGTCGGACCCAGGTTCCATGCATTTGGCGCCTGGCGCAGGAGCTTCGGATTTTGTGCACGAAGCGGGTCGACCCTGAATGCTTCTGAATTCGTGAAGGTGTAGTTGCCTGAGAACCCAAGCCCTCCCAGGAGACCTGGCAGGTTGCTCCATCGCTGCTGGTATGAGATCTCCGCTCCATCCACCCATGCGCTGCCGGCGTTGTTGAACTGGCTTACTTTAAAGCCCGCATACTTGCCGGTAGTCGGGAAGCTTGTATTTTCTATGATCGGACTGCTCAGAATTTTGTAGAACACACTCAGCTGAAAGAGTCCAAGCGGATTCAGATACTGCTCGTAGGAAATATCGAAATTGTTTGCATGCTCCGCCTTGAGCGCTGGGTTGCCGAGACTATAGGTAAATGGACTTGTCGTCTGATCGATGGTGACGGAAGGAATGATGTCCTGAGGGTCGGGACGCGAGATGCCGCGACCATAAGACACGCGGATATCGGTGTCTTTGGTCAGAGCATAACGCAGTTGTACGCTGGGCAGCGCGTCGAAGTAAGAAGAGGAACCAGGCACCTCTACCGTCCCGCCATATCCGCTGGGATTTCCAGGGGTGGAGGGTACGGTTGTTACCTGGAATCCTCTGGAGTTCAGGCTGGTGCCTTCGAACCTTATTCCCGCCTGGAGCCGGAATTTCCCCAACTCGACCGTGTTCATTAAATAGCCTGCGGGAATCCGCTCCTGATAGTCGAAGTTGCTGGCGTCGCCATTCAAGGCCGTCAGGTAAGGATCCTGGACCAGGACCCCGGGATTGGCATTGTTGTAAGCGACCACCTTGTTGTAGTCAGCCACGGGTCCCAGGCGATAACTGCCGCCATAATAGTGGTTGTTGGTGAAGTCGGAGAGGAACTGGTCCATAGTTGGGCCCGCGCCAATCAGAGCCGGCGAATAAGCAAACTGGCCTTTATGCGCATTCAGAAACTTGGCGCCGAACTCAAGAGTAGAGAAGTGCGGCCCCGCATGATAGTTGAAGGCATAAGAGGCGCTTCCTTGGAGATTGATTTGGCTTGTATTGCCGCTGGTCTCATCAAGTTCAGTCAGCGTGTAATTTGATGGTGTATAGATCGGAGACCCTGGGGCGGTGCAGGCCGGCTGCCATTGCGGACGATTTTGACTCTTGTTGGCGGAGGGATCAGAGGCACAGTTGTTAGTGGCGAAATCGAAGAGCGGGTCCCCGGGCATTTGAGTGCCGTTGTAGTCATACGCGAAATTTGCGCCGGGGTTTCCAGCCGCAGCTGCCTGCCTTGCGCGCGCAAATGATGCCTCCCACTTCAACCAGGAATTGGTGAAGATGTGATTGCCCCCGAGCGCAATCGTGGAAATCGCGTAGTCAGGAAGCCGTCTGGAGACCCCAAACTGTGGCAATCCACCCGTGTATGCCGGCGGCTCGCCCACTGGGGAATTCGGATTGGGAGTGACCGTATTGTTCAGGAGGTAGTCCCACCTGTTCCCATAGTCCTTGAAATCGGAGTACAGCCCATGCGCGTAGAGTCCGGAGCCGTGGGAGAGTTTATAGTCCACGCTTCCCGCGAAGCCCCAGCGGGTGCGGTCGTACTGATACTCGCGCATGTCAATACTGTCGTAGCTGGGTGTGAGGGTCCCTGTGTCGGGCGTAGGCTCAACGTCGTCGATGCCGCGTCCGTTGTAATCGTAGGTATAGTTGCCGAGGATGCCGAGCCGTTTGTTGCCGAGAAATCGCTTCCCGGCGGTGATACCGAATTGGTCAACATACACTCCGTTCAGGATTGGGGTGTGTCCAAATTGACCAAAGGCGGAGACTGTTGTGCTGTCCGCGGCTGTCCGTGTAACCAGATTGACAGTGCCACCGATGGAATCGCCATCCTGATTCGCAGAGAGGGTCTTGTTGATTTCGACGGACTCGACCAGGTCAGCCGGGATGGTGTCGAGTTTCACCTGGCGTACGCCTGATTCGGGAGAAGGCACGGTAATACCGTCAATCTGGGTATTGGTGAGGCGGGGCTCGGTGCCGCGAATCTGCACGTACTTGCCATCACCTTCATCGCGCTCCAGCGTCACGCCGGGAAGGCGTCCCAACGCATCGGCGATGGTGAAGTTGGGGAGGCTCATAATCTGCGCGTTTGTCAACACATCCAGAATGTTCGGCGACGTGCGGGTGCGGTTGATAGCCTCGGCGTCTCCATGCGGGTCCGGGGCAGTCACGATGATTTCCTCCCTGCCGGAAGCGACCTTCATCACCACATCCTGGCGGACAACTGCGCCTGGCGTAATCGAGACTGTGCTGGCGTAGTTCTGGAAGCCGACGAACGAGATCGTCAGGGTGTACGAGCCAGGCGCCAGATTTGTGAGGATGAACTCGCCTTGCCCGTTGGTTGCCGAAATGATTCCGCCAGGCTCCAAACTGATACGAGCCCCTTGCAGTACTGCGTTCGCGGAATCAACCACGCGGCCGCTGACGATCCCTTTCTCGTTCTGGCCAAGCGCATTTACAGCGCAAATCGAGACGATGAGGAGGCAGAAAAAAGTAATCCGGCTTTTCAACTTTGTTCTCCTATTCGGGCGAAAGGCCGAATTTGGTGAAGCGTTGAGTGATGGAAGATAGGAGCATCTGTAAGTCGGACGTTAGCGGCGTTAGTTAAACAGGTGTTAATGGGCAAGTGAAACTTTCCTAAGATTCGCAATAGCTTTTCCACCGTCATCGTCCGTGTGGTGGAATAGGTGAAGACGTCCAAAGGTCAGAGACCGAAAAATGCGCATCCTGGTGATAGAGGATGAAGTTCGCATGGCGAAACTGCTTCGCAAGGGGCTGGGTGAGCACGGGCATGCTGTAATGACCGCCATCGATGGCGCGGAGGGCCTGAAGCTAACGCTTGACCACGAGTTCGATGTAGTTTTGCTCGATGTGGGATTACCCGGCCTGAGTGGTTATGACGTGGCCCAGGTGCTGCGGGAACGGCAATCCATGGCATCGATCCTTATGCTGACTGCCTTCGATAAGGAAGACGACATCGTACGCGGTTTAAATCTGGGCGCAGACGACTATCTCACCAAGCCATTTTCCTTTCCGGAGTTGCTGGCGCGTCTGCGCTCCATCACTCGCCCCGCACCTAACGCTCTGCCCACCACATTCGTCGCTGGCGACCTCATGCTCGACCGCATCCGGCGCAAAGTGAGCCGTGACGGCCACGCGATAGACCTGACTCGCACGGAATTCGCCCTTTTGGGGCTACTCATGAGTCGCGCACCCCAGGTGGTTTCGAGAAATTCCTTGATTGAGGGCCTCTGGGGCGGTCATGGCGAAGTCAGCTCGGGCGCTCTCGACGTTCTGGTGAACTCGCTGCGTGGCAAGATCGATGCGCCTTTTCGAGACAAGCTGCTGCAGACCGTCCGTGGAACTGGATATGCCCTGAACGAGAACATCACGCGAGCGAGAGGACCATTTGCGGTTGGCGCCACTGACATCAACAGAACGGTCCTGGGCAGGACCGTGCGAAACGGGGCTCCATGAGACCTTTACCGATTCGCCTTCGCCTGACGCTGTGGTACGGTGCCATCTTTGCCGCTGCCGCCGTGCTGCTCAGCTTGTCCAGTTGGTGGATGTTGCGACACATCCTCAAAGTGACCGAATACAACGAATTGCAGGAGCGTGCCGAAGATGTGCAACTCCTGTTCCAGAGGCTTGGCCCTGGGGCCTCTCTCGAGTCACTGAGAGCAGTCGTGGACGAGAATTACAAGATAAAGGACGACGGCAAGTACCTGCAGATCGCCGACGAAAATGGGCAGTGGATCTATCGTTCCCCGCGCCTGGCCGAGTGGAATGTACAGCTCCGTCTGGCCCGCGAATTGCCATCGCATGGGGTTCTCGAGGAGGTGTATCACGGGACGCGAGATGTGCGAACGCTCGCCTATCCAATCACCGTGAACGGCCGGAGCTACTCCGTGCAGACAGGCCTTTCTCTGAGCAAATCCAAGGTGCTGCTCGCCACGTTTGGAGCTCAGCTATTGCTATTGACCCCGGCTGTACTCATTCTGGCAGCGATCGGTGGCCATATCATGAGTCGCAAGGCGTTGGCTCCGGTGGCGGCCATCGCGACCATGGCGCGTCGTATCAATGACCGCAGTCTCGATGTCCGGCTGCCCATCCCTGCAACCAACGACGAAGTTTCACACCTTTCCGAAACTCTCAATCAAATGCTGGAGCGTATTGAATCCGGCGTCCGTAGCATGCGCGAGTTCACCGCGAATGCGGCCCACGAACTTCGCACCCCGATCTCGCTGATCCGTACTGAAGTTGAAGTGGCATTATCGTTTCCGCGCGAGGCTGACGAATATCGCGAGTCCTGTGAACAGGTGCAGCTGGAAGCGACGCGGATGACTAGTCTGATACAGAGTCTTTTGATGCTCGCTCGTATCGACGCGGGAACGGAAGAGACTCGCTTCGCGCCACTGGACGCTGCGCAGCTGGTACTGCTGATTGGGAGCAAATGGAAGAATTCGATGGACCACGCGCTGCTCGACTTCAGCGTGATTGCGCCGAACGAACCGGTCTGGATATTAGCCGACCTCCACAGCATGCAACGGTTGCTTACGATTCTCATCGACAACGCGATGCGCTACACCCCGTCCGGTGGATCGGTCGAGCTTCGAGCGGTGCAGCAGGATGGCGTTGCCATCCTCAGCGTGCGGGATACGGGGATCGGCATTGCGCCGGAGCATCTGCCCAGGATCTTCGATCGCTTCTATCGGGTCGATCGGACCCGCGATGGAACTTCGGGTGGTTCCGGGTTGGGATTGGCCCTGGCCAAATGGATCGCAGAGAAACATAACACGACGCTCATCGTCGAGAGCGAGGCCGGCCGGGGAACCTGCTTCCGGTTCGAGATTCCAGTCGTAAATGTCCAGGCCCAGATTGGTGTGAGATCACTGTCCATTGCTGGGTTCTCGTCGACGACGAATGCGCAGATAATCCACGGCGATTCGTGACGGTGAGTTTCAATCTCTGACCCTTCTCGTCATTCGCCATCTCGGCATACAACAATAACGCCTCCGAATTCCACTTCCAGGTGCGTCCAGAGTGTCTATGGAGGCTCGCTGTCTTGCGAGCCGATTTAACGCGTAATCGCCGATGCTTTGATGCGAGGCAAGCATGTTCTGGAAACAGGGATAAAGGCCTGCTATCACCCAACGCTGGTTCATATACCCTAGAGTGATTGCACTTTCCCGTTGTCACAGAAAAGAGCTGCTGCTTACATGAGAATCGCCCTGATGACCGAATCGTTTTTGCCCAAGATCGACGGTATCGTTACCATGTTGACGAAAACCGTCGAATGCCTGCGGCAGAAGGGCGATGAAGTTTTGATATTTGCGCCGAGCGGCGGTCCCAGCGAACTCTTTGGTGCAGAGGTTGCGGCGATCCCTTCGGTGCCGTTCCCCATGTATCCAGAACTCCGACTGGCTCCGCCTCGCGCCCGGATGCGGATGAAGCTGAAGGAATTTCGACCTGACATCCTTCACCTGTTCGAACCGGCGCTGCTGGGCGTGGGAGGCCTCTACTACAGTGAAGTGTTCGATATTCCGCTGGTGATTTCATACCACACAAACCTTCCATCCTATGTCCACTATTACCACCTGGGAGTGATCGAAAAGCTCACATGGAAGCTGATGAGGGAACGACATCGGCGAGCCGATCTTAATCTCTGCACATCGACAGTGATGATCCGTGATCTCGATAACCATGGCATCAAAAACCTGGCACTGTGGGAGCGGGCAGTCGATGCCAACCGCTTCCGTCCAGAAACGCGATCCCAGGCAATGCGAGACCGTCTGATGAACGGTCAATCCGCAGGCCCCCTTTTGCTCTACGTGGGTCGGCTTTCTGCAGAGAAGGATATCC
>Ga0207047_1256_pt1 | contig 11505 bp, 9 predicted proteins | sample Alteio_BWMinCont_67_FD_153302 | JGI IMG/M metagenome (GOLD analysis project Ga0207047, IMG submission 153302) | Enriched cells from forest soil in Barre Woods Harvard Forest LTER site, Petersham, Massachusetts, United States -... | ecosystem: Environmental > Terrestrial > Soil > Temperate forest >...
ATGTACCTGCACTATAATTTTTATTCTTAATGGAACTTTCATACCATCTACCAGCTTCTTTATAATCTTGATTTACGAAATAGCCATAATAATACATTGCTCCCAAAACCTCCATTCCAAGAGAACATTCTCTTTCTGCCGTGGATGAAAATATTTCAAATGCTCTGCTGTAAACACCAGGATAAAAATATAATAATATTCCCAAGCAACTTTCAGCTCGAACAAAACCCAACTTGGCAGCTTTCTGAAATAATTCTTTAGACTTATCCCAATCTATATCAACCCCATGCCCATAACAATACATTATACCTAAATTTGTCATTCCCCAAGGATCATTCCCTTCTGCACTTAATTTGAACCATTTAACTGCTTCATCATAATTCTTTTTAATTTTATATTTCCCTCGATAAAATATGTTCCCCAAATAATTTTGCGCGCGGGAATTTCCCTCTTCAGCACTTAATCGAAAATATTTCATCGCAGAAACCACATCCTTCCCCTCCGTACCCCAACCATTATTATAACACAAACCAACATTAAATTGTCCAAAGGAATTTCCCTTATCTGCACTCTGTTTGAAAAGAGCAAAAGCTTTCTTCTCATCAGCTTTCACATGCAAACCCTTCAGATACATATAGCCCAAAAATTTTTGACTATCAGGATGATCTTTGACCAAATCAAACAACCGATAACTTTCTGCGTAATTTATTTTTGGAGCTAAGCCAAATAGATACATCTTCCCTAAATTTATGATTCCATCTACATACTTCGCGTCAGCACTTCGCAAATATAAGTGATATGCCCTTGCAGAATCTTGTTTCATCACTATTCCATTTGACAATATGTTCGCCAAATGACATTGACTCGCCGGATTCTCAAGCGATACACCTAAAAATATCCATTTCAAAGCCTTCGTATGATTCCCCCTCAAGACAAACCCATAATAATACATCACGCTCAACAATTCGATATATATCAAATTCCCCCTCTCCGCTTCACATTTCAAACACTTAATAATTTTTTTATAATTCCTCCCCTTTTTCATTTTCTGATTCGAATAAGCGCCAAGAACATGCCGTCCAATCACTGTATCAAATCTCACATTATCTAAATAAAATTTAAGAACTTTCGAATAAACATACATTTTATCTTCACTCCTGAAATTTATATCAAACAGATGCATAATTTTTTTAATCGCTAGAAACCCATTATCGTTGACCAACAATGTATTATTCAACATAACATCCAAAGTTTCATATTCGTGAACCATTGGTGAATTTATTCCCCCAATTACATTCAATCGACAACCAAATGATTCTAAAAATCAAATTTTTCGAAAAATTGAAATATCGAACTATTACCCTTCTCTTTTAATCACATCGGAAACAACCAATGTCCCATCTACTCCGTTTATCAACATTCGAAGCTCTATTTCTTTTTCTAGAATTAAAAAATTTACTGACATTAAGGCAATGTAATCGTGCGTTGCAGAAAATAATTTACAATAAAGCAAATCCTGTTGTGACGATCAGTATTCGTAGGGAAAAAGATCAACCAATAATAATTCCCACCATGTTTAAAAAATGCTCCCTAGCAATTATCGCACATAGATTTACATCGGAGGCAGACATATCCCTGTTGCCGAACATGTGCTCTTTACAATTAAGAAACACTGTGCACATTGGCAATCTATCAAAATATACACAATTGATATCACTGACAATTGACACTCCGCATCAAATTAATGACACAACATTAGCACACCTAACGAATTTAACCACATTTGTAAATTTGCATCGTACAAGCGCAATCACAATAAATTCTCTCTCCCAACTAATAAATTTAAGACACTTAACTCTCATCGGATATTCCATCACTTCCCCTCACGGATTCGAAAAATTATCTTATTTAACATCCCTAAATTTATTAAATGGCATTACCTACGAAGATGCTCCAATGACTCCATCAGATCTAACACATCTAAAATCATTAATAAATTTAAAAAATTTAGAACTTCATTATATTCCAGGCATATCAGATCTGGGGTTAAATAGTTTGACATATTTAACTCATTTGAAACTTTCTTACACTATCAGTGAACATTTCCTCGTATCCGAACGAGGATTTAAAACCTTATCAAATTTAATGTCGTTGGAGCTTCTTTTTTCCTACAGGGATCGATCATTTAACATTGATTACATCATGAATTATCTTCCTAATTTAACAAATTTGCATATGGATATAGATGAACTTTTAACTAATAAGGGAGTTATGAAATTAACAAATCTCAGGAAATTGCATATCCCCCGGAATAAAGCTGTTAGAGACAGATCAATCAAAACTCTGACGAAACTAACATATTTATTGAGCCATGATCGCAACATACCTTTTTAAAGAAGGGTCAATTGGCTTCAGAAAAGGAACTGCTATCGCATGATCATAATTCACTTCGGCTTTAACAAAAGAGCATACTCGATAACTAGGTAGATGAGTTTCAACGATTTTTCGCAATGTGTCAATAGTTGGATATTCCAATAACCTAACTGTCAAGGCTGTTGGCTTATGTTGAATCGTCATTCGCATAGCAAGCAAATTTATCGACACAGAACCCTCTTTGTATTCCAAACGTACAAATACATTCCAACTTTTCATAACTTCATGAATAATATCATCTACTGATTCCAATTTCCTTTCCCTCATATGCAGTTCAAATAACTCGTCTGATCTGAAACCATATCTAATCGCTCCCACACAAATATCGAAATTCTCATCCAACATCTTTAAATCAGCCCAACAGTCAATCTCTCGTCTTCTCTTCCCCTCCATACGAATAAAAATTCGATCTTTAACGGGGTCTCGATATGTTTGCAAATGTCGAAGATAATCCTCTTTTGACCCCCAAATAGGTCGCCGGACAACTATCTCATCACTTGTGATCTTTACCATCAAACCCTTCATTGGGACAAATTTACTTATCCTCCTTTTTGGAAAAAGCGAAATATGCAACACATCTTTCTTAACTGGAGTTTTTGGGAGAGTGCGATATTGTTCCAAATGATAACGGACCATATCCATATATTCAGTTTCAGTAGGATAAGCAGTGAGCTTTCGGGTAATGTCAACTGACGTGTAGACTTTTCCATCATCATAAACTGCGAAAAAATCCACACCAATTGGGATATCCATTCTGCCATCTACAAAAGGATACATCTCCTTCAATTTTTCATCTAAATTTTCCCAATGATCTCTCGGCGAAAGGTTCAAACTCAGAACACTATCACTCACATTAAATACTAACCCCAACAAACTCGATTGAAACACATATCCATCTTCCCATTCCCCTGTATATAGTAATTGCCAATCATCAATGACTTTCAACATAACATCCATAATCTCAAACGGCAGCAACCTTATATTAATAATATGCGATTTACAAACGGAATTATATGCGATGGTATAATTATCCCTCTTCGAATTGATTGTGAACGACCTTTCTGGAACAGCCGATTTAATATCCTTCCAATTGCTAACAGTGGTTTTCAAATGGCCAAATTTAATAGTAATTTCTCCGACATTGTCCGTCCGTAAAGCTAATTGATCAACCAATTCTGTTTTATTAAAAAATAACGGTTGCGAAACGATCAAACGCGTTCCAATTGAATTATTGATTTGTTGAACTTTAACTCCATAAATTGTTTTGGAGGGAATCTTTTTAAATTCTCCCGCCATGGTAGCTGATAAAGTTAAAAAGATATGCAGCGGACAAAAACTAAACAATTCAATTTTTTAGGGAAAATTGATATTCGAACTGTTTATGATGAGAGATTTATATATAGGAAACGAAATTGGTTAATGGAGGATTTGGTGATGTTTCAGAAGTGTTTAGATTTCGAGCCAAAGGATGCAGCAATGATGTGTTATATCGGTGATACATACTTTGCTCAGGGAAATATTAAACTTGCGCTCAAATATTTTTATCCTGAGGCAAAACTCGAGAATCCTCACGCAATGTCACGAATTGGAGCTATTTATTATAATAGATATTATAGTTACGACAATGGAGCTTTTAATTTTGATGCGGAGTCTGATGCTAATTTACTTGAGATGGGAATCAAATCTGAGTTACGCATAGATGATAATAATGTGAAACAATTTTGTTTGACTAATGGGCATCACTGGTATAGCAGAGCGGCAAAATTAAACAATATTGATGCGATTTTAGCAATGGGTCACTACTACAGGTATCTGATAGAGCCGAAAGATAATAAGCAATCACTATATTGGAATCTCAAAGCAGCAGAATTAAATAATCCCGTGGGAATGTATTATTGTGGACTCTTATATAAATCCGTCTTCGAAGATTTAGATAAAGCAGAATCATTTTTTCTGAAAGCAGTTAGGGAACATCATCATCATGAATCGTTGGGGGCACTCGGTGAATTATATATGCAAAAAAATAAATATTCTGAGGCTGTTGAGTATTTTTTTAAATATGGTTCAGCATATAAGATGAATAGACTTTTTCATCTTATGGGGGTAACAGAACAGGAAGCGTTTATTCAAAAGTATATGACATCGGTGGAAACAATTGCTAGATTAGAGAAAGATAATCTGGCTCTGAAAAAGGAAATTGAGTTACTTGCTACGGGAAAAAATTATATACCAGTAGCGAATCATGAAATGAACAAATATTAAAATTGATTTTCGTTCGGATTATATAATTTATATATGAGAGTTATTGTGTAGGAAAATGGGAGTATTAGAACTTCCCCTGTGTATTTCGGAATTAGTATTTATATGGTTGGAGCTAGAGGAGACACTGGTAGTGATGAAAGTTTGTAAAAAGTGGCGACGCCTTGGTGGAAGTGACACGTTGTGGCAATCTCACGTCCTATCGCGGTGGTCCAAGGAGAGTGCAAATTCATCACGTATTTTAAATTATGGGAAAGACTGGCGCGCAAGATATCGTGAACTGCTCCGTATTTCACGGAATTGGACACGTGGAATTTACCAAGAGAGAGGTTTATATGCCCATCGGGGACGAATTATCAAAATTAAATGTAATAATGATTTTCTTATCAGCTGTTCAGAAGATAAACAAATATTTGTATGGGATCTTGCCACAGGAATGGCAATTGGGTTGATAAAAAGTGGTGACGTTAGTGATATGTGTATGGATGAGAATGAGATAATCGCGAGTTCTCTTGATGGAATGATCCGAGTCTGGTCTATAAAAACCAATATTGAGGTACATTGTCTGTTAGCAGCAGGTGTAAGCAATGTTGCGTGTTCTCCTAACAGAATATTCGCGCGAGGATTGGGAGAGATTTTCATATGGGATCGAGACAGTGGAAAACTCCTACATGTTTTAACGCTTGGGGAGTCAGAGCAAACTGCGGTTGGAACCATGAGCATTGGGGGAAATAAATTGTTAGTCGGAATTAAAGACACGGTCAGTGTGTATGATATCTTCCATGAAGAGAAAGCTCCCAAACTATTGCTAACGTTGACTCATAATAATGTTGGTGCTGTTAGGATTTTAGGTAACGAAGTTAAACGAATTGTAACGATAAGTTCCAATCGTATGCAAATATTTTCAATGTTGGATGGACGCATAATAGAGACATTTCAAATTAGTCATAACGGTTTTGAACCAATGATTTTGCCGTTGGAAACCCATACATTAACTAATTTTGTACTTGAAACAACAGTTTACGATACTAATTTTGGAGATATGTACATATGGCATGTATTCGAAAAAAAAAATTGTGAAACGGACGGCTTCAAAATCGTGATCCACATGGGTAATTTTTCAACATGTACCAATAATGAAGTACTTGCCATCACTTCTGGAAATACAGTAATCATTCGCAATTATACAATCAATGACGTCGTAACTAAACAATCGAAATGTATTATTTTATAAAAAAATTATATTTTCCTTTGACGAAAAGCTTCATTGAGGATATCTATTGTTCCATCTCCCAGCAAAATTCGTTCGCCATTTACAGTCCATTTCTTCTCGACACTACCATCAAGTACATACGCAAATTTTAACGCATTCACAGAAATGGAAAGAACTTTCAGACCAATATACACTGATTTACAGTCAGGTAACGCCTGACATTCCAGCAATTTCCTCCCGAGTTCTTCAGCAGTAATATCAAATTTCTTTATCCATGTTTTTCGTTTTGTTCCAAAGTAGTCGGTCACTAACACATTCACCATCTCTTCGCGTTTTGGTTTGATCAAACCTGCGCTCCATGTATGAATTAGATCTATGACATTGTCGCAATCATCCCCAGAAGATACACCTGGTAAACTCTTGAATAGAAAATATTCAGCGCCATACCCCACGAACAACACTCCAATTTGATCCTTGGGGTGTGCATCCTCGATCTTATTGAGAATCAACGCACTAACGATAACAAGACTCGCCTTCGCCCGTTTTCCCTCCTCTTTTGGCTTCGCAACACCCAATTCCACTTCTCCTTTAGTTTCAAAGCTCATCTCTACTGCCTCGTCAAAAGTGCCTTCCAACCATATTTGGAAAGTTAAGAGCTCTTCAAATGATCAATAATTCAAATTTTTAGATAAAAAATTGATATTAAAAGATGTTTCATCTCAGGAATAAATGATTATTTAGTATAAATGAACCGCCACGAATGCTTCGCTGAGCTATGCTATAAAGGTCTCTACGAAGAAGCGCGAAAATTTTATGAGGAGATTGGTGACTCTATAGAAGTCGAATACGAAAATATCTTCATTTTTGCTGCTATGCATGGTCACTTTAAATTGATTAAATGGATTTATTCGTTGGAAACTGCGTTATGCAATGTTCATTTTGATAAAAAAAGAGCTCTCATGAAAGCTTGTGAAAACGATGATTTACAGATAGCTGAATGGATTTATTCGTTGGGTGAGATAGATCTCACAGAATTCAAAACGTTAGCTTTCGAAAGATGTTGTGTATTGGGATTACTTGATGTTACTAAATGGATTTATTCTCTGCATCAGGATATTTCTCTTTCTCGTGGATTTGGATTTGCGTGTATGTTCGGAAAGATAAATGTAGCTCAATGGCTTTATAGTTTAGACCCAAATATTGTTGATAATTATGCATTATACATATCTTGTAAACAGGGCTTTTGGGCTGTAGCAAAATGGTTGATACAATTGCCCAATCGTTCCTTTGACATACATTATAAAAACGAATATGCATTTCGACACGCATGTTCAAACGGTCAACTAGATATGGCGAAATTATTGTATGATTCGGGAAATAATCATATTGATATTCATGTAATGAATGAGAATCCATTTAGACTAAGTTGTGCTAAAAAACATGAAGATATTGCTCGTTGGTTATATAGTTTAGGTGAGATTGATATTCATGCGTGTGAAGAATGGGCATTTATTATCGCTTGTAAGGAACATTCATTTTCTATCGCGAAGTGGTTGATTGAGATATCCAGTGAAACAATTAATATTCATTCTTTGGATGATTTGGCATTCAGATATTGTTGTGCTGCAGATGATATACAGATGGCTAAATGGTTATACGGTCTTGGAGGTGTAAATATTCATGCAAAAAATGATCAAGCATTTCGTTTGGCATGCATGCGTGGATATGCAAATATTGCGAGATGGCTGTATTCTCTCGGTGGTATAAATATTTACGTGAAAAATAATAAAAATTTTAAAGCTGTATGCAAATATAGAGAGTGTGCTGAATGGTTATATTCGCTACCAAACGTGTATGAACGAATAAATGAACACGTTCAAGTATTATTCAAGATTGCATGTGAGAATAAAAATCCGTGGGTGATTGAATGGTTTTTATCTAGAGGGAAAATAAGAATAGAAACGTTAAATGAATATGCGGATGAATTCGGAAAGAAGCAAATAGTTATGTTATATTCCCAGGGTTATCACGGAGAAGAAAAAATAACCGAAAAACTGAGGAAACGATTCTCGGATTATGTTCAAGAGAGGATAAAGTATTATAAATTATTGATACTGTTGATTGGAAAATTAAATTATTTGCATAATAAAGTTTGCGAAGAACGGTATTCCTATGGTAATTGCGGCTATTTTGAGGCGAAAGATAATTTTAATCGTTTAACTAAAATTAACTGGTAATATATATATATATGGATAGACAGAAAACATATAAGTTTAATTATTTGAAACCAGTGCGGCAGCCGGTGACGGATGCGGGGACGATGCCGAACTTGAAATGGTCGTTTAGTGATAGTCATTTGCGGTTGGAAGAGGGCGGATGGGCGAGGCAGGCAACTATTCGTGAATTACCCATTGCGAAAGAGATTGCTGGAGTAAATATGCGTTTGGACCTAGGAGCAATTCGTGAGCTGCATTGGCATAAGGAAGCGGAATGGTCTTTTGTTTTATCTGGGAAAGTGAGAGTCACTTCTGTTGATCAACATAGGAAGACTTTTGTTGATGATGTTGGTGTCGGAGGCCTGTGGTACTTCCCCGCTGGAGTACCACATTCAATTCAGGGGTTAGATCCAAGTGGTTCAGAATTTCTACTAATTTTTGATGATGGCGACTTTGATGAGAATAAGACTTTCTTGCTCACTGATATATTAGCTCATATTCCGAAAGAAGTTATAGCAAAAAATTTCGGAGTGGATGAGAGTGCATTGGCGAAAATTCCGAAGCACGAATTATATATTTTTCGCGGGAAAGTCCCCGGTCCGTTGGCTGCAGATCAAATTCCAGGAGCGGGGCGTGTACCTGAATGGTTTTCTCATCAGATGTTATTACAGGAACCATTAATTTCAAAGCATGGTGAGATTCGCATCACTGATTCAAATAATTTTCCCGTGTCAAAAAGAATTGCAGCAGCATTAGTTGAAATAAAACCAGGTGGGATGCGTGAGTTGCACTGGCATTCCAATGCGGATGAGTGGCAATATTATATTTCTGGAAGGGGGCGAATGACCGTATTTAATGCTGTTAGTCAGGCGCGCACTTTTGATTATCAGGCAGGTGATGTTGGTTATGTCCCGAGATTCATGCCACATTACGTTGAGAACACTGGAACCAACACATTGCGATTCTTAGAGATATTTCGTAGTGATCACTTCGAAGAGAACTCATTAGCACAATGGCTGGCACTCACACCCCATGAACTTGTCATAGCACATCTAAAAATCGATGAATCAATGCTATCAAAAATCCCCCCTCACGATGAACCAATAGTGCCCTCTTAAATAACCATTACATTTTCCTCAAATTGTTTTTTCAGTTCGGCAATGATTTTAAGTTGATTGTTTATCACCGCATCAAATGTTTGAATAGTTTGCTGTTTATCTTTGACTTCATCAATTGCACTTTTCAATTTCGATTCCAATTCTAATATCGTTTTATCTTTTATTTTCATCTCATCGGAGATCGTTCTAAATTTTAATTCTGCCAATGCTTTTTGTGTTCTTAGATGGACGATTGTCGTGTTTAATCCAGATATTTTTGCAGCGGTGCTCTCTTTATCAGTCATAGTAGGGTACATTCGTGATTGTCTAATTACGATTGTGAATTGATTTTATATTTCAATTTTTTATGCTGTTGTATAAAAATTGAAATATGTGAGACTTGGAACTTGTTTGATATAGTATATGAATCAGAATTTCATAACATGGGGTTTTTTAGCAAAAAATATAAGTTACCTGACAACGTTACTTCGGGTATCAAAGATGTTCATGCGAATGTTGTTGGTTTGGCGCCAGATAGCGTGCAACCAGCTTTAAATAGTAATGTTGGCTGGTTTATCGTTGGTGGTGCGGTCACTCTTACCTCATATTTTGTGATTAGACGTATCATTAAATTTTTTTTATAAATGAGTTTCAGGAATAAATTTTATGATGATCCGAAGGACGCCATAATTTGTTCTTCCAATTTGCTTTATTGAAGATTCCTTGAATGTTATTTACTATTCTTTTATCTGGTTCTGAATGGCTCCAATGTAATATCTGTTCTAATTGTTCAGCTGTATAGGCTTCCACAAGCGTAATATCTGCTACATTTCCATGCAATGCATACTTGGTCGCAATCTCAGCAATATCTATTCCCTCAGATTTCTCGCAATACTCACTGGCTTTTTTTGCCGTATCTTTTAATTTCTTTGATGCGGGGTGCCAGTGTTCGGGTCCCCTGCGAGTTAACAAACCCATGCCTAAAATGCCCGAATTCACCAATTTCACATCCTTGCCCCAATGAAACGATCCCAAAAGGCTATTCTGTAAAGTATAATTAGAATAACTCGTCACAAAATCTATTCGCGTTTTGCTAGATTGGAGAATTCTTCGCAATGCAGCTAACGGATATCCAGAAATCCCCACATATTCTATCAAACCGGCCTTCTTCAATTCCCCCAAGGTTGGCAGCGTTTCATTAATTAATTGTTTGGGATCGGCATATTCGATATCATGGCAATGAACTACATCGAGATATCCTGTTCGAAGTCTCCTGCAGCTTCTTTCTACGGAATCAATCACCGCCTTACTCGAAAAATCAAACAGCCCATCCGGGTGCGCTTTCGTCGATGGAAATCTCCCAATTTTAGTCGATAATTTATAACTTTTTCTTGCATATGGTGCTAACAACCTCCCAAGAACTTTCTCCGAGTCACCATAATAAGGCGCAGTATCAAAATACTTAATATTATTCTTCATAGCAACTTCAACTACTTTTCTCAAAGATTCAACTGATCGCGTTCCATAAATTTTCCCAAAACCTGCGCAACCAAGCCCAATTTTCCCCACACATCGCAATGCAACGGTCATTTTCTACTATCTTGTTCAATTTCTAGAAGACTCATTATAATCTTCATAAATCAATCTTTATCAGCTACAAGCGTCTCCCATCTGAAATATTTATATATAATGTTATATATAAATGACACAACCAAAAGAAAAATTATATGCATTTGTTGATCACGAAGGACTGATCAAATATGCTGCGAAAGATGAAACACTTGAGATATCTCCCAATACCAAAGGACGAAGTGACACCTGCCACGAATCTCGCAAAAATTGCATAATCGAACTGCGTCAAACAGATTTTACCCAAAATGGTTATATTATCTCAGAAGACTACACAAGTTATCGTTTAGTAGAAGACATTCTGTTCATTAATCCAGTAGCTAACACAACAACCCCAGCGATAACCATACACGCAAACCACATCAAACTAGATTTAGGCGGCTTCACCATAAAAGGAATCAACGCTCCAGTTGGCATCTTTATCTATAAAACGAAAATATTTAAATATGGCGAGCTATTAAATAATATCGACATATCTAATGGTATTCTAAGAAATTTCTATCGAAACGGGATCCTAGATAATGGTTCAAAGAATTTAACGATTTCAGATTTATATATTTTGGAAAACGTTGAGAAAAAATTTGCAAAAAAAACAATGGCATTTGGTATTATCAGCAATGGTGGATTAAACTTATCAATAAAAAATTGCCGCATCACA
>Ga0207047_1065_pt2 | contig 11402 bp, 7 predicted proteins | sample Alteio_BWMinCont_67_FD_153302 | JGI IMG/M metagenome (GOLD analysis project Ga0207047, IMG submission 153302) | Enriched cells from forest soil in Barre Woods Harvard Forest LTER site, Petersham, Massachusetts, United States -... | ecosystem: Environmental > Terrestrial > Soil > Temperate forest >...
GATCACAAGCGAATTGCACAATCGAAATGATGTTGTGGACGGATTTTGCAGTTCACTATCTAAAGTCGCGCCGTGAGTGCTATGTGAATCGACAAAAACACATAGTGGGTGCGGCGTGAATCATCTGTTTGTTGGAACGCCGCTATCGATGTGTGCTTTCAGAAAAATATGCTTTCCCACATCGATCGCGGCGCGACTTTTTTAATATTTGATCACAATAGGAATAATATTCTGGACCGGATTTCCCAGTTCACTATCTAAAGTCGCGCCGTGGGTGCTATGTGAATCGACAATAACACATAGTGGGTGCGGCGTGAATCATCTGTTTGTTGGAACGCCGCAATCAATGTGTGCTTTCAGAAAAATATACTTCCCCACATCGATCACTGCGCGACTTTTTTAATATTTGATCACAATAGGAATAATATTATGAGCATATTTCCTAGTTCTCCATCTAAAGTCGCGCTGTGCCATGCTATGTGAATCGACAATAACACATAGTGGGCACAACGTGAATCATCTGTTTGTCATAACTCAATATGATGTTCCGCCACGCCCAAACTGGATAACAGATCGTGTATTAGCATCAAATGTAGAACAGCTCTCTGGCATATCGGAAATAAAACAGGCCTGAACAACTAACAAATCTGAAAATATGCTCTCTTATAATGAAATCAATAAATTTAAATTTTAGATCCATTCCGTTCTGTAATCTCGAAAACTTTTAATCCATTTCACGTCTAATTTATTATTCAAATGAATCACCCGATCATGTGATTTTGTGAATTTTGGTAAACATGTTCGCTTTTTAGGGTTTTTTCTCCCGAAATTTGTTTCTAATAGCGAAGGTGTCACGAAAATTTTGTCCACAAACACTGATAGCTTACATAGTTTTTTTTCTATTGAGATCGTATAGTTCATTCCATAGGCAGAATTCTCGCCATAACCATTAACAAAACATGAATTTATGAAAGAATCGATAACTAACTGTTTGGTTGAGCGTGAATATCTATCCCGTCGGCATTATCAATAGAACATTGAGTATATATCTAAGTGCAAGCCATATAGGAGTAAATTCCATATATTCATAAGAATATGGAAAATACAGAGATCTTTCGGGAAATAAATATTTTAATAATCATATCGCTTCTGGCTGTAGTTGAACCTGTTTGAGGCATATCGCGTGTAATGGAGACGGTGAATAATAAGACTGGTTTATCGACTCTGATTGGAGTATAGTTATTGTTAGGCCTCAACTATTGATAAAGTACGCATTATAGAGCAGAATTGATTCTCATATGATTTTTATAAATCATTCGAAAATATGAATTTTGTGACTAATTTACGGTACAGCTTGTTGCAACCTTGGGCGAATGATACAATGTCATCATCAAATATCACCAGCGCATCCCAGGATTATAATTGTCCATTAACTTACCCAGATTGGTGTTGTTTAATGTGAAAAATGCAGAGTTAAGGACCTTAAATCAAATTATCCTGAAGATTACTATAGCTAAATATATAGTGTATGATATTTCATAATGGTTGGGTTCCGGGATATGATCTGTTGGATAGTAAACTAACTATATATGATATTCAGTGGGTTCAAGCAGGATATCATATCGCGCAGGACGGAATAATATACGTCTGCAGAACATATCCACGGTGACGAAAATTAAACGAAAGGACCTAAAACCAACAAATATGAAATCAATAAACTTAAATTTTAGACCCATTTTGTTCTCCCATCATCAAGACTTTAGTTCATTTTGCATGTTAACACATCATTCCAAAGAATCACCCGATCATGTGATCTTATGAATTTATGATGCATACACACTTTTTTGGGTTTTTTCCCCCACATATTTGCCTGTAAATAGGAAGCATATGGCGAGAGATTTCCCCCATATATTAATGGCTTACCAATTACTTTTTTATAATCCTTCACGAATCTATTCGAAAATTTGATCATTTGTTTTTTAAACCTTCTACGATCCATAAGGCTACTTTGCGGATTCGATATTGGAGAGAGGTCACTTTTCAGTACATATTATACACGTTTTATGACGAGTATGATGCGATCTTCGAATATCTAAACCACTTTAAGATCATATTACGTCTTAATCATATCAAAAGATGAGTTATAAAAATCCATAAAATTCTCAAAATTTGGTCCCATTTTTAAAAATCCTAGGAAAATCATAATATTCTACACATTTTTTGTGTAAGAATATATAAAATATAGGGCTCTATCGTGAAATAGGTATATTTTGGAATCTTGAAAGTTGGTTTTTTGATATTGATTTTGGTTTAGGTTGTTGTTGAGCCTGTTTGAGGCTATATGGCATGCAGTTGACGCGGTGAATAAGAAGACAGGTTTATCGACATCGAACAGAGTATATTCATTGATTGCAAGGGCCCACCAATTGATAAACTACTCATTCCAGAGGGCGAATTAGTTAACACATAAATTCTAGATATTTTATAGACATATGATTTTTCTTAAATAGTATAGTTTATTCAAAAATATCGATTCTATATCATCAATCGTTAACTCATAATTGAATAGTATATAGATTTGCGTGAATGACTGCTGTTTAATGCCAAAAAGATAATACGTCAATTCTGGGATATTATCTGTAGGATGTTCCGCCGTATTCGAACTGAATTATTCATAGCGTAATTGACATTAAATGGATGACAGCTCAGTCCTGGGGGAACACCATATGTGGCACGATAAAAGAATTTCATCTGATGTTTCGCAGTGTTCGAGCTGTTTTTCACTACAAAATAAAAAACTTCATCTGATATTTCCCATGCTATCGAATTTTTTGAACTGATTGTGTTGCCGGAAACTCCCAACTCTTGTTTAACTTATGATTCTGCAGAAATTTATCCAAAGAATCTATTATAAGAATTCTCAATACTTAAGAAAATGGCTTAAAGGTTTGGCGATACTAATTCAATAGAGCAGTAGTTGCATAAACTAACTTGCTCGAAGCCTGCATATTTCAATGGATAGAATAATAGTCTACGAAACTATAGATCCCGATTCGAATTCGGGTGCGGGTACTCCTTTTTAGATCAATGTTAGATCGTTACCCTCATAAGGTGAAGACGCTTGTTAAATTCAAGCAAAAGGAATTGTTAGTGTAGCTTAATTGCAAAGCTTTTGACTCTTAATCAAAAAGATGCAGACTCAAACCCTGCCACTAACCTCCCGATTTAATTTATGTAATAAAATACTTGACTGTAAATCTTGAAAAATGGATGTGAGCTCCATAATCGGGACTAAATTTTAATCAAATAGTGATTTGATTAAAAAAATTATGACAACATATTTATTTTATTTCATTTTATTCTGTTTTTAAAATATCAAAACGATTAAGATAATCTAACGTCCAATGAGGCCCAATTCTTTCTATTGCTGGTAAACATATTCCACACTTACCTTTGTTCACATCATCTTTAACATAGCCTCTCTCGATTAATTTTTCCATGGGTATAGTATAAAAATCATTCGGACTGGGTATAATTTGGCATATCAAATAGTCAAAATCTGTGCTGTCATATGGAATTTTTTTCCCATTTCCCTCTCTTTTACCTCTGGATTTTTGTGTACTAAACAAATAAAAGTTACTTTTCTTCGTAGATGAAGATTTACATTGTATCCTATATGGGCCTATATAACAATCTATTGGGCCAGGAGGACCATTATTCATTTTGAACGATAAATTATTTTCTTCGCAAAGTGACTTAAGGGATTCCATCATTTCATATTCTCTCTTATGATTCTCTGTATTGTATAGAGACAAATCATTATTTTTTATAATTGTTGATATTTTTATCATTTCATATAATTTATTTCTAAATTTCTCAAGATTTGTGAACACATAAACATTATCTTTTTGTTTATAATTTTTTCCAAGAGCAAACGACACACCTTTAGTGTCTCTTGCGAGATATATACAAAATACATTATAATCATTATTTACACCGATCATGATTGTATCCTCTTCATATACTTTATTGCCATGACCAATGACCCAACAATTTGAACTATTTCCTGCAATACGAATAGTTTTGATTTGGATTCCTCTTAAAAATTCATCACCAATACATTTGAAGATAATATCGAATTTATTAAAACTGAATCCTATAAGTTCAAGATCTGTTAAATCTTTGTTATCTTTTAATAGATTAAATATAAATACTTCTTTGTTGTATCCGATCTCATTATCAGTCTCGACCTTTTCTATTGAATTTGACTTTTCAATAAGATTGGATGTAGGATGTTTCATATTTAAATGTTTTACGAAATGCGCTTTACTTGTCGTCTTGAAAGAGCATTCATTACAAAGGTGTTCGATTTTCTCTTCCCTTTCAATATCTAATTTTTCAGAAATATCGGATAGATGTCTGTCTGATGCTAAATGTATTCCATAAATTCGTTTATCATTTGTTTTATAATCACATTTATTACATATAAATTTGTATAATGGTTCTACTATTTTACATTTTGTGATATGTAACTTCCTTTTTAAATGTGATCTATAATTTGATTCAATATTTGAATGAAAATCACATTCATCACAGTTATATTTAAAGACAATGTCTTCCGTCGCAATTTTCACAAGATGTTTCCTGGTTTTGTTATGTCGTTTCAGTTTTTGGTTGCTGTATGTCGTAAATTCACAAGCTTTACAGATAAATTCCTTTTTTTTCACCTGTTCTGAAACTTCAGTCAAATGTACTTGTCGAGTGAGATGTCGTTGATAGTTAGATATGTTATTTGTATGGACATTACATTTTTCACAATTGAATTCATATATTATATCTGCAACCCCCATCTTCTTTTGATGTTTATCTGTTTTATAATGTTCATTCAAACCCCCTTTGGTTCCTGAAGAAAATCCACAGGGTTCACAGATAAATTTATGTTGTTCGTCCAGTTCTGAAATTTTGGTCAAATCTATCTGTTCGGAATGTTCATCCACATTAGCTTCGATTGCCGTAGAATATTCACATGTGTCACAGATAAATGTTTCTTCCATTGATTTATATATAATATCATATATTATTATTTTCTTATATCCTTTTTAAATAAAAATTCGCTACCATCTAAATCTCCTAAACGAAAAATTGAATATATCATTCTCTAGCGATCTCATTAGATATTGTTTCGATAAACCATCTTTGTGATGAATCACATTCTCTTCGCCGTTGCATTCCTAACAACGAGTTCTATCGTTTGGAAGGCGAACTATGATTATCATTCACAAGCTTTGAATACTGCTTTGGACCAATGGATATTCGTAGCAGAAACGATCAACGTTCAAAATACACGCATTATAGATAAAGAAGGATTTTTCTCGAAGTGGCTTTGCAAAGATGATCCCTATGATCCATATATTCTAAATGAAACGAGACACATGGAACTCGCCGATCTATATACTCCCTGCGAGATATTCCAAGAATCAAAACCCTACTCCATCGATAAAACCCTCACAAAATGCAAATCCGTTAACCTCGGAATATTCCATAATCTCTACGAAAATTGTCACTGCTACCGAAAATCATATGGCATCAACGCCGTTTGCGAAGTTGAAACATATTATAAATATGTTCAAGAATTTGTCCTTCAAATTGATCACCAATCTCCCCATTTTACCCGCAGAGAAGGAGGCTACTGTAAAGGCCTCCAATGTCTCCTCCAAATGAACACACCCCTCTCCCCTCCAGTGAACTACTACTTCAATCGATACGATCAATCAGAAATTATCAAAGAATTTACATACAAAGAATCCAAAGCATACCTGGAACGCAATATTGCATTTTATTCCCTTTCGCTCTTTAAGCCCCAAGAAAAGGCTTAAACATTTGTCACTTCTATATAATTGGAACTGTAGCTTAAGGGTAGAGCATCAGATTTGCAATCTGAGAGATGGGGATTCAATTTCCTCCGGTTCCAGGAATTTTCGTCTAGTGGTAGGACAAACGTCTCCAAAACGTTTAACGTTGGTTCGATTCCAACAAATTCCACGGCCTTTTAGTATACATGGTTAGTACAATCGATTGTCAATCGATAGAATTGAGTTCAATCCTCAAAAAGGTCACTATCAATATATGAATAAAACTATTCATATAATATAAATTTTCACTCCCATTCTGATATATAATGTCTACCAATAATAGATGTCTAAATGCGCCGATTGCGTTCTCGCCACACCTGATCCATGCTGTCCCGCTGAATTAAAATTTTTCTATAATATCGTCAATATCCAAATCCCTCAAAAATCTATCCAACTCAATAACGCCATTATTGTCCCATCGACAAATTACTACGTAAAATTAATTCCAATCAACAACGAAATCAAAGTCGCATGGCCCCTATACAATATACTAATCGATTTACTAAAGCTAATTACAGAAATTGGAACATTTGTTCAATTTACCGCTACATTAAATATTCTTACCGAAAAACCAGTAATCGACCCCCTATCATCAAACCCTGTACAAACTGCCGCTCTCCCTAACATCATCTGCCTTTGTGACAATTTATTAACCATATCAGTCACCTATAAAATACTACTAAACACAGTCGCAGGAACAGTCGAGATCTTTTACCCCGACGGAACAAGCATTATTTACGGAATCGGCTTCAATACCACCACAAATCAATTAAAAATTGAATTCTTCGTAACAGATCCTTCTACTCATATGCTCCTTCATATTTCCAATATCGGTCTCTTCCTCTCTTTTATTCCTTCATGTGAGAGGGAAAAAAATAACATATATATCATAACAAATTTACTCCCCCCGACTCCCACGAATTTGCCCTCATACTAACTTTTACCCCCCAAATTTCCCTACCAAAATGCCTCAGGGAAATATAGAAAGTTTAATAATTCGTACAAAATATAGAAAAATTAATATTTCCCCTGAAACCCTCACCACTAAATATTTATTTTTTATAAAACAATATTAGTTATATACTAATGCCAAAAGCCAACAATGAAGCCCTCGATGATCTAATCACTGATCGCGGTTCAAGCCCTGACTGCCAGAAGAAATCTAAAAACAAGAAATGTAATTGCAAGGAACCGAAACCCCTTTCCCGCAACTGTTGCGCCGGTAACGAATGCTGTGGAAATGTCGGATGTGTTGTTGCTGCTTGCAACGCATGTGATGTTGTTTGTCTCAACAACGCTTTGAACTTAATCGTGACCACCAGGAATTTCATTCAATTGAACCCCATCGGCACCACGACTATCACTCCAGATTTCCCACTCAGCACTACTCTCAACTACTATGTTTCGTTGCCCAGTTTGTGTTGCCCAAGTGGACCGTGTAGCATCCTTTGGTCTATGGGAAATGTTGTTTTGAACAACTACCAAGGCGCTAATATCGCTTCCGTCGAATCTTTGGGCGTTCCCAGTGTTACGCTCACTAACTATTTGAACATCGGTGTCGATGGCCCTGTTTTCGATCCCGCCAAGACTCCCGCCGCCGTTAACAACGGATTTGGCACTTTTGGTTTCTGCGCATGTGGTGACGGAGCAGTCACATACAAGGTGGTTGTCATGTTTGGCGGCCTATCTGGTGCAACCGGTTCATTTATCGTCTACAACTCTGCTAATCTCCCAATTTTGGATCCTGCTGGCTTCAGTTTCATTATCACCGGAACCACTATCCAAATCACTTCTCTCTCCACTCACGCGATAGTCACTCCAGCCATATTTGCCACTTTCTACCAGAGCGCAAACAACAGCAAACAGGGATGTGCTTCTTATTGGGCCCTAGTCGAGCAACCCCAATTCTGGGCTTAAATACTAAAAAAATTAGTACACAAAATTAATTAACTAAAAAAAAATCGTTATATTTAATAAATATATAGCGATTTCGAACCCCCGGTTATTATAATAAAATAATTATTATAGATATAGATGTCTAAAAAAAATAAACAATCTAATGAATCAGGTTCGCTTCCTACCTCTAGTGAAAAAGAGAAGAAGTGTAATGATTGTGCAAATTATGTTAAGCCGTCAAGGCGTAAGGAAAGAGCTGCTGTGTTAGTTCCTAGTGTATTAAATATTATTCAACCACCGAAAAATTGTGAGCGGTTTGAGAGGTCCACGAGGAATGATTTTCAGCGTGTTGATGATGAAGATGATTCAGAGAGGAATCAAGAATTTGATAATTCAGATAATCCTTTTAATCTTTTCGGAAACTGTGGAGGGGGATTTCCGTGTCAGCCGTCGCAATTTGGGCAGAACCCCTGTCAGCCGCAACAGGCCTGCCAACCATGTCAGCCGCAACAAGGTTGCCAACCATGTAATAAATCTCCCCCTCAGCAACCGTCTCATAATAATCGGGAAACATATTATCTGCGTTTAAGTTGTGATCCGCTCTGTGAGATAAGAGTAGTTAATCCAAAAAAATCAGTATCTGTTCATGTATTGACTGATCGATTAGTGCAAAATAAAATGACTGATGATGGGTTCATCAATAATCAGTATGACGGATCAGTTGTGCTTTATCCAGGCGCGTTCATCTCATTTATACCAATATATGATGATAATGATCGGTGCGCTTACTGGGGTATTTATGGATGCGGTTTCGAAAGTTCGGATCGGCGATAAAAAAATTTTTGAATAATATATAGGATAGATTGATTTTTGATTTTTTCATACCTTCCGCCAGAGATTATATATATTTATAATAGTAATACAAATATATTATGGGTTATGATTGTAATGGAGGCGGATATAGCGCTAATTTTGAAGTTCATAGAGCATTGGCAGGATGCGGTGGCGTCGGATTTGGTCGGAGAGTGATTGAAGGAGGTAGAGACATGAGGGGCTATAGAAGTGGATATGTAGGAGGCGGAGATTACGGTGTTGGTAACTTCCGTGGTGGGAACTTCGGTCGAGGTGTTGGCAACTTCCGAGGAGGCAACTTCGGTGGTGGTATATTTGCCGGCGATGGTTATGGCATAGGTGGTTATGGTGCTTATGGCGGAGATGACATTCTCCGTGGCGGCGCCGGTTGTGGGGGCACTCCATACGGACTTATGAACGGAGCCTTCAATAATGGTTGTGGTCGTGAAGTAGTTCATGAAACTACAACTTGTGAAGAACCGCCTGTTTGTACTGAACAGCTTCAGTCATTGATTAAAGCAAACGCAACTCTCTCACATGCTATAGCAGCACAAGCACAAGAAGTCAAACAATCATGCTTAACGAAAGCCAGTTTAGAAGCGATACTATTGACAAATCAAACTGCTCAAAAAATGGCAACTGATGAAATAACTGCTTTGTACCAACAGTTGAATGCTTTAGGAGCAACAACAACTCAACTTAAAACTGCCGTTGCAGGTCAGTCAGCTGCCGTGGCAATGGTCGCAGCCCAGGCGGATAATGGCGCTGCTGCGTTCGCCAGTACTGCCAGAAGATGTGCACCTTCCCCTCCAAGAAACCTGCAATGTGGAGGTGGCATGGATAATGATGATGATGATGATATTGAATATGTCCCCCGCCGACGACCTATGCGAGGTGGCGGTAGATCTAACAGAACTCAAATTGTTTCTGATAACACTTATACGATGGATGATGAAGATGTGCAAGTATGTTACCAGCCCGCTCAACCAAAATGTCGATCAACAGCTCGCACATGCCTTAGCGAGCCATGTGATACTGTTTCGACCTGTACTACAACTTCTTGTACTCCTAGTTGTCCACCACAGCAATGCCCTGCAGCACCGCCAGCAGCTGGACCAGGAGCATCCGATGCTACCATTGCGGCGACTCTTGCGTCATTTTTACCAACTCTTGACGCGGCTTTTGCAGCAAGAGCAACCGATGCAATGATTGATTCTAGTTTCGCAGCTGGTTTGCAAAACAACGCTGCTGCACTAGCTAAACTTGGAATTGTTGATACGACTTTGAAAGCGGTTAAGGCAGCAGTTAATAAAGTAAGATGGAACGCTTGTAACCCAAAATGTTGCCCATGCGGACCAACCCGTCCAGACGAGTGTGGTTGTATTGCAGTGGCTTCACGTTCTTGTATCGGTACAGATGACCTCTGCAATGAATGTCCGGAGAAGAACTGTTGTCCCAAAGCGCAGGTTAGGCCACCAATTATTGTTCGGCCTCCTGGTCCCCTACCACCACGGCCGTGTCCGCCAAAATGTTGCGTATCAGATGAAGCAGCCTATTCTGGTATAGCATCGAATTCTAATCAATATGTCGGTTCCAGCCCTGATTGGCAAACAGGCGGTGGACCAAGAGCACCTGCCTATGCTTCACAATATGTGGGTGGACAATATGTTGCTGGACAAAATTATGTTGCACCAAGTTATGTTACACCAAGTTATGTAGCTCCAAATAGTCGTCCATTTACTGGACAAAATTACGTTACTCCTAGTCCTACACCATTTGCATCAAACTATGTAGGCCAAGCAGCTCGTCCATTACCTGCGCAAAATTACGTGCAATCTGGATGTGGGTCTCAGGGAGGATGTGGGTCTCAGGGCGGATGTGTCCCCAATTGTGTTAACAAAAACTGTGGTCCCCCACTGTGTGCATCATCGTGCCTCCAAACATGCAACCCAAACCCAAGCTGTTCAGATGTCTGTGACCAAACCAAAGAATGTTTAATTCAAGTTTCTGGAACCACGAATGCTTGCAATCCCCTCGGCCCAACCTTAGCCTTTGGCACGAGTAACCTTATTGTTCCCCCACTGCAAAGTGCAAGTGGGGAACCGGTTCTAGCCCAGGCTCAATTACCATGCATATCACCATGTAATATCGGCCGTAGAGTAAGTGTAAGAGTCGCTGGTATCCCCGGTGGAATTGGTGCAATCATCAATCCAAGTTTTGGCCAAACAATCTCCATGGCAGCAGTTGGCGGAGGTCTAAGCTCTGACGCACCCCTCACCGCTGGCGAAACGGTCAAATTCGTAGCAATGGGCTCCACTGTAGGCAATAGCTGTTGCACAACAGGCGCATACTGGATGTATCTCCCCAGCAGCGCTTAAATTTAAAAAATTGATTTAACAAATAATAAATGATATAGTCATTTGTTATTAACGAAAACATTAAATGCTCAGAGAAATCCTCGAAGAATGTCATCTGATAATTGATAAACCTGTGAATTTTCATTATGTGATTTCGCCCTGTGAGATAAAATATAATTATCTTGGAAAGGAAACAGTTTTTGAATATAAGGCTTTAGGGGATAGTAGAATAAATTTCGTTCCCGTAACGTTTCCTTTGGCGCAGCATGTTATGAGAGTCATTAATAAAATATTTTCCCAAACGAATTATGATGTTAATTATTTGTTCGATGTTATTGGTTATCTAATTAAATTGGTCCAGGAGCCAAATCAAAATTGCACTGTG
>Ga0207047_1258_pt1 | contig 11318 bp, 4 predicted proteins | sample Alteio_BWMinCont_67_FD_153302 | JGI IMG/M metagenome (GOLD analysis project Ga0207047, IMG submission 153302) | Enriched cells from forest soil in Barre Woods Harvard Forest LTER site, Petersham, Massachusetts, United States -... | ecosystem: Environmental > Terrestrial > Soil > Temperate forest >...
CCTGCAAAACGAATTTGTAAACTGGGATGAAGGAGGCTATCTTGATTACAATCCCTTGGTCCGAGACGTTTCGTGGGAGGGAATAAAAAAAATATTTTCGAGCAATGTAATGGGTAACTACCACCCCATCACCATCCTCAGTTATGCTATTGAATACAGTTATGTGCAGCTTCAACCCCACCTGTATCATGTGGTCAGCCTTGTTATCCACCTCGTAAACATTATTATTGTTTATTGGTTCACAAAAAAATTGACGCATCGCACTGTGGCTGCCGCTATAACGGCTCTACTCTTCGCAATACACCCCATGCACGTTGAAGCGGTAGCGTGGGTGCCTGGACGAAAGGATTTATTGCTCACCTTCTTTTATTTTCTTGCCTGTATTTCTTATTTATATTATGTACGTTCGAAAGGCTCGGTCAAATGGGTGCATTATGCCTTATGCATCCTATTGTATCTGGGTGCCGTGCTTTCAAAACCGGTTGCGGTAATTTTTCCTTTTTCATTAATGCTTATAGACTATTTCGAAAAAAGAAAATTCACTAAGGCTGTCCTTGCAGAAAAAATACCCTATTTCGCTATGTCTTTAATATTTGGTATTCTTTCGGTCAAAGCGCAGATTGAATTCAGCGCAATCGGCAAGCAGAATGTCCATTACAACCTGATTCAAAAAATCACTTTCGCAAGCTTCTCCACTATGACTTACCTGTGGAAAATACTGGTGCCCACAAGTCTGAGCGGTTTTTACCCCTTTCCCGATACAGGGCATGGGGGGCTGGATTCGCATTACTATTTATATCCTCTCGCGTTCATTGGATTAGTGCTTCTAATCTGGTTTTATGCGCGAAAAAACAGGGCGGTTGTTTTCGGATTTTTATTCTTTTTTGTTAACATGATTTTGCTCCTCGAATTTGTGCAGGTAGGTTCATCCATCATGGCAGACAGGTATGCCTACTTATCTTATTTCGGAATATTTTTTATGATAGGCTGGTTTGTTTCAAACTATTTTGTAAAGGGCGCTAATAAAAAATTGGGCTATTTTTTCCTCGGCATTACTTTATTTTTCTCCTCAATAATGGGCTATTCATCAAATCAAAGATGCAAAGTATGGCATGACGGATTTACCTTTTGGCGCGACGTCATAGAAAAATTCCCCGATGGCACGCCGGTAGCTTATAACAATCTCGGTCTGAAATATTTCTTCAAATATGATGAAACTACCGACCCACAGCAAAAACAACTCTATTACGATTCCTGTTATTATTTATTTACTTCAGCAATCAAAATGGTTCCTGAGTTCACTAAGGCGCTTATAACACTCGGGCATTTGGAACGTGAAGCAGGACATTATGATGCCTCTAAAAAATATTATTATACAGCATTGCACTATGAGCCACAGGAGGAAAACGCCTATCTCGGGCTGGGGACAACTTATAGCCTGATACATAATTATGATTCAACAGGATATTGTTACAGGATGGCAATAAAATTAGTTCCGAATTGGGCTGAAGCGCATGGCGATTACGCAAACTTTCTCGATATGACCGGGAAATTCGACTCGGGCATCATTGAATACACTACCTCTATAAGATTGGACCCCAATGTGCTCGGACCTTACCTGAACCGCGCCCGGGCATATCAGCGCAAAGGTCGTTGCGATGATGCTATGCCTGATTTTGAAAAAGCCCTTCAGCTTAAACCTGATTATGGCGTAACCTACTATTCACGGTCTTTTTGTTATCGCGATAAGGGACGGAAAGACCTTGCCCTAAAAGATGTGGAAAAAGCTGTGTCTTTAGGGTTCAACGGTGTTGACCCCAATTATATGGCGGAATTAAAACGCTGATAGTATTTTTATATCTTGCGTACTTAATGCTTGAGGCATAATGTCGAAAAAGAGTAATAGACCACAACAACGACCCACACCTACCAACAGGGGGGGATTGCCGAAGCAGCAAAAAAATATTGCACCCCAAAGCGCGAAGGCATCTGCCACGACGAAAAAAAACTCTCAAAAACTCATCACCGACTTATTAATCGTCGCAGGTATTGCCATAATAACATACCTGTTTCTGCAAGTATGCCTTGAAAACCAATTTACCAATTGGGATGAAGAAGGCTACCTTGATAAAGACCCTTTTATCAGGGATGTGTCGTGGGAAGGAATAAAGAAAATGTTTGCTATCGGCAGAGATAGCTATGTTATGGGAAACTACCATCCCATCACTGTTCTCAGTTATGCAATTGAATACAGCTATGTACACCTTCAACCCTGGCTCTATCATTTAGACAGCCTTTTAATACACGTCCTCAATACAGCTGTTGTATATTGGTTTACCAAAAAACTTTCCGGTCGCACGGTAGCTGCTGCAATCACTGCCTTACTATTCGGACTTCATCCTATGCACGTAGAATCCGTAGCTTGGGTGCCCGGGCGAAAAGATGTACTCTTCGGATTTTTTTACATCGTTTCCTGCATCTCCTATTTATACTACATAAGAACAAACACTTCCAAAAAATGGCTGCCTTACATGCTCTGCTTGCTCTTGTACTTCTGCTCCATACTTTCAAAACCTGTCGCCGTAACGCTCCCCGTAGCACTATTGCTCATTGACTACCTCGAAAAACGAAAATGGAACTACGGTATCCTCCTCGAAAAAATCCCCTACTTCGTCCTGTCAATAATATTCGGTATTATTTCAGTCAAAGCCCAGGGAGTTTTTGGAGCCATTGGCAAACAAAATATTCATTACAATCTCATCCAGAAATGCGTCTTTGCCTGTTACTCCCTTATTACTTATTTATGGAAAGCGGTTATACCTGCAGGCATGAGCAACTTTTATCCCTTCCCCGATGTCCTTCACGGAGGGCTTGCTATAGGGTACTATCTATACCCCGCAGGGTTAATCTTATTGGTGCTTGCTATATGGTTCTTCGCGCGAAAAAACAGGGTAGTTGTTTTCGGCTTCCTTTTCTTTCTGGTCAATTTAGTATTGTTGCTACAGTTCGTTCAGGTAGGTGGCGCCATCATGGCAGACAGGTATGCGTATATATCCTACTTCGGTTTGTTTTACATAGCGGGCTGGTATGTTTCCAATTATTTTGTGCCCGGCGCAAAAAAGCAATTGGGGTATATGGTTCTCAGCGCAGCATTGGTTTTCTCTTTGGTAATGGGCTATGTAGCCAATCAAAGATGCAAAGTATGGTATGACGGGTTCAGCATGTGGCGCGATGAAATAGAAAAGCACCCTCACGATGCCGCTAACGCCTACAACAATCTCGGTTTTAAATATTTTACCAAATACAGCGAAGCAACCAATCCGCAACAAAAGAAAATTTACTATGATTCCGCTTCTTATTTATTAAGAATGGCAATTCAGATTGTACCCGAATTTGTAAATCCCTATGTATCGTTGGGTGAACTATACAGAACCGCGGGTAAATTTGATTCCGCCAAAGCATATTACTTCAAGGCATTGAGAATCGAGCCCAACGAGCAAAATGCTTTCCTCAGTTTAGGCATCATGTACAGTATGACAAGAGTTCTTGATTCTGCAGGAATATATTATCGCAAAGCCTTGGCTATTCAACCCTTCTGGGCGGAAGCGCATGGCGACTTCGCAAATTACTTTGATATGACAGGCAACCTTGATTCTGCCCTTAATCAATACAACATCGCCCTGAAGCAAAACCCCGATGTATTTGGTCCATACCTCAACCGCGGAGGTTGCCTCCAGCGCAAAGGTCGCTGCGACGAAGCCATGAAAGATTTTGAAAGAGCCATAGAGCTAAACCCCGACTACGGACAAACCTATTATTTACGCTCTCATTGCGAGCGCGACAAGGGACGCAAAGACCTTGCCCTCAAAGACGTAGAAAAAGCAACCGCATTAGGTTTTACAGATATTGACCAAAATTACCTGGCAGAATTAAAACGATAAGTATGATTGACCAAATAACTTTTTTTAGGGAATTCATTAACCATTGACCATTGACCATTAACCATTAATTTCGTATTATTGAAGGCATAATGTCTAAAAAAAGTAACAGACCACAACAACGCCCCACAGGCAACCAACAACGCCCAGTTGCTGCCAACCGTAATGTATCGGCTCAGCAACAGGCAACAAAACACAAGGCATCTACCCCGCTGAAAAACCCTTCACAAAAATTCATCACCGACCTCTTAATTGTCGTTGGTATTGCGATAGCAACCTACATATTTCTGCACGCATGTGTCGGAAACCAATTTTCTGATTGGGATGAAGAAGGATACCTTGATAAAAACCCATTTCTCAGGGATGCCTCATGGGACGGTATTAAAAGAATGTTTGAAATTAATAAGGACAGCTACATTATGGGAAACTATCACCCCATCACTATTCTCAGCTATGTTATTGAATACAGCTTTGTCCGCCTCCAGCCGTGGCTCTACCATTTAGACAGCCTCTTAATACACGTCCTTAATACTGCGGTCGTATATTGGTTTACCAAAAAACTTTCCGGTCGCACCGTAGCTGCCGCAATCACTGCGCTGCTCTTCGGTTTGCACCCTATGCACGTAGAGTCCGTAGCGTGGGTGCCCGGTCGCAAAGACGTTCTATTCGGTTTTTTTTATATCGCTTCCTGCATTGCTTATTTGTATTACATAAGAGCAAACACTTCAAAGAAATGGGCGCCCTATATTATCTGCTTATTCCTCTATGTATGTTCCGTACTTTCAAAACCAGTCGCCGTTACCCTGCCCGTAATATTATTACTCATCGACTACCTTGAAAAAAGAAAATGGGAATATCGCATCCTGCTTGAAAAAATACCCCTGTTCGTTCTTTCCATAATATTCGGGCTCATTTCTATAAGAGCGCAGGTGGCAGTGGGAGCACTTGGCACGCAAAACATTCACTACAACATCTTCCAGAAATGCGTTTTTGCATCTTATGCATTGATTACTTATTTATGGAAAGCCGTAATACCAGCAGGCATGAGCAGCTTTTATCCCTTCCCCGACGTGCTTCATGGCGGGCTTGCCGCAAGCTATTATCTATACCCTGTCGCAATCATTTCATTGGCACTTCTAGTATGGTTCTTTGCGCGAAAAAACAGGATAATAATTTTCGGCTTGCTTTTCTTTGTTATCAATTTGGCGCTGGTATTACAGTTTATACAAGTGGGCGAAGCCATTATCGCCGACAGGTATGCCTACATATCCTATTTCGGTTTGTTTTACATAGCGGGCTGGTATATTTCGAATTATTTTGTGCCCGGCGCCAACAAACAATTGGGCTATATCATACTCGGCGGCGCATTACTCTACAGCGGCGTCATGGGCTATCTTGCCAATCAAAGATGCAAAGTCTGGTACGACGGAATAACCATGTGGCGCGATGAAATAGAAAAACACCCGCACGACGCAGCCAAAGCATACAACAATCTCGGCTTTATCTACTTCACCAAATTCAGCGAGTCAAACAACCCGCAGCAAAACAAAGTCTATTATGATTCCGCTTACTACTTATTAAAAACGGCAATCTCCATAGTGCCCGAATTTGTTTACTCCTATGTAGCGCTTGGCGAACTGGAAAGAAACTCCGGGCAGCTGGATTCCGCTAAAGCAAATTACTACACGGCATTAAGACTTGACCCCAATGAGCCCAGAGCCGCCCTCGGGCTTGCCATTATGTACAGCATGCAAAAAGTTGTGGACTCTGCGGGATTTTATTATCAAAAAGCATTGAGCATACAACCCTTCTGGGCAGAAGCCCATTGCAACTATGCCGACTACCTCGACATGACCAACAGGTCAGATTCCGCACTCCATGAATACGACATAGCCATACAACAAGACCCCGAGCTATTCGGACCATCTCTCAACCGCGCAGGCTGCCTCCAGCGCAGGGGACGCTGTGACGAAGCCATGAAGGATTTTGAAAAAGCCATTGAGATAAGACCCGACTTCGGAATGACCTACTACCTGCGCTCCTATTGCTATTTCAGAAACGGGCACAAAGACCTCGCCCTCAAAGACGTAGAAAAAGCCCTATCTTTAGGATACACAAACGTTGACCAAAACTACATAGCAGCGCTAAAAAATTAAAAATCAAAAATTAAAAATTGACCATTAACCATTATTAGTTGTTGGATAAAATAGCTCCGGCTTCAGCCAAAATTACTCTTGTTGGGAAATATTATGCTGTGTAATTTTGGCTAAAGCCGACTAAATATTATTATACCCCCGACCTGAAGGTCGGGGCAATTGATTTTTCTTTTTTGGTTCTGGCTTGTCCAACTCAAAATGTTTAACCATTAATCTTGTATATTGTAAGGCATAATGTCTAAAAAAAGTAACAGACCTCAGCAACGCCCCACAGGCAAACCACAATACCCGCAACGCCCTACTCCCGGCAACAAGCCGGGACCGCAGCAACATGCAAGGCAGCAAAAAAATGTTGTTCCTCAAAAAACCCCTTCATCAAAACTCATCACCGACTTATTAATTGTCGCAGGCATTGCAGTACTCACCTATCTGTTTATGCACAATACCCTGGGCAACCTCTTCACCAACTGGGACGAAGAAGGCTATCTCGACAAAGACGCCTTCCTCAGAGACGCCTCATGGGATGGCATAAAAAAAATGTTTGCGCTCAACAGTGAAAGCTACGTCATGGGAAACTACCATCCCATCACCATTCTTAGCTATGCTATCGAATACAGCTATGTCCACCTTCAGCCCTGGCTTTATCATCTCGACAGCCTTGTAATCCACATCATCAATACCGTTTTGGTGTATTGGTTTGCCAAAAAACTTTCCGGGCGCACCATAGCCGCCGCCATTGCCGCCCTGCTCTTTGGCGTGCACCCCATGCACGTCGAATCAGTGGCATGGGTATCCGGGCGAAAAGATATTCTTTTCGGATTTTTTTACATCGCCTCGTGCATTGCTTATTTATATTACATCAGCTCAGCCACTTCAAAAAAATGGGTGCCATACGCCCTCTGCCTGGTACTCTACCTGTGTTCCATACTTTCAAAACCTATCGCCGTAGCCCTTCCACTCGCACTATTGCTCATCGATTATCTCGAAAAACGCCCGTGGAACTACCGCCTCCTTACAGAAAAAATACCCCACTTCGTGCTCTCCCTCATATTCGGTATTATGTCGGTCAATGCGCAGGTATTTTTCGGAGCCATTGGCACTCAAAAAATCCATTACAACATCATTCAAAAATGCACCTTTGCCGCGTATTCCCTTATCTCTTATCTGTGGAAAGCCGCTGTGCCCGCAGGCATGAGCTGCTTCTACCCCTTCCCCGACGTACTTAGAAACGGGCTCGCCCCCATCTACTATCTCTATCCCCTCGCATTAATTTCATTGGTGCTTGTTATATGGTTCTTTGCCCGCAAAAACAGGGTTATCATTTTCGGCTTCCTCTTCTTCTTTATCAATTTGGCACTCTTACTGCAGTTCGTTCAGGTCGGCGATTCCATCATGGCAGACAGGTACGCCTATATCTCCTACTTCGGTTTGTTTTACATAGTAGGCTGGTACGTTTCCAATTATTTTGTGCCCGGCGCCAAAAAACAAATAGGCTATGTTGTTCTCAGTATCGCATTAGCCTTCTCCTTAGTTATGGGCTATGTATCAAGCGAACGATGCAAAGTATGGTACGACGGAGTCAGCTTGTGGCGCGACGAAATAGAAAAACACCCCGACGACGCACCCGTTGCTTATGGCAATCTCGGCTATAAATATTTCACCAAATACAACGAAACAAATAGCCCCCAATTAAAGAAGGTCTATTATGATTCCGCCTACTATTTACTGAAAATAGCAATCTACAAGGCAACAGAATTTGTCTATCCCTACGTAGCCCTTGCCGAGTTGGAACGGAGCGCCGGGCAGTTTGATTCAGCCAAAGTAAATTACTACAAAGCATTAACCATCTCCCCGCAGCAGCAAGACGCCACGCTCGGGCTGGCTATTATGTACAGTATGCAGAAAGTTTTAGACTCCGCAGCAATATACTACCGCAGAACATTAAACGTCCAGCCTTTCTGGGCAGAGGCACACGACGACTATGCCAACTACTTCAACGTAACCGGCAAATTCGACTCCGCCATCTATGAATACACCTTATCCATCCAGCAAAAACCCGACAACTTCTTTCCCTACCTCAACCGCGCAGGCTGCCTGCAGCGCATGGGGCGGTGCGACGAAGCCTTCAAAGATTTCGAAAGAGCCATCCAGCTAAACCCCGACAACGGCATGACCTATTATTCAAGGTCCTACTGCTATCGCGACAAAGGGCGCAAAGACCTCGCCCTCAAAGACGTTGAAAAAGCCATATCCCTGGGCTTCACAGACGTTGACCAAAACTATCTGGAAGAATTAAAACACTAATATTAATTGTAAATACACTACTCGAAACCTGAAACATCTGCCTGATTTTTCGAAACATCTGCCGGTTTAGAAAACACCAAAAATCTGCGCAATCCAATAATCAAAATAATCTGCGATTCAGACACCCTCCTTAAATATAACAAAATAAAATTTATTTCAATTATTTTGATTCCAACACCATAGCACACTACCCCAAAAACCCATACTGGCATTACATTTCAGCCAAATCCCCAACCCTGTTTTATTAAACATATTATAACAAAACATGATAGAAAAAATAGGTAAAAGTACCTAGTTTTTAGAAAAATGGGGGCTCTAACTTTACAGGTACAACCGGATAATAATTCACGTTGAAATTTTAAAACGGCAAAAACTAAATTTTTATAACAATACAAAAATCAAATTTTATGAAAAAGGCAATTTTATTTTTAATGCTCCTTGCAGGAGCAACATTGTGTGCTCACATTGCTGAAGCACAAAATGGTAATCTCATTACCACCGTAGCGGGAAACGGTTCAGGTGTATTTTTCGGAGATGGGGGACCGGCTACGGCTGCCGGGCTATATAGCCCTAACGGCGTAGCTGTGGATGGTGTAGGCAATATTTATATTGCAAGTGGTTGTGTTGTCCGGAAAGTAAGCACTTCCGGTATTATAAACACTATTGCCGGGAATGACTCACTTGGCGGAGGGTACAGCGGTGATGGAGGGGCGGCGACCGTTGCCCAATTAAGAACACCCTGGGGTATAGCGTTGGACGGAGCCGGGAATATTTATATTTCAGATGAAACAGCTGATGTAATCCGGAAAGTTAACCCATTGGGTATTATCTCTACTATTGCAGGAGGTGGTACAAGTTACGGTATAGATGGATATGGCGATGGAGGACCGGCTACTGGTGCTAAAATAGGAGGTGCCGCCGGCGTGGCGCTGGATAAGTTAGGGAATATTTACATTGCAGATTATGGCTATGGTCTTATTAGGAAAGTCAATGCATTGGGTGTTATTTCTGTGGTAGCCGGGAGCACCGCACTTGGCACGGGTTTTAGTGGCGATGGCGGACCGGCAACAGATGCTCAGATAACAGGACCCTCAGGGGTAGTTGTGGATGGCGCAGGTAATATCTATATTCCGGATCTGGCAAATTATGTTGTCAGAAAAGTTGATGCTTTCGGTACCATCACAACCTTTGCGGGGAATCATTTGCTTGGAGCAGGTTATAGTGGTGACGGCGGAGCGGCTACTGCTGCACGGTTGGGTGGACCTTTTGGTGCAGGTACTGATGCCGCAGGCAATATCTATATTACAGATGACTATGATAATGTTATCCGAAAGGTGAACACTGCCGGTATTATTTCCACTGTTGCAGGAAACGCAGCACCTGGTTTTAGCGGTGATGGTGGAGTAGCTCTTGCCGCCGAGTTTAATCAACCGGTAGCGGTTGCCACTGATGTGTTCGGCAGTGTGTATATAGCGGATGCAAGTAATAATAGAATACGCAAAGTTGCGGGTACTCCCACCATTGCAGATGACAGCCTGTCTGTTTATATTAATCAACTTTGTTCGGGACCTGAATTAACCATAGCAACACATACCTATTCTTCCATGTTCAGTGTAAAAACCATATTCGGGGATGGCACTAATGATTCTTCTACTTTTTTGCCGAGTGGTAGTTCCGGCGTTACATCATTCTATCATACCTATCAATCTTCCGGCACTTACACTATAAAAGAAATATTGTATAATGGTACTGTGCCTGTTGATTCTTTGCACTATACTTACAACTATTCATTTTGTGCCAATTTGCCTGTTTTGTTTTATTATGACGCAAGCGGGAATTGTATCAAAGACAGTACAGACCCCTTTATTTCCCTACCTATTGTTACAGAAGTTGATTCCAACGGGGGGGCTGTGGACACGATTTCTTGTACGAGTGGCTTTTATTATACCGCTTATGGTGTTCCGGGCGATGTTTATACTTTCAAACCAATAATACTACCGATAGGATTGACTGCTAGTTGTCCTGTTTCAGATACACTTCAATCGCTGGTATATAATAATACTATTAATTATTTTGGTTTTTCGTGCAATTCAACAGCAGGATATGACTTAAGTGTAAATGCGGCTATGACATGCGGGCACCATTTGGCAGCCGGGGTCATTACAGTAAATAATGCATCGTGCAATGCGGAAAATGCGACCTTAACCATGAATATTGACCCAAAATATATTTATTATGATGGTTACCCTGTACCGTCATCTATAATTGGAAATACGCTAACATGGAATATGAGTGAATTAGCATCAGTTGTAACAGGACCGGTATATATCCAGTTTACCCTTACAAAATCAGGTGCAGACCTTAATATAGGAGATACTGTTCAAACAAACTTTGTAGTAACCCCTTTTGCAGGAGATATTGATACGCTCAATAATACTGAAATATTGATTGATACGGTAAGAGGAGGATTTGACCCTAATGAAATGTCGGTAAGCCCGGGAGGTAATATTTATGCAGGTACGCAACTTCAATACGTCATTCAATTTGAAAATACAGGTAATGATACAGCCTTCAATATTTATATACTTGATACACTTTCGGACAATGTGGATGTAAATTCCTTGCGTCTTGTAGCAGCATCTGCGCGAATGAATATTGAGATGTTAAAGGGTTGGGGACATAATGTTGTAAAGTTTGATTTCCCGGGTATTAATCTTTTAGATAGTTCGCACCACAACCAATGCAATGGGATGGTCATCTTCAACATCAACACAAAAGCAGGCTTGCCCTTCGGCACAACCATCTTCAACCATGCGGGAGTATACTTTGATGATAACCCCGTAGTAATGACAGATACTGTAGAAAATGTAATCGGTTTCCCAACAGCAGTAAACAATATACCACCCGCAGCAGGCAGCGT
>Ga0207047_1207_pt2 | contig 11248 bp, 5 predicted proteins | sample Alteio_BWMinCont_67_FD_153302 | JGI IMG/M metagenome (GOLD analysis project Ga0207047, IMG submission 153302) | Enriched cells from forest soil in Barre Woods Harvard Forest LTER site, Petersham, Massachusetts, United States -... | ecosystem: Environmental > Terrestrial > Soil > Temperate forest >...
TTTTCTGTGCTTCCGCCAAATAGATAACTAACCTCGTATGTTGTTCCCGCTTCCGCGCCGTTCAACGTGAAAGAACCATCGCTGCCCAAACAGGTACTTGGATTTACATAGCTTTCGATAGCTATTACAGGCGATGGATTGATGATGACAAACGTAGAATCAGAATAGGAGGCGCAAATAGAATTGCTCGCTACCACATAATAAGTTCCGGCATTAACCACTGTAACTCCCGTCAACACAGGGGTGGCGCCGGTCCATACATACCCCAATGGTCCGCTCCAGGTATAGGTAACACCGGGTGTTATATCGTTGGCGCTAAAGATAAGTGTACTATCGGCGCATACGGGACTGTTGCTAACCGCAACGGGGGTAGCAGGCAAGGCATAGAGAACCACATCGGTTGACATGGGCAAAGAGGTGCAGCCACTGTCGGTCGCCGTTACCGAATACAAGCCGGTATCCGATAAAGTGGTAACGGCAATTTCAGGATTTTGAAGCTTAGAGGTAAACCCGGGTCCCGCCCAACTGTAGGTTGCTCCCGCAGACGAGGAAGTACATGAAAGGCTTATGCCCGAACCCGCACATACAGGTCCGCTGTTGGATATCGAGGTAATAACCGGCGCGCCGGGGGGGTGAAGTGTTACTGGTCCCACACTATTCGATGGGCAGCTTTCCGAAGTAGCGGTTATAATACTGTAATAGTCAGATGACAAGCCTGTTATTACAACTTCTCCCGAAATATCTGCCGTCAAGGTCGCCGCAACCGGTGTTGTCCCTTTTTCATAGTTTATGGAATAGGTTGCTCCCGAAATCAAACCACCTATTGTTATGCTACCGTCGCTGCCCGAACAACTGCTCGGATTAATGTATTTTACAATGGTAATAAACGGTGTGGAATCCACCACAACATTTATTGTTCCCGAAAGCGAACTACAGCCTTTCATAGAAGTCGCTGTTACTGAATAAACGCCGTTGCCCGCCATCAGTACCGCGCTTATTAAAGGATTTTGCAAGGTTGACACAAATGAACCCGGTCCTGTCCATGAATAGCTCACCCCTGCCGTGGTGTCTGTTGCAGTGAGCAATAAAGTGCTGTCAGAGCAAACCGGACTGTTGCTGCTTGCTGAAGGAATAGCAGGCAAGGCATAAATGACCACATCGGTTGACATGGGTAAAGAAGTGCAGCCGCTATCGGATACTGTCAATGTATAGGTACCGCCGTCTGATACCGTCGTTGTATCTATAACAGGATTGGACGATGAATCCGGCACTTTAAATCCCGGACCCGTCCAGTTGTAGGTTACTCCCGTATCTGAAACAGTGCAGGAAAGGCTTATGCCTGAGCCCGCACATACGGGTCCGGTGTTCGAGATAGCAGTTATAACCGGAATGGCAGGGTCGTGAAGCGTTACAGGTCCCACAGTATTAGATGGGCAATTTTCCGAAGTGACTGTTATGTTACTGTAATTGTCAGATGACAAACCCGTTATCACAACTTCATCTGAACTATCTGCCGTCAATGTCGCTGTAATTGATGTCGTCCCTTTTTCATAGTTTACCGAATACGTGTTTCCCGAAATCAACCCACCTAATGTTATACTTCCGTCGCTGCCAGAACAAGTAGTCGGATTGTTGTAAGTTACAACCATGATAAATGGTGTGGAATCTACCACAACATTTATTGTTCCCGGAGACGAATTACAGCCTTCCGCAGAAGTCGCCGTTACTGAATAAACCCCATTGCCTGCCATCGGCACCCCGCTTATCGAAGGATTCTGCAAAGTCGACACAAAGGAGGCGGGTCCCTTCCATGAATAGCTAACACCCGCAGCAGTATCAGTTGCGCTGAGCAATAAAGTGCTATCGGAGCACACAGGGTTATTGCTGCTTACTGAAGGAGTGGCAGGTAACGCATAGATGACTACATCGGTTGACATGGGCAAAGAAGCGCACCCGCTGTCCGATACCGTCAATGTATATATCCCGCTGTCCGATAAAGAGGTTGTATCTATAACCGGAGCGGCCGAAGTATCCGGTACTATAAATCCGGGACCTGTCCAACTGTAGCTGACGCCGGCCGTTGTAGTGCAAGATAAAGTTATACTTTCTCCCACACATACGGGACCGCTGTTTGTTACCGCACTAATGACCGGGGGCGTATGAACGACTACTTCAGTCGTTGCAACCGGCGATTCACAACCGTTCTCGGTCATAGCTACCGAATATGTTCCGGCGGCGAGTGTGCTTACGCTGCTGATAAACGGATTTTGCAACGTAGAGGCGAATGAATTTGGTCCCGACCAATTATAAGTAACACTATCCGCCGTAACGGTGTCCGATGCGGTAAAATACAAAGTGTCTCCTGCGCAAACAGGACTGTTACTGCCCGGCACAACTACAGGCTGGGGCTTTATAATAACCTCTACCGAATCAGGTTCGCTGATGCATTCACCCATACCCTGGCGCACATAATAATAAGTTGTGCCGGGAACAGATGTATTGGGTGTCGGGCTGCCCGGCAATGAAACTACGGTGGCAGTATCTGTGGTAAACCAATATACGGGGTTTCCGGGGACAGACGTGTCCACGAGCGTATCTGCTGTAGCATATTGACAATAAATTACCGGCGAAAAAACTTTAGGAGGCGGAACCAACCCCACAGCGAAAATGTTTAGATTTTTAACGTATTGTACGCTCCACCCACCCCCGGTGCTGGAGCTGAATCCGAAATATCCCGCAGGAATAGTAATCAGGTAATAACCCGTCATACCGGGAACAGTACTGTAATCGTAATATACACTTATATTACCTGCATTGTAATCAATTTCAATGTGGTGCCAGGTTCCATCATCCATAAAATTCAAATGTGGATTGATGGGTCCTATCATCTGGCTCCTGTTCGCTTCAAGATATGTTGATGAACTGTTATATCCGAATATTTGGCTTTCCGGGTTCAGTCCGTCCCCGTCATTATCATAGGTATCTAATGTAAATACCATCCCGGTCAACGGGTTAGGCAAGCCTAAACCGCCCCCTGTTACAAAACCGCTTGGCGGGTCACTGATATAAAAGAAAGCGATTCCATCAGCAACACCTATCCCAACGCCATAAGCTGTATTAATCAGGTAATCGTATTTAATTGTGAATTGTGCACATGCGGTAAGACTCATCACACTATTATAATAAACATACCCTTCTTCACCTCCTGATGCTGTGGCAAGCCTAACTTCGCTGTCTATTACCGTTGCATAACCGCCGATGTTCCACCCCGTAGTTACTAACGGATAGCCTTTCAGGGTTACTGAAATCTGGGACCAAACTTTCCCCGCGACAACTGTACAAAATGCGACCAGTATAAATATTTTCTTCAACGGCTTAATGTATATAATACCCCTTTGGAACAATAAAAATAACAACAAAAAATAAAGTAATTAACCCTCCTTAAATGGCGACTACGCAAGCACTTCACCAACAACTTCCCCGCAGCGGCAGAATACTGTTACTCGCGGCTTCCTCTTTAGATAAAGTGACTAATGCAGCACCACCAACCGTTGAATATTCTTTTCTCCGGTTGCACTCGTCAATTCCACAACATATACCCCATCCTGCAAATTGATAGGTATTTGCCGAGTGTGTTTGGAAAGATTCAGCTGCGTTTGGAGTATCTTCCTGCCATTCATGTCACAGACAACTATGTTAGTGTTGCTGAAGGCGCTATTACTTTCAATCTGTATAAAATTCTTAGCAGGGTTAGGCGAAATTGTTATTCCCTTTTCAAAAGACACTACAGGAACTGAGGCAGTTGTAGTTGTGTCTATGCCCGCACCCGTGGCGCCTAAAGCCGCACCAATGACAGACTCCTTTAAAATATGGGTATAAACAATACTTGCAGTATCACCCGGCGCTAAATCACCTATACTAAAAACAATACCGATACCCACGTCTTGTATCATACTTCCGGTGTAAGACACATCGCTCGCGGTGCCATGATATATAGCATCAAGACCTTCTGACTCGGAAGGCAATAAACCTGAATTGCAATAAAACACTTTCGCATTAGTAGATTTTGTGCCTATCCCCAAATAGGAGCGCGGAGGATATGCTGTGCCCACGGCAGAAACCAATACCGTGTCAGGACCTGAATAATCTATGGCGTTTGTTGTAGTATAGCTTCCGGTTTCGGCCGCTTCATTGTCAGGGTCACATTGTCTCATATAATAAATACCTGTCAGCGTATCGGAACCTGAATTTTTAAAATTCACGGTTGTAACAAAGTAAAGATTGTTGGTATCCAAAACCGTAGTTTGGGTAATAGATAAACTGTCATAAGCTGTTCCTTGCCATACTGCTGTCATAACGCCTCCCATATTAGTATAGGAAACCGTACTACCATATAATGTCGGTGTTGACCCCGACGTAGGATAATCAGATGTAAAACGATAATTTTGGTAATAAGCATCGTTTCTTGTGCCGTTAGCCTGGATACACCATCCTTCCACAGGGCTGCCGGGCAACCAATAATCGCCGAAATAGTTAGGAGTCCCAACATCCCATCCATCCATATCGGGGTCGGCAACCAAACCCAGACAGGTGGCGCCATATGTGGCTATGTAAATATTAGGATGATAGCAGGAGGGGGGAGCGCTGTTACTGGCAAAAGCTCCCAAATAATCAATACCTAATTCTACGTATTCGCCATGCATAAAAATATCACCGCCGGAAAATGAGAAAGTATCATCGCAAGCCGTAGATGTAACACTATCAATAACACTATCCACAATTCCCGATGGCTTGCCGTTAATGGATAAATTCAATATCTGTAGATTCCCGCTTGTCGAGTCCGCATAGAATCCGAATACATCAAAAATCAGGTAGCTGGTATAGGGTACGGAAAATGTGTCAGCCCATGAAATATGGAGTTTTGAATCGCAGCCTAAAGCAGGCAAATAGTATATCCCTCCAAAATATGACGTGGCACCTCCATCGGGGCTGTAAACAAACTCTATGGAATCCGGACCGGCACCTGACCTGGTAAGGTTAACAATAAAACCCGTTATATGAAAAGTATCACCCTTATTAGCGAACATATCTACCTCCACAGCAGAAGAAAATGATTTATCATTCGGAAAATCGCTGACATTGAATCCATCTGCACAGGGAGCAGGAGATGCAGTTGCGGAACCTACCGTAGCCAAATTAGTTGTACCAGATAAACTAACAGACGTATCCTTTGTATAGGCGCCGGTTACTCCATTATAATTATACAATGTTTGCCCGTAAACCTTTTTAAACCCCGGCGTTAACGATAATAAAAAAAAAGAGGCGAAAAATGAAACACACTTGCCTGAACAATAGAAGGTAAAGAACTGTTTCATAAAATAGATTTAGCGGTGGAAATAATAGCGAATATACAAAAACACTTATGGAAATCAAATTATTTAATAACAAAATACCCCGCTGCAAACAGCGAGGTATTTCAAATTATAACACCATAATTCCATTAATGGAGCACCACCAACTGCTGAATATTCTTTTCTCCGGTTGCACTCGTCAATTCCACTACATATACACCATCCTGCAAATTGATGGGTACGCTCAGGTTGCGATTAGAAAGTTCCAATTGCGTTTGGAGTATTTTTTTGCCATTCATGTCATAGATAGTCATGTCAGCTTTTCCGAGATTGCCATCGCTTTCAATATCTATAAAATCCTTTGCAGGATTAGGTGAAATGGTTATCCCTTTTTCAAAAGGCACATTTGTAACGGCAGTAGAAGATGAAGTATCCGCAGTGGGGCATATAGCATTCAATGCAGAACTCACAGCAGACGAACTTTCTATGTAAGTATAGGCTATGCTTGTTGAAGCCCCCGGAGCTAAATCACCCACACTGAAAACCAGCCCGACACCTACATCCTGTGTTGTACTTCCTGAATAATATACATCGCCGGCAGTGCCATTGTATAGCGCATCCAATCCTTCACTTTCAGAAGGCAATAAGTCATAAGCACAAATGAACGGTGTAGCATTCGCACATTTTGTACCTAATCCCAAATAAGAACGTGAAGGATAATAGGTACCCGTTGCAGAAACCAGTACAGAATCCGAGCCGGTATAATCTATATTGTTATTGGTGGTAAAATCTCCCGTCCACGCTTCTTCCTGGTCGGGGTCGCATTCTCTCATGTAGTAAATGCCTGTGAGGGTATCGGTTCCTGTGTTCGTAAGATTAACCGTTGTAACAAAATAGAGGTTATTGGTATCTAATACCGTAGTTTGTGTGATGGATAAGCCGCCATAAGCCGTCCCTGTCCATACGCCCGTCATAACGCCTCCTGTATTAGTATAAGAAGAGGTATTACCCGACAGCGTTAATCCGCCACTCCCATAAGACGATGTGAAAGCGCCATTTTGATAATAGGCATCATTCCTTGTTCCGTTTGCCTGGATGCACCATCCTTCCACAGGGTCGCCCGGCAAAAAATAATCGCCGAAATACGCAGGATAGCCAACACTCCATCCATCCATATCAGGGTCGGCAACCATACCCAAGCAGTAAGCGCCATAACCGGATACATATACATCAGGATTAAAACCTGCGGGAGGCGCGGTTTCTGTACCAAATGCGCCCAGAGTGCCAATGCCTATTTCCACATACTGTCCCGGAATAAAAATATCCCCAACCGGGATGGTAGTAGTATCAGTAACAGTAGTATCAACAATTCCCGACGGCTTGCCGTTAATGGATAAATTCAAGACCTGTAGATTCCCGTCGGTAGAGTCTGCATAGAATCCGAATACATCAAAAATCAGGTAAGCGGAAGACAGTACCGAAAATGAAACAGTCCATGAAAAATTCGTTGTTGAATCACAACCCGAAGAACCTAAGTAATTCATTCCACCATAATAGTAGGTGGTGCCTCCGTCAGGACTATACACAAGTTCTATAGAATCCGGACCGGTGCCCCTTGATAAGTCAACACTAAAGCTGGTTACATTAAATGTATCGCCTGCGTTAGCGTACATATCCACCTCAACCGCGGAAGCAAATGAGCCATCGGCAGGGAAACCACTCGCAGTAAAACCATCGGTGCAAGACGTGGCAGAAGTTGCCGCAGACCCTACAGTTATTAGGTTGGTGGTACTCGTTAAATTAACAGACGTGTCGTGGGTATAAGTACTGCCTGTTCCGGTATAAATGTACAATGTTTGCCCGTAAGCAGCATTAAAACCCGTCATTAGTAATAATGCAAAAACAGAGGCTAAGAAAAATGAATTTCTTCCCCCGAGGTTGAAGGTAAAAAACTGTTTCATAAGTAAGAATTTTAATAGTGTTTGATTAATTGAATAAATTTATTCGTAAAGATAAAGTAAAATAAAAATATAAAACAACTATTTTCCGAAAAACACCTCGTCAAATGTGAATTTTAATAATAATACATCACAGGCGAGTCGCCTTTTCGGGACTCGCCGTAATCAAGGCAAGCTGATTTTTTGCATTCTTTCCCTGAAATAAAGAATCTTGTTTTTTTCTTTGCGGTCTCTGCGCCTTCCCACCAAAAGTCTGTGACATTTTCTTTGCGGTTAAACAACTACATCACAGCAACTTCAACATCTTCAAAACCACATCCCTTTTTTGCCTTGACACAGGCACCTGCGTACCATCTTTCAGCAAAAGCGTATAACCCTCTTTTTTTGAAAGGCTTTGTATATACTCATTATTCACAAGGTGCGACTGATGCACCCTGATAAAACCATAATCCCCGAGCAAGTCTTCATATTCTTTAATGGGGCGCGACACCATTATTTTTTTATTACCCGTAAGAAAAAAAGTAGTGTAAGAATTAGACGACTCGCAATGAATAATATCCTGTGCCGTTACAAAAAGCACCTCCGAACCCACCGGCAGCGCTAATTTCCATTTCGCCTTGTTTTTCTCATTCCCGCTATATTGCAGGAGGTTGTGCAATAGTTCCTGCTGTTGTTTATTAAACTGCTGCTGTTCCGCTTTAAACACAGCCTGTTTCAACTCCTCAATATCAATAGGCTTCAGCAGATAATCCAGCGCCGACATTTTTATAGCCTGAATCCCATACTGGTCATAAGCAGTAATAAAAATCACATCAAACGAAATGTGCGATAACGACTGCAGCAACTGAAACCCATTCTCCCCCGGCATTTGTATATCAAGGAATAACAAGTTGGGGTTAACAGTGGCAATCAAACCCCGTGCTGCAGCAGCATCCGTTGCCCTACCTGCTATCTCCACCTGCGGACAATACTTCCCCAGCAACCCGCTAAGGTTGTCAAGGTTGTTTGGTTCATCGTCTATAAGAATTGCACGGAGCATTTTTTAGTAGTTTAAAATAAAAGTAAAATATTTGAGACTATTGGGTAAAGTTACATTTTAAGGTGGTTATAAAATATAGCCGAGAGTTCAGTGTGGCGCGTCCGTTGATGTCCGCTTTTGAAAAATCGTTTTGGGATATGAAAGGTATGCAGTAGATGTCCGAAAACAGGCGATTTGTATTGTGATTCGAGGGGGCGGACATGTAATTAGTGGTTAATGATGAATGGTTAATGGTCAATGTCAAAAAGTTTAAAGTTTAAAATCTAAGGTTCAAAGCAAAAAAAATTTCGGAAGATGCATTCGCAAAATATTAAAAGGTCGTCCATTGGTTTTGTTTTAACGATGTAAAATTCCACAATATTATTTTGACGGAGGGAATTATACCCCACTATATTTTTATTTTTCATGTGATGCCGCCGTTGCCGCCGATAGCTATCAGGACTATGACAGGTAAAAGTTGTGAAGTGATGAGTGGTTAATGGCGGGATGTGAGGGTTTACCCATGTATATAATTATGAAAACAAAAGCTCACCACCGTACCCGACTCTCCACTCTCCATTTTCATTTCAATACGCTGCCCCTCGGTTGTTTCATTTATAAAAGCAATACGCTCCCTTGTTAGCCTGATGCCATGATTAGCCGCTTGTATGTTGGCTGTATCAAAACCCTTACCATTATCCGTTACCGTTATTAGCAAATCATTTTTATTTGCGTCCACCTCTATGGTGAGCAGCCCCGCATCTTTAATCCCGCTAATGCCATGCTTAATGGCATTCTCCACCACAGGCTGCAGCAGCATGGAGGGGAATGGAATATTCACAGCAGTAATGCGTTCACCGACTTTTATGGTATAATCAAAACTAAACCGCAACTGCTCAAGAGAAATATATTTATCAAGAATATCCAACTCATCCTGCAACGTCCACAAATCCGCATTCCGTTCATCCAGCGTCATCCGAAGCAGGATACTGAAAGCAGTAAGATAGCGATTGGTATTTTCCAAATCGTTTTTATTCATCAGGCTTTGTATAGAGCTAAGGGCATTGAATATAAAATGAGGATTAAGCTGGGCGCGAAAGCTCTGCACCTGTAGGGCAATCATTTTGCGCTGCTGCTCCTTCGCTCTCATTTTTTGCTTTTGCCTGCGCCTGTAAAAGAGAAATACAGCAAATACTAAGAACAGCCCGATAATAAAACCCCTCGTAAAACTAAACCACGCAGTTTGATACCATAATGGTCTTATTGTAACTTTATATCTCATAATGTTTTCAAAATAATTTCTGTAACTCACATACAGCGTATAGCTGCCTGGGGTTATTTCTGTCAGTTCTATCAGGTTATTTCCTTTACCGTTGTTTTTCCATTCTATAGTGGTATCGTTACTCCCTGTTGGCACTAATTTGTATTCATAATATACACTGTCGGGAATATGCTGCAACAGGAAATAAACAGGAACTTCATTTGAAGGAATATCTAAAGAAAATGGGCGGAATCTCCCTTTTGCGAGTGCCGATTTAAGCGAATTCCAAATGTTGGTATCTACATATTTTATTACCGCCAAGGGTGAATTATCCATTGACGTATCGCAATATTTATACCATGGAACGCGGGGAAGAGTAGAAATTACACTATCATTTATTTCAGTTATAGATTGAAGTTTGTTTTTTAATTCTGTTCCCTGTTCTTTTAGAAATATATCCGAAATCGCCAACCCCGGATAATTGTTAATAGTAACTTTTTGCTCTTTCCCATCTTTAGCTTTAAGGTGTATAATATAAGTACCATAATGTTCTATTTGCGCTAACTTATAAAAATTGCCTATTAACTTATTGCTATCCGGAAATTCAATTTTCCGCCAATTCATTTCGCTTTCCCCTTTTCTTGTTATACAATATTCATAATCACTTGGCTCTTTTTTTAAAGTGGTTTTTCTAATTGTGATTATCATTTTTTCAAGCAGCTTTTTATTACGAACATTTGAGTCCGCATAAATCTTCCCTATGCTATCTGTCTTTCTATTTGATTCTTTCTCAGCTCTCTTATAAGCTTTCCGGGCTTTAGCAGAAGTGTCGGAAGGGTACTTAACTCTAAATTCACTGCATAACAAATTCGAAGTGTCAATAGAATTATCAGAATATACTTGAGCATAATACAAAGCGAAATCTAAATTTAGAGAGTCAATTTCACTGTCTTCCATTCCCTGGGCGCCCGTTGTCATTTGAGATTGAACCCTCCCTGTTATCAAACAGAAGAAAACAAGGCATAATAGAACCCTTATATAATTGTGTTGTTTGTTCATAAAAAATTGGTTGTGGACGTTATGCATGTATATAATTGTAAAAGTAAAATTTTACCACCGTTCCTTGTTCCCCGCTCTCAATTTTCATTTCAATACGCTGCCCCTCGGTTGTTTCATTTATAAAAGCAATGCGCTCCTTCGTTAGCCTGATGCCATGATTAACTGCTTGCACATTGTTCGTGTTAAATCCCTTGCCATTATCCGTTATCGTTATCAGCAAATCATTTTTATTTGCGTTCACCTCTATCGCCAACAAGCCCGCCTCTTTAATCCCGCTTATACCATGTTTAATCGCATTCTCTACCGCAGGCTGCAGCAGCATGGAGGGGAACGGAATATTCACCGCAGTAATGCGTTCACCGACTTTTATGGTATAATCAAAACTAAACCGCAACTGCTCAAGAGAAATATATTTATCAAGAATATCCAACTCATCCTGCAACGTCCACAAATCCGCATTCCGTTCATCCAGCGTCATCCGAAGCAGGATACTGAAAGCAGTAAGATAGCGATTGGTATTTTCCAAATCGTTTTTATTCATCAGGCTTTGTATAGAGCTAAGGGCATTGAATATAAAATGAGGATTAAGCTGGGCGCGAAA
>Ga0207047_1260_pt1 | contig 11132 bp, 9 predicted proteins | sample Alteio_BWMinCont_67_FD_153302 | JGI IMG/M metagenome (GOLD analysis project Ga0207047, IMG submission 153302) | Enriched cells from forest soil in Barre Woods Harvard Forest LTER site, Petersham, Massachusetts, United States -... | ecosystem: Environmental > Terrestrial > Soil > Temperate forest >...
CCATCTCCGCTGAACCCATCTCCGATACCGCTTCCTGCCACCGTAGTCATAAGCCCTGTTGATACATTTATTTTCCTTACCCTGTTATTTTCTACATCAGCAAAATATACGTTTCCTGCACCGTCGGTAGCAAGATTTTCAGGAATACACATTTCGGAGTTAATGGCAGAATAATTCTCATCAAATAACCCGCTCTGCCCGGCAAATGTTGACATTACACCAGCAGTACTTACTTCCCTTACCCTGTTATTGTTTGCGTCGCTGATATACAAATTACCCATTGCGTCACATGCCAATCCTTCGGGTACAGCTATTTCCGCAGCAGTTGCGGCCCCGCCGTCTCCACGACATCCCATGGTGTCATTTCCCGCACAATTAGAAATAATACCTGTGTTCAGGTCTATCTTGCGGATACGGTTATTCCCAATATCGGAAAAATACAAATTGCCGGATGTATCTACTGCCAAACCACAAGGAGAAGTCATGGTAGCGGAGAAGGCGCTGCTGCCATCGCCATCAGTCCCTTTGGCATATGTGCCCGTAGTATCGGCGATAATAGTCAGGATACCTGCTGTATCTACTTTACAGATACATTGAAAATTTACCTCAGAAACATATAAATTGCCATCATTATCCATCGTTACCCGGAATGGGCTCCCAAGTTCAGCGGCTGTTGCAGGTCCGTGATTTCCGGTCGTGCCTGTTTTACCATCACCCACTATGGTTGTTATAATTCCAGCGGTATTTATTTTGCGCACACGGTAATTTTGCCAATCTGTAAAAATAACATTGTCCGAACCGTCAACAATAACATCTATAGGGTAATATAGCTGTGCGGATGTTGCTGCTATGCTATCGCCGTTATAACCCGGTGTACCCGTTCCGGCAATGGTAGAAATAATACCTGCTGTATTTATTTTACGAATGCAGCTATTGTCGTAATCAACAATATATACATCTCCCTCTTTGTCAGCGGCTACACCATAAATCTGCCCGATATTTGCCAATGCGGCAGGACCGCCATCTCCCGAATAACCAAATACTCCGTTACCCGCAAAAGTAGTGATGACTCCCGCCGTATTTATTTTGCGTACACGGTAATTACCCGCGTCCGCTATATAGGTATTGCCTGAAGCGTCAAAGGTTACCGCTACCGGGCTTACTAATTCTGCCTTGGTTGCAAGGCTGTCGTCGCCGATACCGCAACCGGCGATAGTGGAAATGAATTGTGCGTTTACAGTTGCCGGAAAAATGCACGGCACAATAAAACAAACTAAGGCATGGATGAGTGTCTTTTTCATAAAAAAATTATTAAGGGTGATTTATACTGGATGATTATTGATGAATAATAAATTTCCTGGTAATGCTCCCGTCATCTGTTTGCAGACGGATAAAATACACTCCGGCAGCCAAATCAGTTACAGGTATGCTAATCGCCGATTTTCCGTTAGGCTGAACTTGCTTTTGCAATTCACGCCCCTGCATATCAAACAGGTGTATGGCGGTTACATTCACACCCTGTGGCAAAATAGTAACTCTGTCTTTTGCCGGATTTGGGAAAACATACACATCATGCGCGGCAGATGTTGTTCCCAGCGATGCGGTTTTACCGATAAATACAAGTACAGGATTCTCATAATAATCGCTGCTTGTGGTGTGAAAACTTCCTGTGTCCCCATACTGATGTTGTATCATCAACGCATACAATCCGTCGGGCGCAGTGAAAGTACTATTGGTAAAGGCGAAGCTGTCATTAGCATTCATATTAATCGTTTGCCCCGGAAGCGCCTGCACCGCATAGGAGGTTCCTGTAAGCACATTAACCATCACCGCCTCTATAGTACCGCTGAAATTTGCGGTGCCCTGGTTGTAAATCATTGAATGGAGGCTCAATGATGAACCGGAAATAACAGGCAAAGACGTAGTTACAGTTATATTGGCATTCAAAACAATATCCGTATCGTTGTTCACATCCGCAGTAGTATAATTGATGTAGTTGCCATTATTGGCTACAGGCGCCCATGCCGTAGTGCCTGCGGGGCGGTACAGTACCTGTATGTGATAATAATCCATGGGCGCCATAGCATACATTACCGATGGTCCGAAAGTATAGGCGGCGCTGTCGCCCGCCGCAATGGGTTCGCCTGTGTAGGTTTGAATAGTTGCTACAAGGTTATTAAGTGTATCAAATACCTGCGCGCAAAAATCTCCGGAGAAAGGTGTTGTACCAGAATTCAATATTTTAGTGCTGATGGAGAAAGGCGTTGCATAATTCATCGGTGTGCTCGTTTTTGAATTCAAATGAGCAAGCAGCATAATGTTTCCCGGCGTATTGGAGAAGCTATCCGGTTCAATACCTATGACTACGCCTTGGTCTTCATTTAAGTTAGTACCGCTTTTGCCGCCTATACCCATAGTAGGGGGCGCCAAATCATCAACCGTATAATATCCGTTAGGTCCCGTGCCGCCCCAGCCCCAGTTGAAGTGAAACAACCCTGCCGAGCCTTCCCATCCGTCGCACACCCAGCAATGCCCGCCCGCGCTGCCAAACCCTTGATAAATAATCGGTCTGCCTGCATTCAATTCGGTTTGCAGCATAGCTGTCCATGCAGATTCCGTCAGGCTGTCAACATAGCCACTGTCAATATAGTTAAATGTTGCCCCGTTCCGCACAATACCCGTCAAAGAACGTTTGTAATGAAAATAAGTTTTCAGCGCATATTCCGTGCATTGGGTAGGCAAATAGCTTTGCTGCTCCAAAACCCATGCCCCGCTTTCGCCCATACCATATTCCATTTCTACGCTCACCCCTGCATGAAACATCAGTTGGGCAACCGCCGCAGAGGAGGATATGACATTAGCCGGCATTGAATCCCATGCATAAGCTGTGTTACCGAAGTCAGCGCTAAGCGGTATAGCCGTTGTGTCGTACGAAGTACATTTGTAGGTTAAATAACCTGTCCCTACCGTAGGCCAGTTCCAGAATTTCATTACCTGTGCCATTGCCGTAGCCACACAACCTGTAGGCGCCTGGTAATACCCTGCACCGGGGCAGCTATCATTATAAAAGGGCGCCTGGTTCCAGATAGTGCTTAATAGCGCGCTTACTCCTGTAGTTCTCGCGTCTTTCGTAGAAGACACACCGGCTAAGAGATTGCTCCAGTCTTGGGCAGTTGTACTTTTTGCGGGAACATTGTTTGCAATAGCATTAGAGATCAAGTTCCTGTAACCATCCACCCAATCTTTAGCGCTCGGCGACATACTGCTCATATCAAAACCCGCTTCATCCGAATAAGCAAGAATGGGTCTTATAATATCATCCGCCGATACAATTACAAAGGCATGTCCGTCACTCACATTAAATACATAATAGCTGTTGACGGTTTTTCCCTTAATATTCCCTGCAGCAGTATACACCGTAGTAAGGTTTGTTGTATTTGCTCCCGCAACTCCTTTAGCCTTCAGGAAGTTCATCCCGGCTATCCTTGCTGTATTTTCATCAACAGTCTTTCCGTTCGACCTCATGCCTGCGCATAACAAAGTCACAATAAAAATCAGCAGTATTTTGTTGAGTTTCATAAAAAATTGGGCTTTAAAAATTTTTAGATTGCCAAATTTATGATTAATTATTAATATTAAGGGGTTTATTCAAGTGCAAACGCATTAGAATTTATTAACCACAAGTCGTAATTATTTTTTGCCTTGTCCGCCGAAGCATATGCGAAGGAGGGTTACCTGAATATAAAAATTGGTATCTAATCGTAATAAAATTATTGCATTAAAAATAAATAATCTTGCTTTATCTTAACAATCAGCGTTATCTGCGTTCTATTAGTAAAAAAGCCCCTTTTTTCAACAGAAACTCCTACTCCCTATCTTTACTCTCTACCGGTCATTCTTGCTGCCTGCCCCGCCATCGGCGGTGGTCGTACTACTTTACAGTTCTCACTTACATCTACAATCCAAGAAGTCCATTAATAGAAAAAATCTTTAAGATGAAATTCATAACTTTATGTAACAAACATAAAACCGTGAAAATCCTTTCTTCTATTTTCTTACCATGCTGCATGAGGGGCTTTATTATGTGTATTTAAAAAATGGCGCGCAAACAACCGTGATGAAATTCCTGAAAACATAAAATATTCCTTCTATCATTTATAAAATCTATAGCTTTATTTAAATAAAGCATCTTCTTATGAAATTCATCTTTCCCATATTCATATTATTATCGGCATTAACCGGCAAAGCTCAATCCTGCACTCCCATAGGTGGAATTGCTTATTCAAATATTTGTGCTGCCTGTCCAAGCGATACGCTTATGCTGGATGATAGCGGGGCTACCGCAAGCGGCGTTGCCTACCAATGGCAATACTCTTCTGATAGCATAGTATGGAGTGATATTGCAGATGCTACTACTATACCGTATAGTTTTACTCCCACTGGCAAATATCATTATCGTTGTATTATTGCTTGTCCTGAAGACAGTTCGTACTCCTCTACCATACAGGTTTATTACGAATCTTCGTGTCCGTGTTTTCCGCAATACGCTGCTCCTAACCCATCTATTTATTGGGGGATGCAAACCTTTATCCTTAATGGAAGCAGCGATACATATATTCGTGATAGTGACAATGTGGATTCTTTTGGATTCATCAATAAAACATGCAGAGCGCCATATATTATTATGGGTCAGGGAATGAATTATACAGGCATCATTTATAGTAGTTATGATTATGACTATACTTGGGAAAATCAAATATGGATAGATTTCGATGATAACGGTGTATTTGATGTTAGTGAAGCCATTACTGCTTTATTTAGTACAGATTGGGTTAATTCAGTGAATTTCACATTGCATATACCATCTTCGGCAAATATTGGTTTGCACAGAATGAGGGTACGTAATGTGCAATTGCAAGAAATAGGCACAGGCGCTTCGAACATGACGCCATGTGGCTCTTATGATAGCGTCTATTATGATACAACTTTGGATTATTTTTATTATTACTGGGGAAATACTTTTGATTATCTGGTAAAAATAGATACTCCTATAAATACAGGAGTGGCTTCTATAAATAGTTTTCTTGAAATAAGGTTATTCCCTAATCCTGCACAAAATAATGTAGTTATCCAAATTCCATTTATAAATGATAACGACGAAGCAACTATATACGACATAACCGGACGTGAGATACTAAAACAACAAATAAATTCGGAGAAAACGATAATCAATGTTGCCATGCTGCGTGAGGGTCTTTATTATGTGTATCTTAAAAATGGCGCACAAACAACTGTAATGAAATTCCTAAAAACATAAAATATTGCTTCTCACTTAAAAGTCAAACGCTATGCGTAAGCTTTTATTTTTACATTACATATTCCATCGTAACAGTCTCCATCTTTCGCAGGACTCCGCATAAATCGGAGCGATACCGTAGGATTTTCCGTGTACTCTGCGGAATCCTATAATCAAAATAATCTGCGATTCAGACAACCTCCTTTATGTTCAGAAATGTATCAAACCCCTCAAAGGGTGAAATTATCCCCTTTTTTGTTTCCATATTTTGGGGTTTCTGCTGGTATGAATAACGGCAAATACCTCCACGAGCATATTGCTTTCGTCAACAATAAAATGCACAAGAAACGGGAATTTTTTAACTAGCATACAACGTACATCAGCGTAGCGTATCCTATAATTATTTGGGTTATTTTTAAGCTTATTGATATGTAATTTTACCTGCTCCTGAAAACGGATGCCTAATCCATACGATTGCTCATTATACCAATCAGTGGCTTCCTGAATATCCTGTAAAGCATCGGCATCAATAACAACTTTGTATTTTTTCATTTACGCCTTCAGCTTTTTAGAAGCTTCATCCCAATTTAAAAGTCTTTTGGGATTTTCTCTTGCTTTTTTCACTCTATCAAGAACTAAGGTTTGGTGCTCAAGAGGAATATCCATGTTTTCTTCCCAAAGTGCTTCATTGAGCTGCAATTTTTCTTTAGGCGAAAGTTGCTTTATAGAGTCCAATAGTTGCTGGAAGTTTAAATTCACATTTAGGCGAATGCTGTTCATTGCTAATCAAAATTATCTTCTAATGCAAATTTAATCAATTTTTGACGATTGCCCCGAAAAGAGGCATCTGAACCCAAAATGTAATACTTTCCGTAGCTGAAGCCCGGCGCAAACGACCAAACCACATGCGAAGGAGGGTTACCTGAATATAAAAATTGGTATCTAATCGTAATAAAATTATTGCATTAAAATAAATAATCTTGCTTTATCTTAACAGTCAGCGTTATCTGCGTTCTATTAATAAAAAAGCCCCTTTTTTTAACAGAAAACTCCTACCCCCTATCTTTACACCGGTTTTTTTGAAAATACCGGATAAATAATCAACAATGCAAAGAAACAAACCAACAATACAACAATACGATACTTATACCGCCGAAGATTTCAGTGTCTGGGATTTCCTGTTTAGCCGCCAGATGGAATTATTAAATGAAAACGCAAGCGCCTTTTATTTGGAAGCGCTCACAAATATTGGCTTTAACGCTAAAGAAATACCCCATTTTGAAAAAACAAATGAACGTATGAAGGCGCTTACCGGCTGGCGGCTTTCCGTAGTGCCAGAAATCGTTCCGCAAAAAGATTTTTTTGAAATGCTCGCAAGAAAAACATTCCCTGCCACCTGCTGGCTCCGCACAAGGCAGGAGGTTGACTACATCGAAGAGCCCGATATGTTTCACGATGTTTTCGGTCATGCCCCTTTATTGGTTAATCCCGTCTATGCCACATTCATGGAGGCAGTCGGGCATCTTGCATTAAAATGGGTACACGAACCCGCCGTCATACAACTGCTCGGCAGTTTTTACTGGTTCACCATAGAATTTGGACTACTCAGGGAGCAAAACGAACCAAAAATTTTCGGAGCAGGCATTATTTCATCCTTCGGAGAAACAAAACACACCCTCACCGGCGTTTCAACCATATCCGATTTCAATGTTCACGAAATGTTACACACAAAATACAGAACCGATATCCTCCAGGACCGCTATTTTGTAATCGACTCCTTCGAAGAACTCTTCCACGCCGTAAAAGAGCTTGATGTACTGCTTGAGAAACATACTTTTTAAATTTGCGGTAGAGTAAGCGTTTTTTTAAACGCATATTTTTAAATCATTTTAATTATATTTACAATAACAGATACTAAATCTTATAAAAACAATAACAAAAATATAATGTATTGAAAATCAATGTTTTGATGATTCTGCATTTTGTATTTCTTTGTTATTTACAAAAGACAATGAATCAGTTATCAATCCCAAAAACTCTAAAGTTATTTTTATCATTTTCACATAGCTTTTTTGTTATAATTTTATAACCGATTCATGGATAACGAAAAGCAAAGACTATTACAGCTACAGTACGAAAAAGCCAAAGATGAGAGAGAGCGCATAGACGCTCTTGTTGAAATCGCGTTGGAGGAGCGCACCATAGATATAGAACGCGCTTCGGAAATGACCGACCGAATTATAGAGCGCTCCAAAAATGCAAATTACCGCAAAGGGCTTGGGCGCGGCTTAAACCTTAAAGGATGGTGTTACTGGCAGATAGGCAACTACAATGCCGGGCTCGAAATACTCACCCGCGCGCATACCATCGCCCGCGAACTGAAAGATAAACCACTTGAAGCCCGCATACTCAACAACTTCGGGTACATATACCGCGATAAAGGGGAGCTTTCAACCGCGCTGAATTATTTTGAAAATGCGCTGCACATCAATGAAAAGCTTGGCGATGAAGTAACGCAAGCCGTCAACCTCGCCAGCATCGCCTATCTTAATTATGACCTCGCTGATTATGACAGCGCTCTCGAATTTGCGTTGAGATGCCTGCCTATATTCAAAAAAGCAAACGACCTGCAACAGCTTGGCGCCCTGTATCATATATTGGGCAACATTTATTTTAAGCGCGATTCGTTAGAAGAAGCCTATAATTATTTTGAGGAAAACCTCCGGCAAACCGAGTCCGACCGGGTGATGTATGCCCTTGCGCTTAACGGCATCGGCAAGGTTTATTATAAAAAGTTGGAGACAGATAAAGCGGCAGATTACCTGCAGCGCGCGCTTGAACTTTCAGAAACAGTTAACAATGTAGAGGTACAAATATCCTGTCATTATTACCTGGGGCGTATATATCTTGACCAGAACGATTATGTAAAGGCGCTGGAATATATTGACCGTGCGCTAAAACTTGCCCGCCAATACACCCGCCGTCACGATATAATGAGCATACACGAAACACTCGCAACGCTGTATGATAAAATGGGGGATATACCCAAAGCCTACCACCATCTGAAAACTTTTGAACAGATGAAGGAAGATATATTCACGCAAGCCATCTTCAACAAAATACGTAACCTGCAAACCCGCCAACAATTAGAGCTTACACAAAAAGAAAAAGAAGTGGCAGAGCGCACTGCCGACCTCAAGCAGCAGTTTATGGCTAACATGAGCCATGAAATACGTACCCCAATGAACGCTATTGTGGGTATAACAAGATTATTGCTCAGCAACAACCCAAAGGAGGAACAGATGCGCTACCTGTCTGCCATACAGCAATCTGCTGACAACCTGTTGGTAATAGTTAACGATATACTAGACCTTTCTAAAATAGAAGCAGGTAAAATAGTGCTGGAACATACCCCCTTTTCATTGCGTGAAATAATGCAAAGCATGCACGACATGCTGATGCTTAAAGCTGAAGAGAAGAAACTTGATTTTCGGGTGAATATACACTCCACCATACCGCCAAAACTGGTTGGCGACCCTACGCGAATTAACCAGATAATTATTAACCTTGTCGGTAATGCTATCAAATTTACAGATAAGGGTTATGTGGAAGTCCGCGCCACCCTGTATAAGATTGAAGAATCAAAAGCGTACATTCAGTTTGATATAACAGACACGGGCATTGGCATTGCACAGGATTATATGGATAGAATCTTTGACAGCTTCACGCAGGCTGGTACCGATATAACCAGGAGGTTTGGAGGCACCGGATTGGGGCTAACGATATGCAAGCAGCTTGCTACATTGATGCATGGTGATATAACCGTAACAAGCAAAGTAGGAGAAGGTACAACCTTCACGGTAATAATACCTCTGGATATATCAACTTCGGCGCACACAACTACTAAAGAAAAAGTAGTGGACGATAAAATGATGCAGCGGCTCAATAAAATAAAAGTATTGCTGGTTGAAGACAATGAATTCAACAGGATGGTAGCCGAAGACACACTCAAGGAAATAATACCGGGCATTGTCATTGACATCGCGGTAAACGGACTGGAAGCAGTGACCCGTGTGGAGGAAGGAAAGTACACTCTTGTGCTTATGGATATACAAATGCCTGTAATGGATGGAGTAACTGCTACCCGCAAAATACGCAACCTGCCCAAGCCCGCTTCTGACGTAAAGATTATTGCCATGACGGCTAACGTATTTCAGGAAGACGTACAGCAATACTTGAGTGCGGGCATGGATGCCTATGTTTCAAAACCCTTTCAGCCGGATGAACTGTTGCTCAAGATGGCTTCCGTTATTGAAAATGAATCACCAGGGGAGTTGAAAAATAGCGGTGGAAACGGAGAAATGCAGCACATTACCCCATTCCAACCGATACCTCAGAAAGTAACCAATATGCAGTTCCTAAAGCAATTTACGGGCGGCGATGACGGCAAAGTGAAAAAATATGTAGGCATGTTTTTGGAAAATGCCCCGAAATTACTCACAAATGCCGAAAAAGCTTTACAGGCAAAAGACTTTCAGGCGCTTAAAATTGCGGCACATTCATTAAAACCCCAGCTTTCATACATGGGAGTTAAGGAGGAGATAAGCCATATTTTTTTAATTGAGCAAACGGCGAGCGAAGCGCACCACGATGGGTTACCTCAAATGATGCGGCAACTCAGGAAGATTTGTGAAAAAGCATTTGAAGAATTGAAGGACATTAACTGAGATTTTTGTGGAAATTTTATTTTTTAATTATTTATTACTACTTTTCTTGAAAATTAAAACTTTTTTTCATGGCTACAGAACAAAAACATCGTCTTTTTCTAATTGATGACGAGCCTATACAAAATGAAATGCTCAAGGATTATTTGTCCGAACGGTTTGTTTATGATATCAGTAGTTTCGAGACCGGTGAAGAAGCATTTAAGAATATGCATCTCAAGCCCGAAGTAATAGTCCTTGATTATCATTTAAGCGCTAAAGACCATAATGCAAAGAATGGGGTTGAAGTTCTTAAAGAATTAAGAGAAAAATATCCGGAAGTTAAGGTTATCATGTTATCGGGGCAGGATAAAATAGACGTGGCAGTGGATAGTATGAAATACGGAGCCTACGATTATGTGGTAAAGGGCGAAACGGCTTTTTCCCGCATGGAAAATATTATTAATAATGCAAGCGAACTGCACAAGTTAAAATCGATTAATGCCATATATAAAAGGGCTATTCTTTTCCTTTCGATAGCGATGGCTGTTATCATATTGGTTTCGATTTTGTTGGTGTCCTTTGCTCATTAATTACATTATTCGCAGACATTTACTCTGCGGTATTTATTTTAATAACAAACAGTGTGCACTTAATAATTGTGTAATTTTGCCTCTGTTATAACCTTTTGAATCAGCTATGCAATTAGCCCGGAGATTAAGCCTCGTATCAGAACCGCAGACTATACGTATGGCAAAAATGAGTCGTGAGTTGAGAGCAAAAGGTATTAATGTTATTGACCTGAGTATCGGAGAGCCCGATTTTAAAACACCCGAATATATTTGTGAGGCTGCCGTGAAAGCCATGCAGCAGGGATATACCAAGTACCCACCTGTTGCAGGTTTCCCTGATTTGCTGGATGCCATTTCCGTAAAGTTGAAGAGGGATAATAACCTTGAATACAGTCGCAGCGAAATTATAGTATCCACTGGCGCCAAGCAGTCTCTTGCCAATGCAGTGCTAAGTCTTGTGAATCCGGGTGACGAAGTTATTATTCCAACCCCTTATTGGGTTACTTATAGCGCACTGGTGCAACTTGCAGAAGGAATTGTAAAGTTTATACCCTGCGGTAT
>Ga0207047_1262_pt1 | contig 11089 bp, 6 predicted proteins | sample Alteio_BWMinCont_67_FD_153302 | JGI IMG/M metagenome (GOLD analysis project Ga0207047, IMG submission 153302) | Enriched cells from forest soil in Barre Woods Harvard Forest LTER site, Petersham, Massachusetts, United States -... | ecosystem: Environmental > Terrestrial > Soil > Temperate forest >...
AATATCTGTATAGCAATTTCCAATACGGAAGATGCATACGTAATAGAGACAACACTGTAGAACGTCAATTTAATAAGGAATATTTGGATCATAATTTTTATTTATTATTGGAGACAGTTAGGCATATAGCGAATAAATTATATGTGAATTGGCTTGATATACTCCCCGTTACTTTAAAAACGATAGAAAGTAATCAATTGTATGTGGATTCCAAATTGCTATTTCTCACGAATAGCTTGGTTGATTTCAAATATGATGATCTTTCTGGACTCACTGGACTGCCATTGGATGATATCTACGATACTATTTCAAATGATTTTTATCAGAATATTAAGAATTTTAAATGGATCATCTATGACACTTCCATTATGTATCCAAGATGGGAGCTACCCATACCAATGTTGATCACACTCAATTATATATTAGAATTGGATAACTGTATCAACAATGTCAAATGGTTGACCCTAACCGATCTCCTCCGAGAAGCATTTACCGTTCACTGGAATCAGTTCGTTAATCTTTTATTCAATCGACATGATTTCGCTACCTCCGAAATAAAAATCTCTAATTCCTCCGTGCAAAAAATTGCACAGAATCTGCTCTACATGTTTGATTCACACTATCGCTCCAGAACCCAAGCAATAAAAAAGAAAGAGTATGAACCATTCGAAAACAACAAAGATCGAAAAGAAAGACAGAATCAGGAAACAATTGACGAAGAGGATGTGGATGAATTCTCTCGAAAAGATTCAACGATGAATCTTGCTGAACTAAGAAGTTTAAAATCGCTACAAGCAGAACATATGTACGAATACATCCGATCATCCGTACAACAATTCAAGTCAACATGGTACGCGCAACACTTACTAGACGAAACTAACATTAACCAAACATCCATACTAAAATTAGACAAATACAAACCACTCGCCACCCATGAAATTGCCAGAGATCCCGAATTAATCATAATCACACTCACGTTAAAAAATATTTATAATTATGCAAAATCATTAACGCATTTTTACGAAAAAGATAAATTTAAACAATATCCGAAATTTTGGAGATGTTTAGATTCTTCTCAGAGAAAGGTGATTTTAGATAGATTGAATGACAATATCCCCAACTTAGATTGGTTTAATATTCAGGGGTATATTCAAAGATTGTATCCAGAGATTTTTAATGCAAAGAAGTTACCACCAGTGGCATTAGCTAGTATTAATAAGGAGATTCATGAGATGATCAGGAAAAAGTTGATGTTGTATATTTTCGAGAGTATGATCCGTAGGGGAGTTTTATCTTCATTCTCACCTAATGCTGCTTTAACCGATTTGCAGTTGAGTATACGAAGTGATTCACAGGAAAAAGATTTCATCAAACTTCTAACTAAAACCACTTTGAATAAAAATAACGATTACTATAATAATGCGTATTATTTTTTAACTGGATCGTTATATTCCCAGATCCCCCTATATAGAGGAAAAAATAAATCATATACTGATTTTTTTGATGGAACAGCTAATATAACTCCAAGGTGGACAGATATGTACGCGATGAATTGGGTGAGTCAGATAGGATTTTTCCATAGATATCTCAATAATCGAGTTATTTTTATCACAGGGTCTACTGGTGTAGGAAAGTCAACACAGATGCCGAAATTATTTTTGTATGCATTGAAGGCCATTGATTATAAGAATGCTGGATCTGTTATTTGCACAGAACCGCGAAGGCAACCAACGGTAAAAAATGCTTCTCGCGTAAGTGATGAGCTGGGTGTTCCTATCTTAGATAAAAAATATTATGTTCAATATCGACATAAGGAAAAATCTCACGTGAACAACGTTGATTCAGAATATCTAATGCTGAAATTTGTCACCGACGGCACTCTACTTCAGGAAATAAGAAATCCAATGTTAAAAGAGAATACTCGCGGCCAGGTAACAGATTATCTCACTTCCAATGAATATGATATTGTTATTATCGATGAAGCCCATGAGCATAAACAAAATATGGATCTCATATTAACACTAATGCGAACAGCAACATATTATAACAATGATTTAAAATTAGTCATTATTTCTGCTACGATGGATACCGATGAGCCTATTTTTAAACGTTATTATAGAGATATTAACGATAATAGAGCTTTCCCATTAAATATGAAGATTGCTGAACAAAAATTGGATCGAATTAATGTTGACAGACGGTTCCATATTTCTCCCCCAGGTGAAACGACAAAATTTAAAATAAAAGATTATTATGTTCCCGACGAAGATCCAATAAAATTAATCAGTAGCCTTGTAACAGGCCCCAATCCAGGAACTATCTTATATTTTCAACCTGGAACACTCGAGATAGCAAAAGAGATCGCTCAATTAAACGAAGTATTACCGCCTTACGTTCTCGCTCTCCCCCTCCACAGTAAACTTTCAGATTGGCAAAGGGAAATATTTGAACAAATCGATACTCAACTACCCAATATTCATTTCTCACGGAATCTTCCCTTCGTAGATTGGAATGAAGAGAATAATAAAAAAGGCACATCGCATTATAAATTAGCAGTTTTAGTTGCGACGAATATTGCAGAAGCTTCAATTACGATTCCAGGTTTAAAATATGTCATCGATACAGGTACACAAAAATCATCGTATTATGATTATAGTAAAGGGGGAACTGTGTTGAAATTAACCAATATATCAGAATCTAGTCGTATTCAGAGGAGGGGGCGAGTCGGGAGAGTCGCGACTGGAGCGGTTTATTATTTATATAAAAAAGATACGATGATAAATAATAAAACTCAATATGAAATCGGTCTAAGTGATATACATTTGGAATTATTTGGACGTTTACGCGATTCCTACCAAGAAAAGCCAATTTTTGATTCTACTAATGATCCGAATTTACAACGAATAAAATTTTCTCAGGTTTCATCACAATATGATCGGCCACCTATCAACGGATTAGCAGAGATTATCTCCACACAATACTATACAGATGAGAAATTTTATGATTATTTCGGAAATTCCTCGCATTATGATTACGAGAATTCACCCGGAATGCCTCTCGTTTATCCCACAGGCTACTCTCTCGAAACATTGACTGACTCCACGGGGGAATTTTATTTAATTCACCCAGAAGAATTAAATCTCACCAGAAACCTAGCAGGATTAATTGTCTCTGTCACTGATACAAAAAATCTTGTATATTATCCCGATCATCACATTGTTTCGTGGAAAATCATGTCCTTTTGGAATATACTATTAGACGATCTATTTATATCTGCATATAAAGAAAATATACTTTTAGTAGAGAAAACAACGTATGGAAAGGGTCTCCAGGTTGTTCAACAGGAACTAAGTGCCATAGGAGCAGAAGATTTCGACCTAAACTATGTGGCAGCACTTCTCACCGCGATTAATCTTGGTATCCAGGAAAACATGATCAGACTAATATCTATGAATATGGCGAGCAAAAATGATTTTATTAAATGGGGGATTTACGCGGATGCTCAGCCACCCTACCATCGAAAGATCAAAGAAGTCAAAGCTTTTGTCGGAGATCAAAAATCCGATAGCCAAGCAATAATATATATATTAGATGATTTACACAAATATTTAGCAGATAATGACATTTCTCTTGAACAAGATTCAAAGAAATACATGAACAAATTAGCTGAAATTAAAAAAATTGTATCAGGAAATTTGGAGAGAGCGTTGACTGCTGACGAAGCAAGTTATTTAAAGGCTATTGGAGATGATATTATTGATGGAAAAATACAGAATTCTCAAACATTAACGTACTCAGATTTGAGTCGTATCAGGAAACAAGGGATCAATGTAAATATTATAGAGGGAAATATTCGGAAAAAGATCGAATTGATTGCCGACTGGGCAAGCAGAAGATCCCTCAAGATTGATACGATTAAAAATTATATAAGACGATATTTGAAACTGAAAAATATATTATTGATAAATGAGAGCGGCGACAGTGACTCGTTTGTGCAATATAAGGTAAGTCATCTTGCTGATATATTGAAGCCAACTCTTGTCGATGCATATAGTAATATCGCAACATTAGATTCAGATAAAAAACTCATGCTGTCACTAATGCGCGGATTCAAAAAACAAATCGTTAGGAAATTAGTGGATAGTTATTATCTTTCGATATATGAACCGACGATAACTAGTGCATATACAATAGAGAAAATTTCCACACGATCGAAGATAGATTCAACTTTGGTAGACAATAAATATTTACAAAATTATGTATTATATTTAGATCTTGATCAAGAGAAAAATACGATATCGTTACTTAATCAATTAGATATTTCTCTCATAAAGTCTATTGGGTATATTTATACAAGAGACATGGTTTATAATAAATACATGAAATATCTTCTTTCGAATGTTCAAGAGGAACTCCGTATGAAAACCGTTAGTCAAACTGTCGTTTCATTTTATAAGAAAGGATTGAGGGAAACATTATATGATCTGTTAAATGCCCATGATGTTGATATATGGTTAAAGTTATATACTATATTCAATGATAAAGGATATATTGAGACTAGGCGATATCACGATATTAATTATAAAACTAGAAAGCAATTTAGTATAGTGAATGATATTGGCATTCCACAAACGACGGGAAAATTTGAAAATAATAAATTTAAACAATAATTTCTATTGATAATGGATTAGGAATGGCAGCGGAAGAAGTTAATATTTTATGCCCTGTAAGCGTTATAGCAAAATATTTATCAAAGGAAATTACTGGTGTAGGCACTCTAATCTCTTATCATGGGGGATATTATGTTTTAACATGCTTCCACGTGATACAACATCACAGTGAGATAAACATAAATTTCACACTAAGAAATAAAGATAAAAGATGTCAGATGAAGGTATTCTATTCGATAGAGCCATATGATTTTTCAGTGTTGGAATTTGTTAATCAGAAAGATTTGATCACCATTCGAACTTTGAAAGATAAGCATAATAAAAAATTTCAGACGAATGTGGGGGAAATAAAGCCAATGGAAATTTCTTTGGTATCTCTGATTGTGGGGAAAGGCGAATGTGTTCAAAAATGTTACTATAACAAAAATATCTTAGGTCACGTTAGATCTGAGCTATATCCTCGTATACCTTTAGTGGAAATTAAAATGAGTGGTTCTTTTAATGGCCTAAGTGGTTCATTAATAGTTCAGAAGAACGATGTATATGGAATGGTTAGCCATTGGGACAAAGATATGATTTATGGAATTTCTGCATATTGTCTCGTGCTTTTTTTTCTGATGGGTATAAAAGGGGAAAAAATAAAAAGTTTATGTTTTTCATCACGAACATGTGAGTTCGAGAATAAAATCGGACACCTGATAACAAAAGGATATAGAATCCCATATATGACAAAAAAAGTAAAATCACAAATCAAATTTCGAAAAGGCGATCTTATAGAAATGATTGATGATCAAAAATTTAATGAACATGGTCACCTCTATATGAAAGATTTAGATATGTATGTTCCGATAGATATCTATATTGCATTAAAAAATAAAGAATATTATGAGATCGTTTATTATACGAAGAAGAATGATGCCTATGTATTGAAACATAAGGTAATCAATCCAGTTCCATTGGAGAAGCACTTACGTTTCCATCTTGAATATTTCCCAAAGACGATCAAATATAAAGGTTTGATTATCACAGAATTTAGTGAACAACTGTATCGTAATTATAAAGATTTGGCCGGGTTTATCGAAGATTACTATACGGAGTGTTATGCTCTTCCCAATCAAAAACTTGTGGTAGTCACTGATATTGATTACGATTGCCTTCCAACATATATCGCAGAAAGATATAAATTTATCGGACTACCATTAATACCGGAACAACACGACGATTCATCTTTGAAATACTACATGGCGATAATAACTAAAATAAATAATAAAAAAATAACCTCGCTAGAAGATTTTGAGAAAGAATTAAATCATACTCCCGAGAAAGATCACACTAGTTTAAAATTAGAATTATATTATAAGAAATCGTTGAATATCACTTACTGGAAAAATAAAGATAATGCGGACGAAATTGATGTATCTCTCTGAAGAGAATATATTCTCTTTTATTATTATAGATACTAAAATATATATGATTGATGATCCGACTATATGGGGCCCGGCTATGTGGAGAGATATACATAAGAGGACACTAAATTATCCGCGAAATCCAACAAGTGAAGATAAACGTGAAATGTATGAATTTTTTATGAATCTGCCGGATGAATTGCGATGCGATCTATGTGCAAATAATCTTCGACATCATTTAAGAACATACCAGTTGACATATCACATATTATCATCCAGAAAGAGATTATGTTTTTGGTGCGTGGATCTACATAACCTTGTGAATCAATCCTTGGGAAAACGCGAATTATCCTATGAGGAAGCGCTTCAAATACATTTAGCTAATTAAATTTAATTATCTCGACTCATAGTATAAATAGGATGAACATTGATCCCGCTGTATGGGGACGCAATTTATGGCGTTCATTACATTCTATAACGTATGCATACCCAAATAATCCAACAAATAATATTAAACAGAGTACATTCTCTTTGTTTTCTACTTTAGGAGACTTACTACCATGCGAAAAATGTCGCTTAAATTATTCACAACATTTAAAAAAGAATCCCCTAACAGACAAAACGCTCCAGTCAAGAGAGAATCTGATGAATTGGTTAATAGATATCCATAATGAAATCAACGAATCATTAGGGAAAGAAAAGATTTCACCAGATCGAGCGAGACAACTGATCGAAGAACAAAATCAAACATCACAAGATACTACACAATTAACCAAATTACTAACGATCTTCGTCATAATCGTATTTATTATTATTATCTTCATCATTTTATGGTATAAGAAGACCAACCTCTCTCGTCAACTCCTTTAGAATAATATCGATTTGATGCTCATTGTATTGATCATTGAGCCAATCATTGATATCAATTTGCGCTTTATTCAATATTCTATCACGAATATCGATTATATTCTTTGCATAATTCCTTATTAAATTTTTAAATGATATATTTTGAGATTTGATCGTCTGAATCATTTTTTTCACGAGGGTCCTACGCGGGAGATCCCTATGAGATAAACGCATATCAACGTACCATATTGTCCATAAAGCACAAAACCCTCCCGGATCGCCAATACGTTTCTTACGTCTCTCAGATACATCCAAAAGCTGAAATCCAACTTTTGGTAAATAATCCTTTGGCCTTACATATTTGATCTCAGGATCTATTTCTTTGAATCTTACCTCTAAAATATTATCTAGTAGCGTAGGATCATAGTGTAATCCCGGAGGAGTACTCGACCCATGCGGTTCAAACCTCTCCACTTCATGTATCACCTTATCATATATCAAATAATTAGCATGTGACCCCACACGCATTTCTATTCCAAGTGGAATTATCACAAACTGTTTATCCCCCTTCGATATACATCTCCGAAAATTATCATAAAATTCCTCCACCAAATATAATTTATGATGAACCCAAACAACTTCAAAATTTAAAAATTCGCATCTGGTATTCATTATAATCCCAATCGATCTATAAAATTTGCATAATTCTTTATTTTCAGTGAAATTTCTAGAGAATGTACTACAGGCATTTGTATGCTTATTCAATAAATATATCAATCCAATCAAGATATCAAGTGTACTTCCCGTAAATGTACATACGTTAAGATTTTGTCCTTCACTCAGATCAATACACATGAATCCCCTCTTCAATGGAAACGATTTAGAACAAATCTTCATATCTTTTCTCTCATATGTTTTCCGTAATTTATTCTCAATGATATCCCTACATATGTCATGTTGTCCTGCCTTCACTAAAGGAATCTCTCGCCTCACAACCTTCTCCTCCTCCTCCGTCAAATCCCCATAATATAACTCCTTCTTACACATATTCTCCCATTCCTCAGACCAATAAATATCCACATTTCGTATTCTGTAAAGATAACCACTCACGATCATTTGTAAAAAATTATCGAAATCTTTCTTCCCAACATAATCGATCGGCCTCTCATCTAATTTATTCGGAAGAAATACATCTAATTTTTTCTTAATAAGCTGCGGCTGATATTCCTTCCACAACTCTCTATTACAAATCAAATGCAAACACGTATTACCATTTGTGTCTTGAATATTCAAATTGCTATCCGGCAACAATAAATCAATATACTCTGATAAATTATTCATATCTATCTCCAACGCCATCAAAAAAGCAATTTTCCCATCGAGGTTCCAAAGATTTAAATTAACTTTATTTTCTCCAGAAGCCAATATCATGGTCAAACATTCCAAATTATTTTCACTCACAGCATAATGAATAACCGTGTTACCCACCACGTCCTGCAAATTTGGATCCGCCTTATTTTTCAAAAGAATACCAACTAATTCCTTACTATTAAGATTAACACTATAATGCAAAGCAGTATATTCATGTTCGTAATCTTGTATGTTAACATTTATCCCATTACTGATTAACATTTTCACGATATCTATCAATTGTAAATTACACGCAATATGCAAAGCTGTCTCACCTGAATTGGATCTCGCATTAATATCAATATTATACTCCTGTATCACCGCACACATATTAAAAGAACGCATATACACAGCTAAATGAAGAGAATTGTAACCATTTTTTTCCCTAGTATTAGGTGACGCCCCAGCTTTCAATAATTTTTTTAATCCCTCCGGATTATTAAATAAAATAGTATAATGAATCGGAACATTATTATTTCGATCTCTGATATCGAATAGGAAAATCCCAATATTATTTTCATTGTATTCTAATAAAATAGTTATTATTTCTTGATAGTCATATCGTATTGCGATATATAATATTGATTTGTCTTCGTTATCGACTATATCTATCCTCGCGCCCTTTTCTATTAGTAACCTAACTATTTTAGGTTGATTATACAGAATAGCATAGGTCAATAAATAATTATTTTGATCATCGCGAATATTAAGATCTATATGTTCAATACTATTTATATATTCAGTAAATTCTTTCCATTTCTGGCTTTTAAGAAGATCAAATAGTTTTAAGTTTTCATTATCGGTCGACATATTATATATTTGTGTTATATAAGTTTTTTTTACTTGCTTCTCGTTTGACAAAAACTTCATTTGGTTTTTCCACCAAATCTTGCGGATCATTTTGTTCTTTGTTGATCTCGTTGTCATACATTTTCCTCTTGATAAGATTTCGTTCTTTGTTGCTGTATTTCAGCTTTGAATTACCGTTGGAGCTCCCTGGAAACGGATCATCTGTCTCCGAATATTTTGTGATTTCTGGCGTCAATGACATCTCCCAATGAGCAGGTGAAGATTTATCACTCGTTTCTGACATACTAGCTACCTTCAGAATTTTCCTCAGATATTTCTCCAGTGCGGCATACGTCTCCGAAGTCAAATTCTGAAAATACATGAACTTCCCAGAAGGATTTGTCGTGATATCCAACTGAGGATTATTCTCCGTGATTATTTTTTCGATCTCCAAATAATATTTCGCTTTCTTGAGTTTCTGGATCCTTCGCGCGAGTCTTTCCTTCTGTTCGAAACTATACGACGATTCTGACATTTAGTATATCTATATAACCCAAAGATAAGAAACACGTACATTATAACTCACTCAAAAACTTTTTATTAAGCTAATATATAAATAACAATTTTATATGTTATCAAGAAAGAAACCAGATAAACCCATCAATCCTGACGAAGTAGCTGAGAAAGCGAATTATGATAAAGACCAACAAATTTTAATGGAGCAAAATTTTTCTTACCCGGATCCCTCCAATCCCGATATTCAATATGAGATGTACCGTCGACGTGAATTCTATGCTCATCGTATTCCACCGCGACCAGATATTCACAATTATTCTGACATCAAGGAATATCGAGATAACATATGTGCCCGGGAGTTTACATTGCATGAACATCAGGCATTATTAAGTAATTTTATCAATCCTGATACTCCTTATAGAGGTTTATTGGTTTTCCACGGTTTGGGAAGTGGCAAATGTACAAGTGCCGATACCAATGTTGTCATAAATGGTTGCTTGATGAAAATGCGGGACATATGGGATAAATATGCTTCAGCGGAAATTGTTATCGACGCGCTTGGAGGGGAATGGTGCGTTCCAAAAAGAGGAATTAATAGTTAACTCCATTGATGATCATGGTGCTATGGTAAAGAAATCTATCAACCGATTATATAGAGAAAAAATAGATAGCGACATAAGGGAAATAGAACTTGAGAATGGTTACAAGATTTCCGTAACACAAATTCACAAATTATTGAAGAATGATGGATGGTTCTCCGATTTAAATGTTGGAGAATACGTTGCCATCCCCAAAAAAATTTACAATTGTCCAGAGAAAAATACACTTGATGTATCGGAAGAGCTAGCTTATTTGCTGGGATGGCAAATAAGTGAGGGTCATGAGAGGGATGATCAATATTGTACAATAATAACTAATGACAATATTGACGTGTTGAATGAAATTAAAAATAAATTACCATCAGTTGCTTTGAAATATGGTATAAATTTCAATCAGCCCGACATTAAATATCCGAAAGATAGATCTACCTATTTACAAATTTACAGTAAGGATTATGTACAGTTCTTGGAAAAAAATGGATATGTTTGGGGAAATTTATCTCGGGGAAAGAAGCTACCCGATTTTATAATGAATGCATCGACAACCTGTATAAAGATATTTTTAGGTGCATATTTTGATGCTGAATCTTCAATTCAAGAAAAGGAAGGCATCATAGAAATATCAAGTGCATCTGAAATTATTATAAAACAATTAGATATTTTATGTAGACAATTCGAAATAAACATGAGAATAAAACGTAAAATGAAAATGGCAACGAATGGTTCCCGAATCAAAAGACCATATTATATCGCTCTGATATCCGGCCCATCTTTGAGGTTATTCAAAGCAGAAATCGGATACACTATTGATTATAAGAAAGCCATTTTGGATAGAGTTTCAAATAGAAAATGT
>Ga0207047_1263_pt1 | contig 11042 bp, 9 predicted proteins | sample Alteio_BWMinCont_67_FD_153302 | JGI IMG/M metagenome (GOLD analysis project Ga0207047, IMG submission 153302) | Enriched cells from forest soil in Barre Woods Harvard Forest LTER site, Petersham, Massachusetts, United States -... | ecosystem: Environmental > Terrestrial > Soil > Temperate forest >...
AATAATGCGCTGGTTACGTTGCTGTGTGGATCCATAATGAGAATGCTGTTGTACTTTTGCGCGTTGAATAGATCACAACATAGTTTTAACGTGAAAGATCCTCCTTTGATAAATCTATCTTGTTGCGTATAGGGGAAATATGGAGCGATGAGATTTATTTTTATATTTTTATTTATTTGGCGAACCGCAGTGGTCGCAACTAGTGTTTGCATAATGGCAGTGGAATTGGACATTTGGGTGGAAATGCACATGGATTTCGCCGTTTGTAGCATAGCGCTCTCAGATCGTTCTAATTTTATATGATGTTCATCTCCGTTGATTTTCGTCATATTAGCGAGAACATTTGTTACCCTATATCGATATGAACTAACTAAGGGACAAAATGCAGCATTTAACGTTAAATTAATTATTCTCTTCATTCTATTCAGAATAATATTTACACAATGCTATTAGATGTTCTCCATTCAGCTTTTTAAAAGTTGAATATTAAAGTTTTTGTGAACTGGTTTTGGATTTGGTTTTATGTAGATTTCAATGTTGCGCTCAATTGGTTTAATTGCCAGAAAGGTCCGTCCTAATGTTCGAAAGTACCATTGCGACCATTGGGAAAATAATGTGCTACTGAGGACTGATGTTTATAAAATGGGCCATTGTGAACAATATGTTCCCCATTGTGAAAACGTCTACTCTTACCTCATCGCCAGATCAACGAAAACCTACGACCACGCAGTTTTCTTCGGATTGCAATACTATTTAAAGAAATATCTTTCACAAGGAATAACGAAACAAATGGCGGAGGAATTTTTGGATGCAAGGTTTAGGATCTTGGGTTCGCATTCGAAAGAGGTAAGTGGGAAAATTCGTGCTTTGGGGAATCTAGGGTATTTCCCTTTGAGGATTAAGGCTGTGAAAGAAGGGAGCGTTGTACCGAATAAGAATGTGCTGATGACGATAACTAATACAATTCCGGAATTTTATTGGACGGTTGGATTTGTGGAGAGTTTGTTATTAAAAGTTTGGTATACAACAACTGTGGCAACGTGTTCGTTTCAATATAGGAAAGCGGTGGATAAATATTTTTCTGAGACAGTGGATAAAGATCAATATTATCTGAAACCATTTCAGGTGCATGATTTTGGATATAGGGGAGATTCGTCGGAGGAAGGAGCTGGACTTTCGGGTATGGCGCATGCATTGTCGTTTACCGGGTCAGATAATGTAATGACATTGCCGTTTGCGAATGAATATTATTATGGGAGAGCGGATAATAAACCGGTTATTTTGTCTGTTCCTGCTTCGGAGCATTCTGTGATGTGTTCTTTTGGTCAAGATAATGAAATTGGGGCATTTCGCCATATGTTGGCAAAATATCCTTCCGGAATTGTATCAATAGTTTCAGATACTTATGATATTTGGCGTGTTTTAACTGAGTATGCGGAGATTTTGAAAGAAGATATTCTAAAACGAGATGGGAAAGTTGTGTTTAGGCCAGATTCTGGGAACCCTGAGTTTATCATTTGTGGTGATCCAGGTGCTATGCCGGGAACGAATGCATTTAAAGGGGCAATTCGGCTTTTAGATGAAAAGTTCGGTTCTAAGAAGAATAAACTTGGTTATAAAGTTTTGAATCCTAAAGTGGGATTGATTTATGGTGATGGGATGCATTTGAGTAGATATGTTGCTGTGTTGCAAAGGTTGAAGGAAATGGGCTATGCTGCGTCGAATTTAACAATTGGTGTTGGGGGAGTACTGCGATATCATAATCGAGATACCATGAGTTTTGCCATTAAAGCAACTAATGTTATCGTTAATGGGAAAGCCAAAGCGATCAAAAAGGATCCAATTACAGATCCCGGAAAGAAATCTCATACAGGTTTACTGATGTTAGAGAAGAAAGATTTCATTTGGCGAACACACGATAATGTTTCAACAGAAGTTGAAAAAACTGGTGAACTCATTCCGGTGTTCGAAAATGGTAAACTCTTATATGAACAATCAATTCACAACATCCGCGAACGTATTGACAAGTTTTAGCTTCCAGCGAAAGATATAAAACAAGCGATCACTGATGACATCATTTGCAGCAGGGCAAGTATAATGTGCAACGTGAAGTATATTTCGAACTTGGGGCAATTTTCATCCACTTCGCTAAGATAATAAGCTATCGTAGCGTAAATTCCCGATGTAATAAAATAGATTTTGGGAAGTATTTTTGAATTATAACTGTATGCAATTAAGACGAACGAAAGATTTATTACATCGTAGGCGATTATTGATCCTATGTAGAATAATTTGTGATTGCATAGTTGATTTTCGTGAATCATGAAGGAGGCGAAGGTGATGGAGCTGGTGAGTAGGGCGATTGGGATGAGTAGGAGGTGAATTTTGTAATTTTCCGGTGGAGGATGTTCCTCAGTGTGAACGTGATAGATGACATTATCGTGCTCAGTCATTTTAACTGTTAATCATTATTTGTTAAAGCAGGTGACTAAATTTTAGTTAATCAATTTTTTACAAAAAATTGATTATATGGAGTGATTGTAAATTAGTTTAGTAGGTATTTTGACGGGGGAAATGGGTGAATCTAAGGCTGATGAACCATTTGAGGTGAGAATATTGAGGGAGCAAATTAAAATGTTAAAAGGAGCGAAGGCGCGCGTTCCGGAACCGGTAGTGGACAGTGAGGCAAAGGATAAAGTAACTGTTTGTGGCTGGTGTCATGGTGAACATGAATGGAATGAACATTGTTTGTGTCCTTCGTGTAAAAAGCCATGTTATCATAATAAGCGAGAATGTTACAGCTGTCATCGCTATGCACATAAAGAATGCGGTTCCTTTAGCATTTCTCTTGGATTTGTCTGTTGTGAATGCATTTCGTGAAGAAACACTTTGACGATTGTTTCTTCCCTATTGGAGTTTTTTGTCTATAGCTAGTGTATATAAAAATGAGTAAAATAGGAGATCTTGTCACGCCACTTTGGCTCTCGCAGTCATATCTAGATAATAATGTGGCAAATAGTTTGGCAATTCAACTTGCCGTAGCGGAAGCTCCAAGTGGTAATATATATGGAGCAGGTGGGGCAGCTGGTTTAGTTACATTTGGTGATTTGCCACCAATATCCTTACCGAATATTGTCCCTTTTTTAACAGTGCAAGATAAATGTGGTAAGTATTTAGAATTAATTCCAGGAAGCATGCCTACAATTATCCCGCCAGTTGCTCCCCTGAAAGCATACAGTGCAATAATTGGACTTGTTTTTGATGATGATGGAAATCTAATTATTATTGGTACATATACATCCACATTTACTTTTCTCGGTGTTGAATTTATCAACCCAACTTCTGGTACGTCATTTTTGCGAATGTTGTTCGTTATTAAATATGATATTAACAAAAAGAAAGTGATCTGGAGTAATACGTCAAGTTTGGTGCCTGGAGTTAGCGGTAATATTGTTCCAGATGCAGTTGTTACTGATAAATATGGTGTATATATCACGGGTGTGTTCAGTGGAACCGTTGTGATTAACACAACTCCGCCGACAACATTAGTAGTTCCTGCTAATGTCACAACAAGTTCTTACATTATGAGATTGAATTATGCTACTGGTGCTTTTATTTATGTCACTCCTGTTGCATTTATTGCACCTGCGGCCCCTGGTACAAGCGCAATGGCTTATAATTTGGCTTTGATTCCGGGATCTCGCAGTAAAGCTTCATGCGGATGCTCAACCAAAACGAATGCTCAACTTGTTATAGTTGGTCAGTTCCGTGTTCAAGTTAGTTTTGGTTCAAAGTCACTGAGTACTTCTAGGCGCGATGGCTTTGTCGCTTTGGCTGATGCTATCACCGGAGTGTTTACTAATGCAGCACAAACTGATGGTACCGGTGCTTATGTTCCTTTTGTAAATTATGCAACGATTCGAAATGTTGATGTTCTTAGCGGTGGAGATATTGTCATTGCAGGAACGTTCGCAGGCAATACAAATTTTGGAACAGATTTGATTGAAAATACGTTAAATACAACGTTCTTCTCTAGATTAGATCAGAATTTGAATTGGCTCAAAACTATTAATGTTACCGCAGTTCCTGGCACAGAACCTAATTTTTACTGTGCGGTTGAGGGGTTCGCCGTTGATAATACATCCAACTCAGTATATGCATCTGGTACTTTGAATGGCTACAATCAATTCGGAATTTCTGTTGTACCATTGATTTCCGTGACAAATAATAATCTTTCTATTCCTCCTAGGGCTTTGCAACCTGTAGCTTATTTAACTAGAATCTCTACTTTGAATGGGGATTTGGTCTTCAAATCTGCTCATCAAACATTTAATCTCACCACAGCTGCAACTCAATATAATTTTATCAAACAACCATTGATCGTATCAGCAATTGAGTGTAACACTGTCTATTTTGGTGCACAATTCACTTCAGTAATAAAAGTGGATCCATTTAATGCAGCTTCAGACTTTATTAAAACGTTAGAGAATTTGGGAAATAACTTCTATTTGACTAAGATCCTACTGAGTAATTTCCCTGTATGCAAGATCTCAAAACCATCGAGAGACCAGTGCGATTGCTAGGGGGTAAAATTTGAAAAATGATTCATTTGGAATTCGTTTTGTATTTGTTGACTTAGGTGAGAATGTTTAGAGCATTTAGGCGTTCGCTTCATACTCTACCGTTTCGTATAACGAGACAGCAAGCTAATGCGAAATTTGCTGAATCGGGATTTTTAGAACAAACTCCGTCGAACGTATCGCTTTTCAAAAAAGAGACTCAGGTGGAATTGTTTAAGAAAGATTCCGTGAGTGAGAATTATGTTCCGTTTCATTCCATGGATGTGTCTGGATTGGTTTCGGATTATGAGGGTGAGTATGGGAGAGACAGATTGGAGACGTATACTACTGTTGTGTATAATGCTGCAAGTAAAAGCATGGAAGTGCAAACTCATACTCGTGTGGTGACTGACTGGTTTGCTGCTAGGGGTCGTTTAGCAGCTAATGATTATCCGTTGGGGACAACCGGTACGCAAATATATGCTGGATTTCAATATCCGCGGAAATTTGTTGAACAGGTGTTGAGGACACAATATATCTATAGAGGATTGCAGCCATTGAAGAAAGATAATAGGTTGCGAATTATTCAACCACATGAGATGAATTATGCTTTTGCGTTGGAAAAAATTGTTTCCGCGTTGAGTAGGTTGGAGACCAAGCGAGCAGAGGTGGCTATATTGAGGGAACATCGCGCAGATCATGCGAGGCTTAGGGTGGCACCAACGATGTATCTTTCGCGAGCGGAGATAGTTCCCCATAGTTATTTTGTTCCTGCTTATGTTTATGAGTATGAATTGCAGAAGTATAAGGTATTTAAATTCGTTAATGGATATACAGGGGAGATGGAAGGGGAGAAGATCAATTCGTTTTGGAAATCTCTTGCTTTTGGTACGGGAATGGGTGGGATTGCTACTTTTGTGGGGACGGCCTTTTTGTTTCCCTATATCGCAGGACGTCAGCTTTTGTTGAGGACTTTATTCGGGGCAGCAACGTCGGGCTTATCTTTTGCAACAATAATGCGGGCTTACTCCATAAGCAAAAATAATACTTATCGCGAAAAGATACAAGAGGAAACGAAACAGAATGCTTCCTATATGGAAACAGATGAGGATATTCAACGGCGCAACTTTGCTTCAGCTTTCATAGATGTCATCCATTCGAAAGAGAAATATATACTTTTGGGTTTAGATCCAAAGAAAGAATTAACTATTGAAGAATTAAAAAATTGCTATCGCCAACAGGTGCAATTGTGGCATCCCGATGTGTATAAAGGTGATAAAAAAATTGCATTGGATATGATGATTCAAATCAATGATGCTTATGGTGAACTGCAGAAGCATACGCGATAGCTTCCTTGTGGTTGAAAAACTGTTGGAGAGCTGTTATTGAGAAATAATCTGCCCAACACTTGTTGCAGGGCAAATTATCTACGATTTTCGTTAAATTATATGAATCGAGATCCTGGTAGACGTAATCGATTAGAAATTTCACTGCGAAAGTATTTTGTTCAAATGTGAATGAATCGAATGGGCTCGTTGTGGTGTTAATTTTCATCTCGCGCGAGATTACGTCGGAGAATTTCCCTTTATTTTTCATCCAGAGAACGAAAATATTTTCTTCTTCAATATCGTTGCTTAATAGGAAGAGAGTAGCGAGAACGTTAAATGAACTGCTTTCAAGATCATCGTATAAAGTTATCGTTAAATCGTAGAGAGTATCTCTTTTGTCACTGAGACTCTTGATCGGGAACGTATTGATATAAGTTATTGATGGTAGCAATGAGTATCTTACGGTTGAATCCTCAGTGAGATGAACCGATATCAATTGATCATGAGGCAATATCTCTTTCCCCTTATAGATAACAATCCGTTGCTGATCACTCCCCGTGATAGATTTGAATTCTTCGATTTGTTCAACAACATCTAATATTTTACCCCCGCATCTAACGAATGTTAATAACCTAGGTTTATCTGAAGAATAATTTATTTTTATAAAACCAGGGATTCTTATTAGTAGTTCCACTGAGAGAAACGCATTTTTGTCTAATAAATTAGTAATCAGAATATCCTCACGTGGACGAAATAGAAATTGGCAGAGTTCCCAGTCATCCTCAGGTAAATTAGAGATGCCACGCTGTGTATTAAATTCTTTAGTATATATATCCATGATTTCTATCATAGATCTATTATCTGTTAATTTTTTTTCTAAAATATATTCCTTGATGTCATTTATTAACCCAGAATAAGTAATCTTCGAATCAACTTCAAATTCGAAGATAATCGGTTCCATAATTTTAAATGCTTCAGGAAAAGATGATTTATCTAAATTCATGAAATTTTGAAAAACGTTGATACTACCGCGTTTAGGACAATATGTAACTAATTCAATTGATATACGTTTCTTCCGATATATGAATTCATACGTTTTTTCTAAATATTCGAAATCTTTTAGTGTGAAGTGACTTTTATCATATTTACGATATCTTGTTTCATGTTGGATTCTATCCGAGTGAACTAATTTATCTGAATTATTTAATATTTTCCCATTTTTTATCAAGGAAAGGTTAAGTATGTCTGTGCCCCAAAATAGTGCATCAGAACACATATAAAATTTTAGATCCAAAACACTATCGTGATTGATATCTAGTATAATTGGTATATCCTGTTGTTCGTCCCATTCAACGATTACCTCCATCATCATACTTAAGATATTTGTATATATATCATCATTCATTGGATAAATCAATTTTTACATTTCTTCGAGGAGCAGATTGGCTAAGAATGTATGACATTTAACGATATCTGGGGATTTATCATTAGTGAATGCATATTCTCTCTCGGCAAGGAGGCAGAACTCTCTGGCTTTCGCAAGGGAACCGTGCGCTTGATAGATACATGCTATTTTATATTTCGAATCGGGCATTTCTTGTTTGACGCCTAATATATGCCATTTTAGGCAGTCATCTGTTCTATTCATGGGGCTCTTCCCTAACAAATCACAAATATTTTCCAGGACATGATGCGCCATCCCTGATTCATATAAATCTTTATAAAACTGTAGCGCTTTCTGTTCATCCACGGCTTCATAACATTTTCCAAGATTTTTTACAAATTCTATATCACTCCTGGCATCCTTCTCTGATTCATTATATTTTTCATAATTGACTATCGCATTCATAATCAATTGTTCTCGCTCAGAAGGAAACGTTATATTTGATAAGAAGGATTCATAGTAGAGATCGCCGAGTTCCTTATATGATATCACCACGGGGGAATTATTATTTGTCAAATATTTTTCATAATAGTCGATCGCACATTTTCTTTCTGAATGTTTCGTCATCGATGAGTTCGCTTTATTATTATAAATTCTAGCGAGGGATAGATAGGAGTCAGGATCTGATAGTGATGCGCCCCTTTGATAATATTTTATCGCACGTGATATGTCTTGTTGGTCTAAATAGTGATCTGCGAGTCTGCGATATCTCTGTTTATTTGCATTGATGAGATCTTGTTTGTGTGTACCGGAGTCCGGAAGTTCAATATATGGCGTTCTAGATTCAGAAAAATCTGTTGTCATCGGTTGATATATTATAGAATTATCGTTAGGCATTTATATCATAATAAATCAATTTTTTTTGAAAAAGATGAAAATTAGATTATTTGGTGGGTTCATAATGTTTGGGGGTAGGTTTAGGATTGTGAGTGATGGCGAGTCGTTTAATTTTGCGTTCAGTTCTTTTGGCGAGGGGTATTGTTGTGCGGCGAACAGTTGTGCCTGTTTGCTTGCAGTTTAGAGTTGAAGCGAAACGTCACGTGGTGTATTCACAACGGCGATCCTTCGCATCAGATAAAGATATTCTAAAATTCGTTTCCGAAAGGAAAACAGTTAATCGAGATAGTAATTATCATCCGAAGGCCAATGAATTGATTAATGCGATTAGGGCGAGGAAATATGATTTGGCGAGGAAATTGGTGATTGTTGATTTAGTCCCAGTTGATTCGCATACTTTGGGGGAGAATACTGCGTTGACTGATGCTGCAAGTCGTGGTGATGTTGAGGGAATAAGATATTTGGTGAAAGACTTAAAAGCAAACCTTCATGCGTCGTGCGATTGCCCAGATCATCAAACAGCTTTGCATTATGCTACTTCAAAGAATCGGACGGAGGCAGTAAAGGTATTATTGCTACTTGGTTCGAGGGATGATACGCTGACGAATAGTGGAAAGAAGCCATCGGAATTGACAAAGAATGCGGAAATTAAAGTTTTGTTTCAGCGGAATAACCCACTGTTAGCAAAAATGTTACCCGGTGCAAAGAAGGGTAAGGATTCAGTTATTTATTTATCATAGGGGCTAATAAAAAAAGTTAATCTGATTTGTTTGTTGGTAGTGCTGCTGGTGACGCTGATCGAGCTCGGCGGCGACGTGGTGTGTGGACATGACGTGAACGAGATTTTGGTTTTGCTGCATCGGGTTCGTCTTCTGCCGAACGAGAAGATTTCGTTTCATATTCATCTTCTGAATCCGATGCTTCTTCATATTTTTCTTTCTCAAGTCTTAGAAGTGTTGCCAAATTAATTTTTCGCCATTCGATCATTTGAGCATTTCTTTGTATTGTCTCAGTGTGATTCATGGGGCGAGGATCCTCAAGGACCAACTTTTTATGATAAGGACAATAGGTACTATAGGAACTGCGGTTTTTTGTGCACCGGAGGCATAAAGTTTCTTCAAGAATGTGTAATTTCTTGAATGCTTTAATTGCATAACCTGGGAAGATACGTTTCAACATATCCCTCAAATCCTTTTTCAAGCCATAATACAAAGTATTATAGGCATGAATTTGCGCGTCCAAAGTTCGACTGTGTGCTTCGGAAGTCATAATCGATGGAAGAGAGCCTGTAATCGAAATAGCTTTACAAAGGATATTATAGGGACTCCGAATTTCAATTTTATGAGAAAAAATTGAATTTTAATGTTTAAAGATGTTATAGTATGCATTTTGACCGTAGAAAATCTATTTAAATGGCCGCCGAAGATAATTTCGATGATCTGATCTGCCCTATTTTGATGGATTTGCTCGAGGATCCAATTATTTGTCCAGTTTGTGGTCGAGCGATATCGAGGGCACCCTTTATTGTCTTTCACCAGCTTAATCAAAAATGCCCCGTTTGTACCGCAGATCTACCTCATTACAATCCAACTACAGCCCCTAAATCAATTAACCTCGCATATCTTGTTGAAGAAGCGAAGAAGAAGGGTCTCCCTAAACCCGCGGAACTGAAACAAGATATTTGGAAAGCAAAAATTAATACATTATTCGAAGAGACGAAGACTGCGAATCAAACTATTATTGGACGATTAGAATTGAAGAATGCGAATACGAAATTTAAATTTAAGACTTTGCTGATTCCTGTGGTTGATCAGAGTGGGTCTATGGGAGGGAGCTGGGCCGGTGCTACTAGTCCTCTCGCGCCCATAAAACAAGCCATGTATTCGCTTCTGCGAGTACTAGACGAAACCTACAAGAACCCTAATCTGCTATGCAACCTCATCGGTTATCACGACACGGCAAAATCAACATATTTCGACAAATCGAAACCCGCGTCTTATTATAGGGATATCATTAATAAGATTGATTTTGATTGTGGTGGAACGAATTTTAAAGCGGCGTTCGATGAAATTGAGAAAGTTTGTATGAAGCATAAATTGGATGATGATGTTAGTACTGTTGTGATATTGTTTTTGACCGATGGCAATTGTATGGTGGTTCCGAAGGATAAGCGGGGAGATTTGGTGAATCGGTTGAAGAAAACTCTTGATACTATATTTGTGAAGAAAAAATATGTTATCCATAGCATTGGTTTCAGTGATGATCATGATTATGATTTCTTGAATAAGTTGAGGATGATTGGAACTTCCGAGGGTGCTTATCGGTTTGCTGATCCGAAGGAATCGAGTGATGCACTGTCGGGGAAGATCAATAGTGTTCTTGATGTGATCACCAGTACCACCACGGTACCTTTGACCTTGGTGAAATCCCCCATACCGGTCCTGTCTGGATCAGACGGTTCATATTGGCTCAATCTAACAAATTATAATCTCGTTGCTAGCTATAAATTCTTAATTTCGATCAATAATGCGGAGCCCATAGAGATTGATTCTGAATTTGTTCACTTTGTTGATTCGAAGAATGAAGAAGATAATGGGGAGTTGTGGGATATGTGGTGGTCGTATTTGATTGATGAGATTGCTGGAGAGTTATTGAAGTTGTCTGGTCAGGCAGGGATGTCGCTTGATAAACAGATTCATTTGGAATTGTTGATTCAGAGGAGCAAATCATTATCGCTTAGGGTCAAGGGTGATTCGGCTAATGGAGTAAGGTTGTTTAAGTTATGTGAATCAGTTAAGGTGTTACAGAAGGGCGGGGAGGTTGATGAGAAGAAACTCAATGATATGAAATATGAGGGGCTTTATGCAACCGCAG
>Ga0207047_1189_pt1 | contig 10826 bp, 5 predicted proteins | sample Alteio_BWMinCont_67_FD_153302 | JGI IMG/M metagenome (GOLD analysis project Ga0207047, IMG submission 153302) | Enriched cells from forest soil in Barre Woods Harvard Forest LTER site, Petersham, Massachusetts, United States -... | ecosystem: Environmental > Terrestrial > Soil > Temperate forest >...
GTAAAACTGAGCGTCTCGCTGCGTCCTCTGTTTTCTTACTATTTAGTAATAAAATTATTGATAATAATAATCCATTCTAGAATTATTTTGTATTTTACACACAATTATATTTATGAAAAACATCATCTTATTTATTATTTTTTCTTTACTGGGGATAAGCGCAGCTAGAGCGCAATACACAGACCTGGTTAACTTCACGGGTAATGGCGGAGCAAATCCCGGACAAGAACCTACAGGCTCATTAACGCTTTCAGGAGGTGTTTTCTACGGGATGACAGAAGCTGGAGGAGCAAACGGCTACGGTGTTATTTTTTCCTACAACCCCGTTGGGAATGTTTACTCAGACCTGATTAACTTCGACACAAGCGGAGTATATCCTTATGGCTCATTAACGCTTTCGGGAGACTTTTTCTACGGGACAACATACACTGGGGGAACATTCGGCGAAGGGGTTATTTTTTCCTATGCCCCCGTTGGGAATGTTTATACAGAACTAATTAACTTCACTGGTAATACCGGGTCAAGTCCCGGAAGATTTCCTTATGGCTCATTAACGCTTTCGGGAGGTATTTTCTACGGGATGACAGCATTGGGAGGAGCAAACGACACCGGGGTTATTTTTTCCTATGACCCTGTCGGGAATGTTTACACGGACCAGGTTAACTTCACAGGTATTGGCGGTTCAAATCCGGGAGGAGCTCCTTTTGGCGAATGCTCATTAACGCTTTCGGGAGGACTTTTCTATGGGATGACAGAATTCGGAGGAGCAAACGACGACGGGGTTATTTTTTCCTATGACCCCGTTGGGAATGTTTACACAGACCTGATTAACTTCACTGGGAATGCAGGTTTAAATCCTGGTGAAACTCCTATCGGCTCATTAACGCTATCGGGAGGCATTTTTTATGGGATGACAGGAGGTGGGGGAGCAAACGGCTACGGTGTTATTTTTTCCTATGACCCCGTTGGTAATGTTTACACAGACCTAATTAACTTCACTGGTACAAACGGAGCATATCCTTATGGCTCATTAACGCAATCGGGAGGACTTTTCTATGGGATGACAGAAAGTGGAGGAGCAAACACTTACGGGGTTATTTTTTCCTATAACCCCGTTGGTAATGTTTACACAGACCTATTTGACTTCTCGGCTATAAGCGGCGCAAATCCCTATGGCTCATTAACGCTTTCCGGAGGCGTTTTCTATGGGATGACAGCAGAAGGAGGAGCAAACGGCAATGGGGTTATTTTTAGTTTTAAAGACACTACAGTTACCAACGGCATAAATAATATAAGCATAGGCACTGGCATAAAACTATTTCCCAATCCTAATAATGGGGTATTCACCGTTCTTTGTGCCACTGACCGGTCGTTTATAGCGATTTATAACCTGTTAGGAGAAAAAGTATTTACTCAAACACTTAGCTCTGCTCCTGCTGGCAATAGCATCAACCTAAGCGCTGAGCCGCGCGGGGTTTATTTATACAGGATATCAGATAAGAGCGGAGGATTAACGGACCACGGAAAGATAGTAATAGAATAGACCCCATCTGGTCTAAGGTTGTAATAATAAAAAAAAAAAGTAAAACTGGTCGTAAGCAGGTCGCGCTTGCGAAAGATACTCTGCCGATTTATTACACAACACAATTCCCCCCTCAGCAGCATACAGCAGCAATCGAATCCCTCTGGTCTAAGGTTGTAATAATAATAAAAAAAGTAAAACTGGTCGCAGCGTCGCGCTGCGTCCTCCCATGTGCAAGCGTCGCGCTTGCGAAAGATACTCTGCCGATTTATTACGCAACACAATTCCCCTCTTCGCAGCACACAGCAATCATGCCGGGAACCGGCGCAAAGAGCTTCCCACCCCTACTCAACTTCATCACCCCACCACTTCTCTCACCCGTCATAGCTTCATGCGACGGCGGGCTCCACTCCCCCAATTAATATTAAAACTAAAAAAATAGTGGGGTACAATTCCGTCTCATCTCAACAATAATCAGACCTTTGTTTTGATTTAAAAAAAATTGACATGACTAAAATTTTTGACTTTTGATTTTTAACTTTTGATTTTTATATGGTACAATTCTCTTCCTTAAAATAGGACTACAGAACTTTACTGATAAAACTAAAACCAATGAACAACTTTTTGACATTGACCATTAACCATTCATCATTAACCATTAATTATATGTCCGCCCCCGCGAATCACAATACGAATCGCCTGTTTTCGGACATCAACTGCACCTTTCACAACCCAAAGCGATTTTTCAAAAACGGACATGGACGGACTCGCCCCTCATAACTTAAAACCAAAAAAAATCACCCCTTAACCCTGACTGCCGTCAGGCAGGCAAATAAAAAAAAACATCAAAAATGAAAAAAATACTCAATATGAAAGATAGGTCAGTACTCCGGATTTACAATACGATTCGTTTGAACACTGACGTGTTTTGCCGTATTCTTCCTAATATAAAAAATTACGTCCGCCCCTCAAATTACAATACAACTCGTTTGAAACCGGACGTTATGGACATAAATTTCAGAACAAAAAAGGAGGGTAAATGGTACAAAAAAATAATATTACAATTCCTTGTCCCCACCTCCAAATGTCATTTATCCAAATCCCGAAACTTTTGGCTTTTCTCATAGGGATGCCTTCGCATAATGTTTTACTTTTAACTTTTAAAATTCTATGATAAAAACATTTTTACTTGCTTCACTAGCTCTCCTGATTTCCGTTTCCTCTTTTGCGGGGAGAAAAGCAAAACTTTCGGATACCACGCTTAGCCATACCGATTCGCTGGTGTTTTCCACGCTGAAATATAGGCTGGTGGGTCCCTTCAGGGGTGGGAGGAGTTGCGCGGTTGCTGGCAGCTACAAAAGGAAAAATGAATTTTATTTTGGCACCACAGGCGGCGGAGTATGGAAAACCATAGACGGCGGCAGCAACTGGAAAAATATCAGCGACAAATATTTCGGCGGCAGCATAGGCGCCATTGCCATCGCCCCAAGCGATGAAACCATAATCTATGCCGGCGAAGGAGAGAATACCCTCCGCAATAATGTATCGGAAGGGCAGGGCGGTATATGGCGCAGCGACAATGGCGGCATTAGCTGGACAAATATCGGGTTAAAAGACAGCAGGCATATTGCGCACATCATTGTGCATCCAAAAAACCCTGATATAGTTTGGGTAGCGGCAATGGGGCATTTGTTCGGACCCAATGAAGAAAGAGGAATTTATAAAACCACCGATGGCGGCAAAACATGGAAGCGTGTGCTATACCTGAACGACAGCACCGGATGCAGCGATATTGTAATGCTGCCCGGCGACCCAATGACGCTGTATGCAGGCATGTGGCACGTGAACCGCACCCCATTTAGCCTTGAAAGCGGCGGCAAGGGCAGTGGGTTATACAAGAGCACGGATGGGGGAGAAACATGGACAGATATATCCGCCAAAAAGGGATTGCCAAAAGGTATATGGGGAAATGTATGTATCGCCGTTGCGCCGGGTAATACGGATAAAGTTTTTGCCATGATAGAAAATGCAAATGGCGGGCTCTTTGTGAGTAATGACGGCGGCGAAACATGGTCGCTCACCAGCACTGATAACAACATTAAGCAAAGGGCATGGTACTTCAACCGCGTTTTTGTTGACCCTAAAGACGAGAACATAGTCTATTGTCCAAACGTGGAGATGATGGTAAGCGCAGACGGCGGCAAAACATTCCACGCAATGAACACCCCCCACGGCGACCATCACGATTTGTGGCTCGACCCCGAAGACGGCAAAAGGATGATAGTGGCAGATGATGGCGGAGCACAAATCTCATTCGATGGCGGGAAAGACTGGAGCACTTATCATAACCAGCCTACAGCACAGATTTACCGCGTAAGCACAGACAACGCATTCCCATACCATATACTTGGCGCACAGCAGGACAACAGCACGGTACGCATCAAGAGCCGCACCTATGGCGGCGGCGTTACCGACAGGGATTGGGAATCGACAGCGGGTTTTGAAAGCGGCTATGTAGTGGCAGACCCGTTGGAACCGAATGTGGTATATGGCGGTAACTACGGCGGCTATATATCGCGCCTGAACCATATAACGGGGGAAAACCGCGCCATCAATGTATGGCCCGATAATCCGCTCGGCACGGGCGCCGATGTGCAGAAATACCGATTTCAGTGGAACTTCCCGATTTTCTTTTCGCCCAATAATCCTAAACGTTTGTATGCCGCAGGCAACCATTTATTCGCAACGGAAAATGAAGGACAGAGTTGGGAAATGCTCAGCCCCGACCTCACTACCAACGATAAATCAAAACAAACCGCAAGCGGGGGACCCATTACTAAAGACAATACAACAGCCGAATATTACTGCACCATTTATACCGCAACGGAATCAGCATTGGAAAAAGATTTGTTATGGACAGGCAGCGACGACGGGCTGGTATATGTGAGCAAGGACGGCGGCAAACATTGGGACAATGTAACCCCGCCGCAAGCAGGAAAGTGGATGTTGTGGAATTGCGTGGAAACAGACCCTTTTAAAAAAGGCACCGCTTATTTCGTGGGAACCAAGTATAAGATGGATGATTATACCCCTTATATTTTCAAAACAGAAGACTATGGCAAAAGCTGGAAGTTGATAACCAACGGCATCGCTACACGGCACTTCGCGCGTACACTCCGGGCAGACAAAAAGCGCCCGGGTTTGCTGTATGCCGGTACGGAATATGGCATGTACCTGAGTTATAACGGCGGTGAAAACTGGAAAAGGTTTCAACTCAATTTACCCGAAGTTCCGATAACAGACCTGACCATCAAGGATAATGACCTTGTAGTGGCTACCCAGGGGCGCTCCTTCTGGCTCCTCGACGACCTCAGTGTTTTACAGGGCGAAAATGACGAATTTCAAAAAGACAGCTTGTATGTGTTTCCTGTAAACGACGCATACCGGATGAATGGCTATGTTGATTCAAATATCAAAAACGGCGGCATGAATCCTCCGAACGGTGTAGTGTTTAATTACTTTTTAAAGGGAGCAACTGATTCGTCGGCAGTATCGGTTACTATATTTGATAAGCAGCAGAAACCAATAAAAACATTTTCGAAAAATGCGCCGGAAAATAAGTTGGCATTTACAGCCGGCATGAACCGTTTTGTATGGGACATGAATTACGAAACCGCAATAAAGATAGACGGCATGGTACTCTGGAACGGTTACCCCGGCACCCCAAAAGCAGCACCCGGAAAATATAATGCACGCTTTCGCTGCGGCAAAGATTCCGTAGATGTGCCGTTTACAATAAAAGGAGACGCCAACTATAAAATGACCGAAACCGACTACGACCGGCAAGTGAGTTTTTTATTAGAGATAAAAGATAAATTCAATGACATACAAAAAACCATAAAGAACATCAGGAGCCTGAGAGCCCAAATCAACGACCTTATCTCAAAAACAGATACATCCAACTCAAAAGATTTGAAGGCGATGGCTGACAGTATCAACAAAAAGATGACCGGCATTGAAGAGGCATTATACCAGACCAAAGCAAAAGCCGGAGAAGATATACTCAACTTCCCAATGCGGCTCAATGACAGGATGTCTGCACTATATGATGTTGCTGCGAGCGGGTATAATGCACCATCAGCGCAGGTAAAGGATGCATTCAAAGAACTCAGTGATGAAACAGACTTGCAGTTAGAAAAGTTCAAACAAATATTGAGCGGCGATATAGCGGCGTTCAATAAAATGATTCATGATAAAAAGATACCGGTTATAGGGGTGAAGAATTGACGCAGAGATGATTCAGGATCACGCTACTAATTGTTGGCGAAAGCAAGAACCTTCATTTTTTCTTTCACCATGATTTCTAAATACACCTTATCGATAAATAAGACGGTATCCATATTTTTTCCGTAAATGATTTCATTGAAAAGGGGAGTATATTTACCATGGTCGTAGGAGGACATGATTTCAAATTTGCTGAGTTGCAGCCACTGGGGCAGAATAGTGCCGTCCACGCTGCAAGCTATTGTCTGGATTTCACCATTTTTTTGAATATTATAGGTAAGCCCGATATTAACCAGTACATCTCTAAAACTATACGATACTGTAATTGATTTTCCCATGACAACGCTTTTTTTAAAAGTGAATTAACTGTAACGAAACGCCTGCTTCAAAAATTTATATTTCAGCAGCAACCAAAACAGGTTTTGCAACCTTAATTATACCCAACCATGCAAACAGGCGTATTACCGGATACAGGGGGTCTATCTCATACCAATGTTTGCCAAAGTTTATAGCCGATGGATTTTTATGATGGTTGTTGTGATAAGATTCTCCCAGCATAAGAATATCGACACTTAAAAGGTTCCTTGAAGTATTTTTAAGTATATAATTTTTGTACCCGTATTTATGAGCAAACCAATTGATAATAGCACCGTGAAAAGCACCCATAGCAACAACAATAGGAAGCAATAGAAAAAACCACGGAGAAATAGCAAACATTACAAAGAAGGAAACGTACAATGCCACCCATATTAACCTTGATATGCCGGAATTAGCCCAACGGTCAAACTTAGTCCATTCGGGAAGGTTTTTAGTGAAGCGAGGCTCAATTTCTTCTTTCCGGTTAACGATACCACAGTAAATGTTGCGGGTACGCCACATCATAGAAAAAATATTTTTAGAAAATGACGGCGAATGCGGGTCTTTCTCTGTATCGGTATAAGCATGGTGCAACCGGTGCATAATACCATAAGCGCGGGGACTCATATAGGAAGAGCCTTGTGTAATATAAGTGAGTATAAAAAAGAACTTCTCCCAACCTTTATTCATTTTGAAAGCGCCGTGCGCCGCATACCTATGCTGAAAGAATGATTGAGAAAACAGGGATAGATACCATAGTATGATAAAAAAGATGATGACTAACATAAGTCTGAATTTTAATTGTAAGCCTTAAAAAACGAATAGATAATTGCGGAAAAATTGAACTTTTTACGAAGCCACCCAAAGAATATTTAAGCGGGAGTATTGAATTTGAATAGATACGCTATCTCTATAATTACCTAAAGATAGGCTATTTTTTGTTAATAAGGTCAGAATCTTATTATCTATAGTCTTATAAAAACAAAACGCTCCTGAAAAAGAGCGTTTTGTTTTTCATCAATACTTCCTGATTATCTAAGTACGACTTTCGTCTTGTAAGTGTTATTATCTGCTTTTACCTCTATTAAATAGACGCCACGCGCAACACTGCTCAAATCAAATTGTATCGGCTCCCCGTTATTATCCGTTATCATCCTCTTCTGAACAACCTGACCGTTAATATCCATGATTACGACATATACGTCATGATTTTCGGCAGAAACTCTAATATTAACAGTGGCTTCTGACGGGTTGGGATATACTGTAATACCGGAAGCATTTATAGTGGGTACCGTTGTTGCAGGATTTGCTTTTCTTATAGTGCTATCCGAAGCTGATATTATATGGGCAAGATAATCAAAAGTGTTACCGGTATAATAATAATCAGTTGCATCATAATAAAGACAAGGGTCCATTGCCAACGATAAAGTACCTGACCATACCATCGCATTGCGAATACGCATACGATGAATTCCTATTGCTGCGCTATCGGATATGCTTACAGAGAAATTACTGGAATCCGTAAAAGTATATAATGAACCGAATACATCAGTCACCGCTTCTGAAACGGAGAACGTACCGTCATCATTAAAGTCTATCCATGCTTGCCCTTCGTAATAATAATAGGAGGTAGTAGTGTATAAATAAGCGGCATAACTATCTGCCTGCCGGAGGTACACCGGGGCTACTGCTGCTGTTCTGTCCCAATATCCTGTTGATGAAGCACCCGGAGCATCGCTGATATTTGAGCCGTCAAATCCGGTGAGATAAAATGCTGACATAGAGTAGTCGATGGAATAAGCCCACGCATAAACAGAGGGATAATAATATTCCGGTATGCACGGACAGGAACTTTCATAGCCCACCCATAATATATTGGAATAAGACACGTCACCTGTTGCCGTGCAGCTAACTGCACATTGATAATAAGATGCTCCCGATGGCGTGAAACTATAGGAGGCAGTTGTTGCACTATCTATATTCGTCCATGTAATACTGTCTATTGAACTTTGCCACTGGAAGGTGATGCCCGTTGCCAAAGTATAGCCTGTTACATCCAACGTAAGTGTTGAGGCAGAACATGCCATGCCTGTACTTTCTGACGCTATGCCTGCAACCGGGGCGCCACTGCATGTTGGCAACGCTACTATGTTGGCAAGGTAATCATAAGTGTTGCCAAAATAATAATAATCAGTACCATCATAAAAACTACAAGGGTCCATTTCGGGAGACAGGGTTCCTGAATAGGTGAGTGCATTGCGTACACGCATACGGTGCGTTCCCGTAGCGGCGGTTTCGGGAATGCTTACCGTGAAATTGTCAGAGTCGGTATATGTATATAATGAGCCGAATACATCCGTTACCGCTTCTGAACTTTCAAACGTTCCATCATCATTAAAGTCAACCCATATTTGTCCTTCAAAATAATAATAGTAAATGTTGATAAATAAAGAACCGCTGTAACTGTATGCCTGCTCAAGGTTCACGGCAGGTACTGCAACTGTCCTGTCCCAATAACCTGTTGGTGAAGCGCCGGGGGCATCGCTGATGTTTGAACCGCTATAGCCTGTAAGGTTGAAAGATGACATGGCATAATAAGCACCGTACCCATAACCAGGGTAATAATGCGTGTAGTAATATTCGGGGGTGCAGGGACAAGAACTTTCATATCCTACCCATACTGTATTGGAAGGGGTTACATCGCCTGTTGCTATGCAGCTAACGACGCATTGGTAATAGAAAGCGCCAGATGGAGTGAAAGTATAAGATGCTGAGGTGGCACTGTCTATATTAGTCCACGTAGAGCCGTCAGTAGAGCTTTGCCATTGGAAGCCTATACCTGTCAATATCGTATAGCCTGTATCATTGAGTGTTACTATTGAAGTAGAACATCCCATGCCTGTATTTGCAAATGCGGTGCCGGCTACAGGGGCTCCGCTGCACGTTGGCAAGGCTACTATATTGGCAAGGTAATCGTAGGTGTTACCATAGTAGTAATAATCGGTACCGTCATAAAAATTACAGGGGTCCATTGCAGGAGATAATGTGCCCGACCATACCAGTGCATTGCGCACGCGCATACGGTGCGTTCCTGCAGCGGCGGTTTCGGGTATGCTTACTGTGAAACTGTTGGAGTCGGTGTAAGAATACAGTGAACCGAATACTCCCGTTACTGCTTCCGAGCTTTCAAATGTTCCGTCATTATTGAAATCCACCCATATTTGTCCTTCGTAATAATAATAGGTGTAGTTGGTGTATAAGGAACCACTATAGCTGCCAGCCTGTTGCAGATTTACTGCGGGTACTGCTGCTGTTCGGTCACGATAGCCTGTTGATGAGGCACCCGGAGCGTCGCTGATGCTTGAGCCGCTATAGCCTGTCAAATTGAACGCGGACATCGCATAATAAGAGCCATATCCATAACCGGGGTAATAATAAGTGTAGTAATATTCGGGGGTGCAGGGGCACGAACTTTCATAGCCAACCCATACTGTATTGGAAGAGGTTGCATCGCCTGTTGCTGTGCAGCTAACTACGCATTGATAATAGAAAGCGCCAGATGGGGTGAAAGTATAAGATGCTGTGGTGGCACCGGCTACGTTAGTCCATGTAGAACCGTCTGTAGAACTCTGCCATTGAAAACTAATGCCTGTCAATATCGTATAGCCTGTATCACTCAGCGTTATTGTTGATGTAGAACATCCCATGCCTGTGTTTGCAAATGCTGTGCCTGCTATGGGAGCACCGCTACATGTTGGCAAGGCAACTATGTTGGCGAGGTAATCGTAGGTATTACCATAATAGTAATAATCGGTACCGTCGTGAAAATTACATGGGTCCATTGCAGGAGATAATGTGCCCGACCATACCAGTGCATTGCGCACGCGCATACGGTGCGTTCCTGCAGCGGCGGTTTCGGGTATGCTTACTGTGAAACTGTTGGAGTCGGTGTAAGAATACAGTGAACCGAATACTCCCGTTACTGCTTCCGAGCTTTCAAATGTTCCGTCATTATTGAAATCCACCCATATTTGTCCTTCGTAATAATAATAGGTGTAGTTGGTGTATAAGGAACCACTATAGCTGCCAGCCTGTTGCAGATTTACTGCGGGTACTGCTGCTGTTCGGTCACGATAGCCTGTTGATGAGGCACCCGGAGCGTCGCTGATGCTTGAGCCGCTATAGCCTGTCAAATTGAACGCGGACATCGCATAATAAGAGCCATATCCATAACCGGGGTAATAATAAGTGTAGTAATATTCGGGGGTGCAGGGGCACGAACTTTCATAGCCAACCCATACTGTATTGGAAGAGGTTGCATCGCCTGTTGCTGTGCAGCTAACTACGCATTGATAATAGAAAGCGCCAGATGGGGTGAAAGTATAAGATGCTGTGGTGGCACCGGCTACGTTAGTCCATGTAGAACCGTCTGTAGAACTCTGCCATTGAAAACTAATGCCTGTCAATATCGTATAGCCTGTATCACTCAGCGTTATTGTTGATGTAGAACATCCCATGCCTGTGTTTGCAAATGCTGTGCCTGCTATGGGAGCACCGCTACATGTTGGCAAGGCAACTATGTTGGCGAGGTAATCGTAGGTATTACCATAATAGTAATAATCGGTACCGTCGTGAAAATTACATGGGTCCATTGCAGGAGATA
>Ga0207047_1264_pt1 | contig 10734 bp, 8 predicted proteins | sample Alteio_BWMinCont_67_FD_153302 | JGI IMG/M metagenome (GOLD analysis project Ga0207047, IMG submission 153302) | Enriched cells from forest soil in Barre Woods Harvard Forest LTER site, Petersham, Massachusetts, United States -... | ecosystem: Environmental > Terrestrial > Soil > Temperate forest >...
TGGCGGTCCAGTTGATGTACAACCCGCTGACCCAGCGGCAGTCGGGAGCGCCGCGATCCTTGGTTCAGCAGCTTCGGGATAAGCTGGGGAGCGACCTGTTAACCCCCTCGCTCAAGGTTGCCGATGCCGACGCCCAACCCCTCCAGAATGACTGGACGGATTACCTGCTTGCCATTGATGATGCGACCCGTCAAACGGCCGGTACCAAGCTGCTGGACGCCTTGGATGCTGCTGGCAGAAAGGCTCTGGTGGACAACCACGCATCGTTTGAGGCGATCGTTGCCCGTATTAGAGAACTGATTCCGGCGGATAAAGAGGCCCTGTATCGAGCCAACATCCACAAGGCGACCGTCCGTCCGCTGCCCGCTTCTCGCCCTGCCTCCACCTGAAGATCAGCCCGCTTGGATTGGGAGTAAGGTCCCTCACCCTATTTCGGGGCACCTCGATTTTCTCATATTTCGGAAATCCTTATTCCGATAATCATTCAGGACGTTCGCCAGAGGTGTCACGATGTCTACCGCTCTCCATCAACGCATCCAGCAGGAAATCGAGCTGATCGAGCGTTTCTCCGGCAGCTATGGTCGGCAGTTCAATGAGCTGATCGGACGCATGAACCAGTGCCCGACCGCATTGCCCGATGGTCAATGCCTCCGTATGTGCATCGAGGCGGTCAATATGGTTCTCAGCCTTCAGGGGCATCTCGCCCATGTGCTGGACGATCTCTCACGCCTGTCGGCGGATTCCGTGAACTAAAACGGATACCGAGACTAAATCAGGCTTTGCGCGATTGCCGCCGCAGCTTTCATACTTCCCGGCCCGCCGGTAACATTCCCACCTCGATCCGTGCCAGATGTGTCTCCTATCAGAGTGACCGATCCGCCCGACCGACCGGTTTGGGACCTCGTTTTTCTTACCCCCGCGCGCTGCAAAATCATTTTCATATCGGCCTTGGTGCTGGGATTCGTTGCACAGACGCTCTTCCTGTTCCATTTTTGCCCGGTCGATCTTTCGGGGGATGAGGCGCAATACTGGGATTGGTCGCGCCATCTGGACCTGAGCTACTACAGCAAGGGGCCGCTGGTTGCCTATCTCATCCGGGCCAGTTGCTCGGTCTTTGGCGATACGATGCCCGGCGTTCGATTTCCCGCGCTGGTCCTGGCGATCGGCACCTCCTGCTGCACTTATTGGCTGACACAAAAGCTCTTCTCCAGCCACCGTCTGGCTCTGGGGGCTTTCTTGCTTCAGCTGATTGTTCCGATCTATATCGCCGGCGCGTGCCTGATGACGATCGACCCGCCGTTCTTCTTCTGCTGGGCGCTGGCCACATGCCTGGCGGTGAAAGCTATTCTTGACGATCGCCGCTGGGCCTGGATCGCCTGCGGGGCTGTGGTCGGCATCGGATTCCTGGCGAAATACGCCATGTTGCTCTGGTTCCCCTTTGCTCTGATTTTTCTCCTTGTGGATCGCCAAAGCCGCCCTTGGCTCCGTACCATCTGGCCCTGGCTGATGATTCTGGTCGGCTGTCTCTTTACCACGCCCGTCCTGATCTGGAATGCCAGGCACAATTGGCCATCCGTCCATCACGTAGCTGAGCAGATCGGGGCCAATACGGATCCGATTGACGGCAATACCCTTGAATTCATCGGCGCGCAGATCGGTATCGTCAATCCCGCCCTGTTTCCATTGCTGGTGGGCGCTATCTTTTACGCGTTTCGTAACCGCTCCGATCCACATCGCCGGCAGTTGAAATTCCTGCTCTGCATCGGCCTCCCATTTTTGGCCATCTGTTTGATCGGTTCGCTGCGCACCAAGCAGCAAGCCAACTGGCCCGCCCCCGCCTATTTCACTCTCATGATTTTGACGGCGTATTTCATCGGCATCCTGCTCTCCCATCCCGCCCGCTGGCGGCGCTGGCGCGGCTGGGCTTATGCCGCGATCGCGCTGACATTTATTTTTCAGCCCCTATTGCACGGCTCGACGATGCTCTACCCGTTGGCCGCCCGCCTTAACCGGGTGCACCTCTCACCTCCTCAATTCGATCCCGCCTTCAAACTCCGCGGAATTGCCGACCCTTTCGCCTCTACCGTCTACCGGGAGCTGGGCACTCTCAACCCCGGCGCTTTTATTCTCTGTGCCGAGTACACCGATGCCTCACAACTGGCGTTTTATGTTCCCGGCCAACCCAGGGTTTATTACGCCGGCTCTTACTGGACCGACACCGACGTGCGCCGCCGCCTCACGCAATTCGACATGTGGCCCGATCGCCAACTCGACCGTCCCGAGCTGATCGGCAAGGACGCGATCTACATCGGCGAGATGACCAATGCGCCTCTGCGAGAATCCTTTGACAGCGTTGAGAAGCTCCCCGATATCATGGTCCAACGCGACGGCATGACGATTCGAGCCTTTGAAGCCTGGAAATGCCGGGGTTTCAAGGGGATGCACCGTCCTCCCGGTAACGGGCATTATTAGAAGCTGCTTCTAACGTATAATCCCCCGACCCAATGAACCGCGACTACGACATCGTCGTCATAGGAGGAGGCCACGCCGGCGCGGAGGCCGCCTGGGCCGCATCGCGCCTCGGCGCGCGCGTCGCGATGATCACCCTCGATCCGTCCCGCATCGGCCAGATGTCCTGCAACCCTGCCATCGGCGGATTGGCCAAGGGGCAAATGGTCCGCGAGATCGACGCGCTGGGTGGCCTGATGGGGATCGCCACCGACAACACCGCCATCCAGTTCCGCATGCTCAACCGCTCCAAGGGCCCGGCCGTCTGGGGCCCGCGGGCGCAAGCCGACAAATACAAATACGCCCTCGAAGTACAGCGTCTTTTGGCGACATGCCCCAATCTCGAAATCCTCCGCGGCGAAGTTGCCCAGATCGAGGCGAATCCTGCCGTGCAGGCCGTCGTCCTGGCCGACGGCACGCGCTTAACCTGCCGTGCCGCCATTGTTACCACCGGCACGTTTCTGCATGGCTTGATGCACACCGGCCAGCGCCAAACCGAAGGCGGCCGCGTCGGCGAAGCCGCTGCAAAAGGATTATCCGCCTGTCTTGCCGCCTTGGGCCTGGAATTGGGCCGTCTCAAAACCGGCACCCCGCCGCGCCTGCGCCGGCAAACCATCGATTTCTCCGCGTTTGAAGTTCAACCGGGCGACGACATCCCCGCGCCGTTTTCTTATTTGAACGAATACCGCTCCGCCTGGTCCCCGCCCCTCATGCAAGTCAACTGCTGGATCGGCGGCACTAGCGAGCAAATCCACCAGATCATCCGCGCCAACCTCCACCGCGCTCCCATGTACAGCGGCCAAATCCAAAGCACCGGCCCGCGCTACTGCCCCAGCATCGAAGACAAAGTCGTGCGCTTCGCCGACAAAACACGTCACCAGATTTTCCTTGAGCCCGAAGGCCTCGACACGGATGAGATCTATTGCAACGGCATCAGCACATCGCTTCCCGCTGACGTACAGGATCAGATCGTCGCCCTGATCCCCGGATTGCAAAACGCCCGAATTCTTCGTCACGGGTACGCCGTCGAATACGACATGGTCTGGCCCACGCAGATCGACAGCACCCTTCAGACCAAGCGGGTAGGGGGGCTCTTCCTCGCCGGCCAGATCAACGGCACCAGCGGCTACGAGGAAGCCGCCGCCCAGGGCCAGATCGCCGGCATCAACGCCGGCCGTCTCGCCGCGGGCAAAAATGTCGATTTTATCCTCCGTCGTGATCAGGCTTACATGGGCGTTCTCGTCGACGATCTCGTCACCAAGCCGCCGACCGAGCCTTACCGCATGTTCACCAGCCGCGCCGAACATCGCCTCCATCTCCGCTCGGACAACGCCGACCAGCGATTGACCCCGCTCGGCCGCGACATCGGATTGGTGGATGACTCGCGCTGGGCCCAGTTCACGTCCCGCCGCGATGCGATCTCACAGGCTCACGCACTATTGAAGGATCTCAGCGCCGACGATTTTCTCCGCCGCTCCGAAGTGCAATGGTCGGACGTGGTCGAAAAATATCCCCAGGCCGCCGCCATCACTTCCGAGATCGGACGCCGGCTTGAAATTCAGATCAAATACGAAGGCTACATCGTCCGCCAGCAGCGCGACATCGACCGCATGGCCGGCATGGAGACTAAACTCATTCCCCCCGCCCTCGACTACGCCTCCGTCGTCGGCCTCCGCAACGAAGCCCGCCAAAAGCTGGGCAAATTCACCCCGCGCAGCCTCGGCCAGGCCCTGCGAATCAGCGGCATCACTCCCGCGGATGTGACCGTCCTGGCGATTCACCTCGACCGCCGCCAGCGCGCGGCAACCTAAATGTTTCGAGATTAGAGATCCCGCAACCCCAGCGGCTTTCCCACGACTTCCGTCAGCACATAAATTGTCCGCATCGCCGCCGGTCGCGACAGCATCAACTGCCGGATGCCCGTGCTGGTAATTGCAGGCGAGCGACTGGCCACGGTTGCGGGAGGCGCTGCTTTGGGCGGAGCCGCCGCCGGTTGCGGCGCCTGCGGAAGCGGCGGGGGGGCAACAACGCGACGCTGCACGGCCGCGCGTCGTTTGGTCAACGCTTGCGGTCTTCGCTGCGGCATCTGCTGCGGCCGCGCCTGCGGAGGCATTCGTTTCTGGCCCTGGGCGGTGCGTCCAAATCCCGGCTGCATCGGCTGAGGCGGGCCCGTCGGGAGGCCATGCTGCGAAGGGGCCGGCCGCGTCGGCAGGGGCGCGTTCTTATTCTTATCGCGGTTCAGCAACGCGATAATCCCCTGAATAATCAGACCAATCAGCTCGTCCATGGATCGGCTCGCTTATCCTTATGTCGGCTTGCTGGCCGAATCCGCCGGTCTGGCAATCGCCTCGCGCATCGACGTATCCGACTGGATGTTTTTCAGCCGGTAATAATCCATCACGCCCATGTTTCCCGATCGCAGGGCCTCCGCCATCGCCTTGGGAATCTCCGCCTCGGCCAGAACGACCGTCGCCCGGTTCTCCGCTTGCTTGGCGATGTTTTCCTGCTCGTGAGCGACGGCCATCGCGCGGCGCTGCTCGGCTTCAGCCTGGAATCGCCGCAGGTCCGAAGCCGCGCGGTCCGCCGCCAGCTTCGCTCCGATATTTTCCCCCACCGTGATCTCCGCGATGTCGATCGAGAGAATCTCAAACGCGGTGTTGGCGTCCAGCCCCTTGGCCAGCACCGCCTTGGAAATATTGTCCGGGTTCTGAAGCACGTGCTTGTAATCCTCCGCCGATCCGATCGCATTGACGATTCCTTCGCCGACGCGCGCGACCACTGTTTCCTCCGTCGCTCCACCCACCAGGCTCTTGATGTTGGTCCGCACGGTGACGCGCGCTTTCACCTTCAATTGAATCCCGTCTTTCGAGACGCCGTCGATCGTCGGCTGGCCGAACTGCGGGTTGGGCACGTCGATCACCTTCGGGTTCACGCTGGTCTGCACTGCTTCGAGGATGTCGCGCCCGGCCAGGTCGATCGCCGTCGCCGTCTGCCACTGCAGGTCGATGTTGGCCTTGTTGGCGGCGATCATCGCCTGAATCACACGCGGCACATCACCGCCGGCCAGCAGGTGCGCTTCCATTTCCCTCTGCGTGATTTGCAGGCCGGCTTTGGTCGCCTGAATGCGGCCATTGACGATCACCAGGGCATTGACCTTCCTCAGCCGCATCCCCAGCAGCTCAAACATGCTGACGCGCGCCTGCGCCGCCAGCGCGCGGATGTATAAGCCGACGAATTGAGCCAGCAGCGCAAAAACGATCAAAACAAAAATGACCCCCACCACGATGATAATGATCGTGAGCGTGCCCCACGGGTTTGATTCCTCTGCCAACAGGTTCGTCCACCGCATAGTCTTTCCTTTGGTTAATCGTTCCGCATTCTACATCACCTGCGTCTGTTTTACGCTAATTTCACGCCCGTATCCGGCCCGCCCTCGCCACCAGTTGTCTATCCAGATTCGGCATCAGCGCCTCCAGCGGTGTTCGCTTGGCTTTAATGGCGATGAGGATAGTCCATAGGAGCAAAATCCCCGCCGTCAGTTCATTTTGCCACGAATAAAACTGCCACGAATAGGCCGTGTTATCAAACATCCAATTGGAAAACGGCCACAGATAATAAATCCCCCATCCCGGCCCCGACCCAAAAACGTCCAGGTTCAGATGCAGATGAAATAAAGCCAGGTAAAGCAGAAACAATCCGATTTTTCGCCCCGAAAATATCACCAGGATCGCACTGCTGATGATCCCAAACGTCAGGTTATGACAAACCTTGTGATGCCACCGCCAATATGATTCCTGCCCGCCCAGGCGGGTCAGTCCGTCCAGGTCCGCGATGCTCGCGGCGATCATGCACATCAATCGCTGCCGGGCATTCAATTTCGGGAAAAGATTCCCCACGCACCAGCCCGACATGATATGAGTCGGCACATGCATAGTGGCGAATCAGGCACGCTTTCGCACGATGACGCTCGGGCCATCGACTTTGCGCACGACAATCTCAATGCCCGGTGAGATATATCCCGACTCGCTGATAACGGACGTGATTCGCGTATCTGCCGTTGCCGGATCGAAGAATTCCGCCGACCCGCCCGGCCGCAACTCGGACAGTGCTCGTCCGATCGCTCCCAGGGGCGGCCACGCGGACGAAGCCGTCGCCGGCGCGGATGGAATCGCGCCTCGCACCGGTCCCCCGCTCGTTTCCGTCAGGATGATCTTGTTCAAAAACGGCACCTTCGGCAAAAATCGGCTCAGCCAGAACCACAGAAATATCGACACCGACATCGCCCCCAGCACCACGATGATCCCGCGCTGCATCGCCGCCCACAGCAGTTGCGGATGAGGCAGAATATTCGGCAAACCGCCCGGCTGCGACGGCACAAACGTCATCACCAGCCCAAAAAACAGCAGGATTCCCCCCGTAATTCCCGGGAAGAAATGACCCGGCAGCAAAATCTCCACCGCCACCAGTCCCAGCCCCACAAAGATCAGCAGAATCTCCCACCACTGCGCATATCCCGTCAGCAGCGGCACCCCCAGCATCAACCCCAGCGCCGCCAGCCCAACGATCTCCGCTACCCCATGCCCAGGGGCATGCAGCACCACCCACAGGCACTGGAGGAAAATGATGATCAAAATCCCTCGCACCACCGCGCCGCTCAAAAACTCAACCAGCTTCTCCCCCATATTCGGTGTGAAATCCGCCACGACCTGATACCCGCGCCGATTCGCCAAGCTTTGCGCTGACGACGCATTGCCCGTCGCCAGTCCATATCGAATGGCCTGGTCGCTATCGACCACCAGCAACGTATCCGGCCCATCGATGGGCGTCTTCTCACCCGGCACGCTGATCCATTTCTTGGTCGCGGTAAGCTGGTCGTATTCTTTCTGATCGACAAACTTCCGATTCCCCGCGTCATCCTGCACCCAGTAAACCACCCGCGTCACATCCACCATCGCCGCTGCCAGCAGCGGATCGTGATGGTTCCGGTGAGCGCTCTCATCAAAGTCCAGCAGCACCGGGCTCTCTGCCTTGGCTCGCTCCGCCGCCGGCATCCCCTCCAGTCCATTGGGTCCGAAAATGATCGGCGCACAATCTCCCAGCGACGAGGACGAACTCACGACGATCTCATCACACGCCATCGCGATCATCGCCCCGGCGGAGATCGCCTTGTCCTTCACAAACGCGACCACGTGCAGATCATCCTGCCGCTTGATGTAGCGAGAGATTTCCAACCCCGCCGTCACCAGCCCGCCATAGGTATCGATGTTGAGGATGATGACCTTCGCGCCCATTGCTCGGGCATTGTCGAATCGCTGAAAAAGTTGATCCCGGTTGTATTCGTCGATCTCCCCCTCCAGCGTGATGATCGCCGTCTTGCGATCCTCCGCCGGGGCCGTCGCAGGCGGCCCCTCCGCCGCCCTGACCATCCGCCCAGGTACGCAAGCGAGCACCGCCCAAACCCCAAAAATCACGATCGTCAGTTTCCCTCGCATGATGCCCTATTTTACGCTGATCCGTCCCCAATGTCTCAATCCCCGGGATTTGCTATCTATTCAACAATTCCTCCACAAACTTTCACCCCACAACCCCATATACAGAGGACACTATGTTTTTCTTACGCCCCTTTCTCACCCGCTCACTTGTCACCCATTCACCTGTTCTCGCCGCTCGGCGGCGACCCTCTCCCCCCCTCCCACGGGGCCTTCTGGGACATTCTGGGACATTTACTAAACATTAAACAAGCCCCAGCCCCTAAAACCGCCTCTCCCGCACTTGACCCTGTTCACCCCCTCATCTATCCTTCCCCTCGCTTCCGATTCGCCGCTGGTGCGGCGCGGGACCCTTTATGACCGGTTTGCCGGGCCTCCGAACGGTCGGACGGTACTGGCGAGCCTGGTGTCTGGGAGTTATTCAATGTCGATTTCCGTCGAGCAGAAGCAGAAGATCCTCTCCGATCACAAAATTCACGCCAAGGATACTGGTTCCCCTGAAGTGCAGATCGCTCTAATTACTGAGCGCATCAATGATTTGCGCGCCCATTTCGACGCGCATAAGAAGGACCATTCCTCCCGCCGTGGGTTGCTCAAGCTCGTCAGCCGGCGAAACCAACTTCTCAAATATCTTACCCGGGAAGACCCCAAGAGATATCAAAAGATCATTGGCAAGCTCGGCTTGCGGAAATAACGGAACATTGAAAAGGCACGGCTCGGCCGTGCCCGCTTTTTGCCTTTCACCCTCGCGCCAACGGCCCCGGCGCGACAAGGGTCAAAAGGGCTTCGCCACAGATGCACACACCCAGGGAGAGGGATCTTCGAATTTTGAATTCCAAATTTTGATTTACGGCAAAAGGGCGACGCTTCCCACGTGTCTCCTTCCCCAATCGAAATTCAAAAATCAAAATTCAAAAATCGCTCCCCGGATCTGTCCATCTGTGGCCCACAAACCCCCTTCGGGGCCGGACAAGGATTTTCCTATATGCAAGCCATTCGAGTTGAGCGGCAGATCGGCGATCGAACGCTCGCCATCGAAACCGGAACTTATGCCAAGCTCGCCGGCGGAGCCGTCACCGTTCAGTACGGCGACACCGTCGTCTTCGGCGCCGTCGTTCGCGCCAACCCCCGCGAAGGCATCGACTTCTTCCCCCTCCAGGTCGATTACCGTGAACGCCGCGCCGCGGCCGGGAAATTCCCCGGTGGATTCATGAAACGCGAAGGCCGGCCCACCACCAAGGAAATCCTCACCGCCCGCCTGATCGACCGGCCGTTGCGGCCGCTCTTTCCCAAAGGATTTATGGACGAGGTGCAAATCCACCTCAACGTCCTGGCCTTTGACGGCGCCAACGATCCGGACATCTTCTCCGGCATCGCCGCCAGCGCATGCATCGCCATCAGCGATATCCCCTTCACCACCCCGACTGCCCACGTCCGCGTCGGCCGCGTCGAGGGCAAGCTGGTCCTCAACCCCACCGTCGAGCAGCTCGAATACAGCGACATGGACCTGGTCGTCGCCGGCACCAAGCATTTCGTCAACATGATCGAGCTCGGCGGCCGCGAGGTGAAAGAAGATGACGTGGCCGATGCCATCGAATTCGGACATAAAGCCGTCATCGAGATCACCGGCATGATCGAGGAATTGCAGTCCAAGGCCGGCAAGCCCAAGGCCGGCGACGTCAAGCATCCTGATGCGGGTTTCGTCGATGCCATCCGCGCCCGCGTGACCGACCGCATCCGCGAGGTCAAAGGCAAACCCGGCAAGCACGACCGCGCCGACGCCATCAAACAGATCCTCAACGATCTGCTCGTTGAGATGGCTCCGCCCGTCGCCGATCCCAATGCCAGCTACCAGACCATTCTCGCGACTCGTGAAAAGCAAAAGCAGATCAAAACCGTCTTCGTTGAGGTCGAAGAGCAGGTCACCCGCGAGGCGATCCTCGCCGGCGTCCGGCCCGACGGCCGCGACTTCCACAGCATTCGCCCCATCACCTGCGAGGTCGGCGTTCTGCCCCGCGTGCACGGCTCTGCCGTCTTTAGCCGCGGCGAAACCCAGTCGATGTGCACCGTCACCCTCGGCACCAGCAGAGACGAACAGCTCGTCGACGGCCTCATCGACGAATACAGCCAGAAATTCATGCTCCATTACAACTTCCCCAGCTACAGCGTCGGTGAAGTTCGTCCCATTCGCGGCCCCGGCCGTCGCGAGATCGGCCACGGCGCGCTCGCCGAACGCAGCCTCATCGCCGTCCTGCCCGGCATCGAGAAATTTCCCTACACGGTTCGCATCATCAGCGATATCCTCGAATCCAACGGCTCCAGTTCCATGGCCAGCAGTTGTGGTGGTTGCCTCGCCCTTATGGACGCCGGTGTCCCCATCACCCGTCCCGTCGCCGGCATCTCCGTCGGCCTCGTCAAGGAAGGCGACCGCACCGCTCTCCTCACCGACATCATCGGCGAGGAAGATCACTTCGGAGACATGGACTTCAAAGTCTGCGGCACCAGTCAGGGCATCACCGCCATTCAGCTCGACATCAAGACCGAGGGGATCGATCACAAGATCATTCGCGAGACGCTTCACCGCGCCCGCGAGGCTCGCATGACCATCCTCGACAAGATGATCGCCGTCCTCCCCTCGCCGCGAACCGAGATCAGCAAATACGCCCCGCGTCTTCTCACCGTCAAGATCGACCCCGAGAAGATCGGCAAGCTCATTGGCCCCGGCGGCAAGAACATC
>Ga0207047_1265_pt1 | contig 10732 bp, 10 predicted proteins | sample Alteio_BWMinCont_67_FD_153302 | JGI IMG/M metagenome (GOLD analysis project Ga0207047, IMG submission 153302) | Enriched cells from forest soil in Barre Woods Harvard Forest LTER site, Petersham, Massachusetts, United States -... | ecosystem: Environmental > Terrestrial > Soil > Temperate forest >...
AGCTTTCCCATTTGGGAAATTACTGTGAGTCATTATTATCGATTTTTAGCAGTATGCTTCCTATAATTCTGGTGTCCGTTAAAGCTCCTGAGACACCTACCATCGTAGGCGCCGGTGCACCGAGGGCGGCGGCCCTGTTTTTGCAACTTGACGGCCACACGGACATTAAATCGGGGAGACCTTAATGAAGTTTGTGACGCTGCAGGCCCTTAACAAGGGTCACGCCGGCATCATCCTTGGGGAACACGTCCTCGATCTGGTGTTAGCAGCTAGGATCATTCCTGGCGCGCGTTTGCTGCCAAGTTCCGTGAGAGCGATTCTGGAGACAGAAGTTGAGGGTCTTACGCTTGTTCGGAGGATTGCCGAGACGGTGGAATCTGAGCGCGCGCTATGGGATCAGTTGCTTGAACTTGGCGCCCTGATGGGGCGCGGTCAGGCGAAGCTGACGGCACCAATTCCGGATCCCAAGCTGATTCTATCGGTCGGGACAAACTATCGGTCGCACCAGGCGGAGATGGGCGGAAAGGTGCCATCAGCTCCTGTGGCGTTTATCAAGTGTAATGGATCCATCATCGGCACCGGTGACGCAATCGTACTTCCTCCGTCGAATCCCCAGATGGTGGATTTCGAGGGTGAATTTTGCGTGGTCATCGGGAAGCCGTGCGAGCGGGTCGCGGAACGGGACGCAATGCGACACGTTGCTGGGTACACGCTCGCCAACGATGTGTCTGCGCGAGACTGGGTGCCTCATATGCGCACTGCCGCGATTGCATCAGATATTACGGCGTTCAACCAAGCATCGCTGTACAACATCATTGGCAAGAACTTCCCAACCTTCTGTCCGCTCGGTCCTGTGCTGGTTACATCCGACGAGATTGCAGACCCTCAGGCAGTGACCTTCAAAACCGACATTGATGGGAACGTTATGCAGTTAGGCGATACGGGAGACATGATTTTCCCTATCGCATTCATTATTTCCGAGTTCTCTAGGTTCTTCAGGTTTGCGCCGGGTGATGTCATCACGACCGGATCTCCGGCGGGTGCAGGCATGGGCCGCAAACCACCGCGTTTCTTGCGCCCCGGGGAGCGAGTGACGATTACCTCAGACAAGATCGGCGGGCTTGAGAACCCCGTTGTCGCGGGCTGACGGGAATTTGGTGGGTACCGTGGACAACCCGGCAACGCTTGCCTGTTCTAGCGGGATGAATTGGCCTCCGGGGCGCGCGTGTCGCGACGAGTACAGCACGATGCGCAGTCGATCGGGCACCAAACCACGCTAGAGTTCGCGGCACGCTTCGTCGAAGTCGAGACGGGGGTTGCGTGGCGGAAGGATAACGTCAACGGTTCGATAACCGATATTGCATAAGAAATTGGACTTCCAACGTCCGTCTTGGAAGAAGTCTTCGTCCAATGAGCCATTGTTAAAGCCAGACATCGGGCCACAATCTAGGCCTAGAGCTCTAGCGGCAATGATCAGATATGCGCCCTGGAGTGTAGAGCTGCGAAGGGCCGTTTTCTGGCTGAAAGCCGGATCGCTGACAAATCTGGATCGTCGGTCGCGACCGGGGGAGAGCAGGGGCAAGAAGTCGTAAAAGGCAGAGTCATATGCAACGATCACGCAGCATGGTGCGCTCAGGGTCTTTTCGATATTTAGAGGATCGAGGTGAGGTTTGAGTCGCTCTTTGGCACTTTGCGAACGAAGGAACACGAAGCGACCGGGGCAGCTGTTTCCGGCAGTAGGTCCGTATTTCGCTAATTCATAAATCGCTCTGACCTGCTCGCTAGTGAGCGGTCTGTCCTCCCACGCCCTATGCGTCCGTGCCGCGCGAAAGATTCGATCCAATGCGGCATCATCCAATCTGTCCGGCACCGGCACTCCCTCCAGGAGGGTATCCATACTGACTCCTAGCGCTTAGTTGCTAATCACGGTAGTGCAGGCAAAGCACAACGCAGGGACGTGACCATGGTCTTGGACTCTGCATTTCCATCACGTCCGCCGCCAACGGGAACGTGACCCTGGTGGGACTGTTCCATTCGCGACAGCCTGGTCTCGACAGCTCATTCGGGGCGTTCGCTAGCGAGCTTCTCGGCAATTATGCTTCGCAGTTCCACCTTGCGAATTTTTCCAGACGCCGTCCGAGGAAACTCCCGAACGAACTCTAGGCGCTCGGGTGTCTTTTGTTTCGCGAGCCCCGAAGTTGCAATGAATTCGGCAACCTCCGATAGGGTAAGGGTCCGTCCCTGCTTTGGAATGACAAATGCGCAACACGTCTCGCCCAGTCGCGGATGGGGCATCGCGACGACTGCAGCCTCATGTATAGACGGGTGCCGGTGTAGGACGTCTTCGACCTCCTTCGCGCTGATGTTCTCGCCACCACGAATGATAAGATCCTTGACGCGTCCAGTAATCCTCAGCCAACCTGGCTCTACCTCGCAAGCCAAATCGCCAGTGCGGAAATAGCCATCCGGATCGAATGCCTCGCCATTGTCGGCTATGTTCGTGTACCCCAAGAACATCTCGGCTCCGCGGGTTAGCAATTCGCCTTCCTCCCTATCGTGCACTTTGCGTCCCTCGGAATTAACCAATTTGAACTGATGGCCTACTACTACGCCGTCAGTCGTAGCGGCGCGTTCGTCCTCCCTGGCCTTTGGACCTAATGTCACTGTTGGTGCTTCGGTGCTTCCGTAGATGCGGCAGGTGATGCAGCTGCTGAACGTTCGGCGTGCTGCGTAGATCAACCCCGGAGACACCGGGGCCCCGCCGCACGCAAAGTAGCGTAACTGTGGCAGTGTGCGATTGCTTGTCTCCGCAATGTCGAGCAACTCGCGCAAGAAGGGAGTCGCGGCAACGGTCCACGAGCACCGATGCTGCTCGAGTAGCGCGAACGCCACTTCAGGATTCCATTGATCCAGATAGACCGCCGTCATCCCCACCGTTAACGGCATCTGAATGCCATAGAGATATCCGGTAATGTGGGTGAGAGGAGAGGGCATGAACACGGTGTCTGCTGAGGACAGAGCCCAGTGGGCGGCCACGTTGTGAATTTCGGCCCCTATAGTGTTGTGGCTGTGCAGTACACCTTTTGCGGGTCCTGTGGTGCCTGAAGTGTATAGCACGAGCTTTACTGAATCGGGCTCGGGCGCCAGTGGGCTGGGTTCGTCGATAACGCGGCCTTCACCCGAAGCTGATTCCCGCCAGCCGAGCATATCGGGGACCGTCTCCGTCGCGCGCACAACGATGATGTGACGCAAGCTCGGGAGATCGCCCCGGATTCCTTGAATCATCCGCACGTAGTCGAACCCGCGAAAGGACTGCGGGATAAACAGCACACTCGACTTGCAATCGCGCAGGATGAAACTCGTTTCAGCCGCGCGGTAAATAGGCACAATGGGATTGAACACCATGCCGGTCATCGTCGCAGCAAGATCAACAATGGCGGCCTCGGGCCAGTTGGGCAACATCACGCTGACAACAGCACCTTTACCGAGCCCGAAACTTAGGAACGAAACGGCAAGCGCTTGAGCCTGCGCGAGAAGTTCCCGCCGCGTTACGACGGTGTCACCCTGCACGATGGCAGGCCAATTAGGATTTGCGGTTACGAGTCGTTGAAACTCGTCCAGCAACGTTCGGTTGTGCCACTGTCCGGAGCGTACATAGGACGACGCCGTGCCTCCATCGAGTGTCACGCACCAACCACTAGGATCTTTACGCATATCGCGTGTGGAAGACGTGACGAACTGCCGTGCAGGCGGTGGGATCGGGGAGCACAATTTTAATTCAGGACTGCACTTGGTGCTAGTTGAAGAACCTTATGCGTCCGCCTTAAATTTTCAAAGGCGGGGTAGGGCTTGCCGGCATCACGGGGCCGGCGGCGGTTTATTATTGCCGTAGTGAATCACGAGTCGGAATTCGGTTGACGCTAAGCGACGGGGTCCGGATAATGCGTACTACCGCGCAGGGTGCTTTCTCTGCGCTCCCGTTGGCGGGAGGGCCGGCTTACGCAAAAGCACTGGGCGCCGACTCGGTTGGGCCGCGAAGAGTCGAGAGCATGTGACCAGGAGGCTGGGAGGTACGCTGCTCGCAAAGGACGGGGGATGAGTGTGGGTCCCGTGCGACGCACACACCACAGACATCTTCAACGGCGAGGGCCTAGGCTCTGCGCTTCCATAGCTAGGATCTGCGTGCTAGTAACCGCCCATGACCGGTAATCCGTCCATGATCTCCATCGCTGCAGTGGGTGGTCCCGAGTCATTCGCTGGGCAAGCGGCGGAAGCGCTACGCGGGCTTTACCCAAACCTGGGGGAACCAAGCTATTTCCCCGATGGGAAAAGACTCTTTGCGGCATTAGCAGAGGGCAAGGTCGATGCCATAGTTGGCGCGGCCGCGAATGTCGGTGGTTACACGATTCTCGACAGGATGTTAGGTGCGCCTGGATCCAAGCTTTATGTCATTGCAGAGTATCAACTGCCCTTTGGATGCGCCTTGCTTGGCAGGCGAGGCTCACGCCTTGAGGACATCCGTGTGGTTCAGGGCGGCCCGGCATCGCTTGCGCAAGCGCGGTCTTACCTCAACGACACGCTGCCTACCGTTACCACAGCGACCTATGCGGAACCCATCGCGGCGGCGAGCATAGTCGCCCAGAGCGACGGTACAGTCGCGATCGTCGGAACTCGACTGCTCGCCGAACGGTATGGTCTCGACGTACTTGCGACGAATATTGATAAGGGAGTAATAAATGGTAACTGGTGGGCCCTGTCCTCGAAACAGGTCTTTCACCCTACGCCGGATCGTCTTTTCGTGGCCGGCCGTTTGCGGCGAGGCTGTGAACTTGGACGAGTTCTCGTCGCATTGACCTGGGCGGGATTCTCCTTGGACACCGTGTCCGTGACTCCGAGTGGCTGCGAGCTTCTCGAGTTTGATTACGTTCTGCGCTTGTCCGGTAAGGGCTCATTGACCGAGGCTCAAACGGCTGTCGCCTCCTTCGCATCCCTGCGCTTGGCGGGTGCGATCCGTAGTCCACCGCCGCTCGCGCAATAAGGTTTAAGCAATGGGTAGGCTGGACGGCAAAATAGCCCTGATCTCGGGCACAGGCGGTGGTCAGGGTCGGGCAGCGGCAATTCTGTTCGCGCGAGAGGGCGCGCGCGTGTTCGGCTGTGATCTCAAGGTCGAGGGGGCGCGGGAAACCGTCGATATCGTCAATCGTGCTGGCGGCCAGATGCGTTCTATCCAACCGTTGGACGTAAGTGAGCCTGATCAGGCTCGTAAATGGGTGGCACTGACGATTGAAGCATGGGGTGCAATCGACATACTCTACAACAATGCCGGTGCGCTGAAAGCGCGCGGGCCACTCGCGCAATCGACGATTGAGGAGTGGAATCTCACAATCAGACATGAGCTTACCAGTGTCTACGTCGCTACGATGGCGGCGTGGCCGTTTCTGGTCAAGCGCGGTGGTGGGGTAATAATCAACACCGCATCGGTTTCGGGTCACAGAGAGATTCTGCCGATGCGCTCGGCAGCGCATGGGGCAACCAAGGCCGGAGTTTTAGCTCTGACGCGGATGATGGCTGCCGAGGGCAGTGCGCACAACATTAGGTCCGTCAGCATTAGTCCGGGGATGATCCGTTCGCCAGCGATCCAACGTTTTTTTTCGGGTGATGATGAGCGGGAGACAGCGATCGGACAGGCAATTATGAGGAAAATTCCGCTGGGTCGACCGGGCACCTGTGAAGAGATTGCGAACGTAGCGTTGTTCTTAGCATGCGATGACTCCTCCTACATCAATGGCACCGACATCTGTGTCGATGGGGGACTAATTGGTCTGGCGTACCCATAGGTGGCCTTGCACAAGACTCGAAAAATGAGGTTACGCTATGGACCCAAGCAATCGCGCACTTGTTGAATGGAACTGTCAGCGGTTGTGTCATTTGTGGGCTCACCATGTGGACCGAGGCGACTTTCAAGCCGTGGTATCGCTATTCACACAGGATGCCATCTTTGTTCGTGATGGTGCGACGCTGCAAGGACACGAGGCAATAAGGCAGGTATACGCAAATAGACCTCGGGTAACGGTCCTACACATCATAGCCAATTTTATTGCCCACGAAGTCAGCTCGAGCCACGCCGTAGCATCTCTATACATGATGCCGGTTTCGACGTTTGACGCGTCGAAAGTGCCGAAGTTGGATCCGATGTCGAGTTTTCGATTGTTGCGATTTGAAGACGAGTACCAGCTGACGTCCGACGGTTGGCGGTTTGCCAAGCGTGTTGCTACGCCAGTCATGATGTCACCTCAATGGCCGGGACGACCTGTAGAGAAGACATGAAGCTGGATCAGGCGATAAAGGGGTATTCCCTCGGTAGGCCAGCGGAGCGAGCTATGACCAGATTAGCTGGGAAGGTGGCGATCGTTACGGGAGCAGGGCGCGGCATCGGCAAGGGCATTGCCATTCGCCTTGCCAAGGAGGGCGCCCGCGTAGTGGTAGCCTCGCGCAGCCGAGAGAGCGTCGATCTAGTGGTTCAGGCAATCAAGAACTCCCAGGGCTCCGCCATCGGGGTAGCGGTCGATGTGGGCAGTCGGGAGCAGGTCAATCGGATGATTGCGGGTGCGTCGGAGGCGTTCGGTCAGGTCGATATCTTGGTGAACAATGCTCAGTCATATGGTCTGCCGGGGTCGGGCGACATCTATCCAAGGGTGACCCCGCTTGAGACATTCAGTGAAGCAGCGTGGGACCACACGTATCAAACGGGGTTTAAGGGAGCCCTCTATGGAATGTGGGGTGTGTTTCCCGGAATGCGTGAGCGCAATTGGGGCCGGATCATTAACTTGGGCTCACGAATGGGTGTGGTGGGCATGCCCGGCCTGGCAGCCTACAACTGCACGAAGGAAGCCATTCGGGGCTTGACGCGAACCGCCGCGCGGGAATGGGTTAAGTACGGCATTACCGTGAACTGTATAAACCCGGTGATCGCGACCGACGCCGTGTTAACCCACTTCGACGATCTTGGCGCGCGTAACGCGGAGGAGCGTAAGAGAATGATGGAGGCGCAAGCGGAGAAGATGCTGCCAATGGGCTACGGTGATCCGGAGCGCGACGGCGGTGGTCTCGCTGCCTTTCTTGCGAGCGATGATTCTCGATTTCTTACGGGAATGACGTTCCTGCTGGATGGGGGCGTGGGTCCCATGCCTTAACGGGCGCTCAGACCTCAGATCCTGGGTCACCCAAGAGTCCGTACATGGCGAGCCAGTCGGTCGACCTTAAGCTGGTCGTTGATTTTGGCCCAATCAACTCTTACCGGTACCGCGTCCTGTTTCTTTTATTACTCGCGATGGTTGTGGATGGTTACGACATTCTCGCGATGTCCTATGCCGCTCCGATTGTGGCGCAGAAATGGCACCTGAATAAGGGTGCGATGGGACCGGTTTTCAGTATCGGCTGGATCGGTCTGATCCTCGGGGGCGCGATAATGGGTCTCCTCGGCGACTGGATCGGTCGCAGGAGACCGCTGATCACGAGCATGTTGTTTCTGGTGGTGGGTTCATTCGGCACGGGCCTGGCCGCGAACATGCCAGAACTCATGTTGTGGCGATTCTTGGCAGGCTTGAGCCTGGGCGCCATCGTACCGCTGTGCACGGTCATGGTGGTTGAGTACGCCCCCGAGAGGCTTCGTGCAACCGCCATGGCGTGCATGTTCGTAGGCCTCGGTGGAGCTGGCGCCGCAGTTGGCGGTTGGATCTCTGCGACAATCGTGCCCACGCATGGATGGCAAGCGCTGTTTTACTTCGGGGCTGCGATGCCGTTGGTTATAGGGCTGTGCCTGTTATGGTACTTACCGGAATCGATCAGGTACCTGTTCGCCAAAGATGCTGATTCTGCGCAACTTGCTGCGATCGCCTCGCGGTTGGCTCCTTCAGGTGTAATTGGGCCGCACACGCGGTTGGTATGGACTGGGGAGGAGCAATTGGCCAAGAGGGGCGTGCCCTACAGGCTTCTGTTAAAGGATGGCAGGTTGATACTCACGGTAGTGCTGTGTATCGCCGCCTTTTGTGGTCAGATGACAAGCGTCGGGCTAGTCACTTGGCTGCCAACACTGCTGCACGGCTACGGACTATCTGCCGGGCAGATTTCGTTCGGGATGGTTCTAGCTTCGGTCGGTGGATTTGTGGGCGGCGTTTTGATTTCTCGGTTGGTCGACAGACTTGGCATTAAGCTACTTGCCATCATGCCGCTGGGCGCGATCCCGATCATGCTCGCCATCGGATTGGTCGACACCAAGGGATTTTGGTTCTTTTGCACGGTTGCAGCAGCGGGCTTTACGATAACGGGGGGAATGCAGGGCTTGGGCGCGGTACTCGGGTTCTTCTACCCAACGGCAATTCGGTCAAGTGGCGTTGGATTGGTCATTTTCGTTTCACGCTTCGGCGCGGTGGTCAGCCCGCTTATCATCGGTGCTCTGTTGTCGCGCGGCGCTCTACTTCCAACTATCTCTCTTGATTGTATCGCGCCTCTTTTCTTGATGGCTCTTATGATTCTAGCGGTTGGTCGCTTATATGGGAGTCGAGTGGCTCAACTTAGCTGATGCAGTCCCGCACCGTTTTTATGATGCTCGCTCAGAGAATGTCTCTTGAACGCCACGGAAGCTTAGTAAAAGTAAGTTCCCCCTGACGCGACCAAGACCTGGCCAGTAACCTCGCGCGCCTCGTCTGAAAGCAGGAAGGCCACAACAGCGGCGACGCCACTGGGCTCGGTTCTACCGCCTAGTACGCGCAACGGATCGTTTTCGCCAAGGCGATCCGCTGGAATCACGCCTTGCTCCACCAGCTCTAGAACTCCCTCAGTGCGCATTATTCCTGGGGCGACGCAATTGACCCGGACGCGGTGCGGACCGGCGGCTCGAGCAAGGGAGCGAGTGAGCCCGACGATGCCGCCCTTCGATGCCGTATAGTGCAGGCCTGCGGCCTGGCCCTGAAAAAACGTGACCGACGAAATATTTACGATCGCACCGCCACGCCCGTGTCCTCGCATCGATCGCGCCGCGGCCTGCGAGCAAATAAAAGCGCCGGTGAGATTCACATCGAGGGTGCGCCGCCACGTTTCGACACTAAGTTCGTCCCACGGTGTGATTGGCATTATCGCGGCGTTGTTAACTAGCGCGTCGATGCCGCCGACGTGTGCCATGCGCTCGATGATGGAGGCGACGGATCGTTCGTCGGTGACGTCCATGACGCATCGCTGCTGCGCTCGCGTCGTTGAATCGATGTGCTTGACGTCCGTGGCCCAGACCTCCCAGCCACGATCTACAAGCGTAGTAGCTATCGCGTGGCCAAGTCCTCGCGCGGCCCCAGTGATTAACACTCTTTTCATCAGTGTCCTGTCTTGCCCAATCGAAACAACTCTACACAGTTCAGACCCATGATTTTGTCCTCATCGCTCTTCGGTAAAGCCAACTCGCGCACCATCGCAAACCCATCAACCGCGTCCCATCCAAGATAGTTATCGCCGACCAGAACATGGTCGGCTCCGGCAAACTCGATTAGGTACCGGCGTGCGCGCGGATCATGTACAAGACAGTCAAAATAGATGTTTGGCAAATAATCCCGGGGTTTTTTCCGGGCGCGAATGTGCGGCATTTTTGATGCAGCATACTCGAAGCGACCAAATTGGTAGGGAAAGGCGCCCCCACCATGTGGCAAAATCACGCGCAGGTTAGGAAATTCATCAAATACCCCGCCTAACACCATTGATGCGCCAGACATCGTTGACTGGTGCAGATAACCGGCAATCCACGTTAGGGGATTTTCCTTTCTTGCGGCCCCTTCCATACCAGGTGGGTAGGGATGCACCAGTATCGGAATTTGGAGTGACTCGGCCTTGGCATATAGCGGCCAAAACTTTGGATCATCCGGAAACAAACCGAGTGCGGCATCAGTCTGACCTAAGTTGAGACCACGAGCACCGAGCTTTGTTACGGCCCGATCAAGCTCTAGAACTGAGGCGTCGATGTCTTGCAACGGTACTGTAGCGAAGAAGAACAGTCGTTCTGGAGCTGCGTTACAGAAGCGCGCCATGGCTTCGTTTTGCAAGCTGCTGAACTCGATGGCAATCTCCTTGGGGGCCCAATAGAGATAGGTCAACGGGCTCACCGATACACCCATGACATCAATGGCCTTTGCGTCCATGTCTGCAAGGCGACTTTCCGGTTTATAAAACCTCGGATCCAACATGTGTCCGTCACGAGACCGAAGCTTGTAGTCTCCCACTCGAAAGGAGGCGGTGCCGTCGGGTTCCTCTATCAATTGAGGTCCAAGTGCACCGGCGCCGCCCATGGTCTCCCGTAAGAGTACGTGGGTATGGATATCCACATGGGGTGTTATATGGTTCTGCATGAACGTACTCCGGCCACGTTGGCACACGCGCGATTGTCTTGAACCAGAATAGCAACGTTAGACGCACATGGATTTGGGCGCAGGCGCCCGTTCGTAAACAGCATCACGGAACCGTCATCGACGTCAGTCACCGGAAGGACGATACCCACGACACAAATGGCAGACGACGATTGGCAGTTTGTAGCTCTGCCGGCCCATCGTTACCGCGCGATGGTCCGGTCGAAATCAAGCCCGAGATCGGCCATTATTTTGATTGCCGTCGCTCTGCCGCCACCGATCACACCCCCTCCGGGATGCATAAACGGACCAGAGAGATAGAGACCGGCGATGCCAGGCACAGCGTA
>Ga0207047_1249_pt1 | contig 10693 bp, 7 predicted proteins | sample Alteio_BWMinCont_67_FD_153302 | JGI IMG/M metagenome (GOLD analysis project Ga0207047, IMG submission 153302) | Enriched cells from forest soil in Barre Woods Harvard Forest LTER site, Petersham, Massachusetts, United States -... | ecosystem: Environmental > Terrestrial > Soil > Temperate forest >...
TTATATTTTTGTTTATCTTTCCCTCTTAATTCAACCTATATGTATCGTACCTTCTCCATCCTTTTAATTGCATTGTTATTAGGCAATACCGGTATTGCGCAGTTAACCGTTACACCAAATGCTACTGCCGACCAATTGGTAAAAACACTGGCGGGCAGCGGCGTTACCATATCTAGCCCCACCCTGACGTGCGCCGGCAATGCAAATGGTGTTTTCACTACCATATCCAGCACGCTTGGTTTGTCCGGAGGTATTGTATTGACAAACGGCAGCGCAGTGGACACCACATTTTATGTTTATGACTCTCTTTGGGGAACCACTGTTGGGGGATTCGACTACGGTGTAGGCAATCCTGCCTCCGACTTTGCAAGTACCGCTAATGCTACTCCCGGAGACACAGACTTATCCGCTTTAGCGGGAGGAGTAGTCACTTATGATGCATGTGTTCTTGAATTTGATTTTACGGCAACAGGCGATACCGTATCTTTTAATTACGTTTTCGGCTCCGAAGAATATACTTCTTATACCTGCTCCAGTTACAACGATGTAATCGGGTTTTTTTTATCAGGAGGAGCATATACCGCCAAAACTAATATTTCACTTGTACCCGGCACCTCAATACCGGTAGCTATCAACAGCGTGAATTGCGGCGCTACAGGGGCATACTCTACATCTACTTGTTCCGCCGAATATGCCGGCGCACCGTATTGCACTTATTATGTGGACAATACTGCGGGAACCACGATAGTCTATGATGGTTTCACCTCTGTTTTGCAAGCGGTCGCCGCTGTGAACCCTTGCACTCCTTATCACTTAAAATTAGGTGTTGCAGATGTGGGTGACGACCTTTATGATTCAGGGGTTTTTCTTCAAGCAGGTAGTTTTTCTTCCAGTTCGTCTTCCACATCGTATGCAGGCGTTCTGGCAAGTTTTACAACCAGTATTGATTCAGGTTGCGCTCCACTCGTGGTGCATTTTACCAACACATCAAAGGAAGCAACAAGTTATTATTGGGATTTAGGTAATGGCACAACATCAACAGCCTCCGATAGCGTTGCGGGAAGCTACCTGAGCGTTGGCACTTATACCGTAACACTGACTGCATATAATGACAGCAGTTCCTGTAGTTTTACGAAGATTATTACTGTATATCCTCCTCCTACAGTTAGCTTCACTGCAAATGACACAATGGTATGTCCCGGTACCAGTGTTACTTTTACCAGCACTACAATATCAGGTTCGCCAGGGGCTGTCACTTATTCATGGAATTTTGGCGACGGCACATCAAGTACAGGTTCAACACCTATTCATACCTATTCGTCCGGGGGCTATTATAATATAACATTAGCAGTTACAAATAGTGCGGGATGTGTAAGCGCTCTCTCTAAAGAATCTTATATACATGTCAGTTCTTCTTTGTTCCCTACCGCAGGCAGTATCATCAGTAGTAGTACCACTCTTTCTACCGGCTCTACAGAATTGCTGTATGATAGCACAAGCGGCGGTGTATGGAGCAGCAACGCAAGTATCGTTACAGTATCGTCGGCAGGTGTTGTGACAGGTATTAGCGCAGGTAATGCTGCTATTACTTATACAGTAACCAATGGCTGTGGCTCGGCATCGGTAACTTTTTCTTTATTGGTAATCAATTGCTCAAAGGAGCAGATTATTTCTACCATAGCGGGTAATAATGTATTCGGGTACAGTGGTAACGGTGGTCCTGCCACTGCCGCCGAATTAGATGTGCCCACAGGGGTAGCATTTGACGCCAATGGAAATATGTATATAGCCGATTTATACAACAATGTTGTGCGCAAGGTTACTACTTCAGGCACTATATTTACCATTGCAGGCAATGGTTATGGCGCGGGCGCTTATGGCAAGGGTGGCTATAGCGGCGACGGGGGACCCGCTTTTAACGCCGAATTAAACACTCCTTTCGCAGTAGCTGTTGATGACACCGGAAACGTTTACATTGCCGATGCTTATAACAATGTTATCCGCAAGGTGAGTACTTCGGGCATTATCAGCACTTTTGCGGGCACTGGTTTTGGGGCGGGCACCGGAACAGGCGGTTATAGCGGCGATGGGGGACCTGCTACCGCCGCAGAATTAGCTATTCCTTACGGTGTTGCTTTTGACGCCACAGAAAACCTGTATATAGTTGACGCAAACAACAGCGTTATCCGAAAGGTAAATACTTCTGGCACTATCTCTACCATAGCAGGCAATGGTTCGTGGGGTTATAGCGGTGATGGCGGTCCTGCCACCGATGCCCAATTGTATTTGCCGTCCGGAGTGTGCGTGGATGGGGCAGGAAACATTTACATTGACGATTATTTTAATAACGTTATCCGCAAGGTAAATACCGCAGGCACCATCTCCACCGTTGCGGGCAATGGTTTTGATGCCGGTACCGGCGCATTTACGGGCTATAACGGCGATGGAGGTCCTGCCACAGACGCAGAATTAGATTTCCCAACGGGTGTGTGTCTTGATGTAGCCGGTAACCTCTACATTGCCGATGCTCATAATAATACTATCCGCAAGGTAAATACTTCAGGCATTATCACTACTGTTGCCGGCAACGGCTATCAGGCAGGCTCATACTCCGGCGGTTATAGCGGCGATGGCGGCGATGCTATAGCCGGGGAGTTACATAATCCTACCGGCGTATTTGTTGACGCCTCTGAAAATCTGTATATAGCTGATGCAAGCAACAGTGTTATCCGTAAGGTAGGCGGCATCAGCGGCAGTCTCAATATGCACACAGGCAGCAGCCTTACTTTCGCCGACGATGCAGCAGGGGGCACATGGAGCAGCAGCAATAGCAGCATAGCTACGGTAAACAGCAGCGGCTTGGTTACAGGTATATCTGCGGGTATGGATACTATCCGGTATTCGGTAACAAATAGTTTGGGCAGCGCCGTTGCTTCTTATGTGTTTAACGTCGGCACACCAACTGTTGCTCCAATCACCGGGGCAAGTGCTGTATGTGCCGGCTCTGAAATTACATTGAGTGATATTACTCCAGGCGGAGTATGGAGCAGCAATCGTCCTTACTTTGCGACAATAGATAGCGCAGGAACAGTAACAGGAGTAAATGGTGATGGCAATACCATAATCTATTACACCATTGGCACCGTTTGTGAAAGCGCGAGTGCAAATGCAACCATTACCGTAAACCCGCTACCCTATGCCGGAAGCATAATTGCCGCCTATTCATCTATCTGTAAAGGCGGCGTACTTGCTGTGGACGATGCAATAAGCGGCGGCACATGGAGCAGCAGCAGTGGCATAGCCGATGTAACATCATTTGGATTGGTAATAGGTTTATCTGGCGGCGTGGATACCATTAAGTATTCCGTGAATAATAGCTGCGGTTCTGCTACAGCAAATTATGTACTTACCGTAAATACAGCCCCCGATGCGGGCAAGATAACAGGCAGCACAAGTGTAGCGCCCGGTTCAAGCATCACCGTCAGCGACTCTGGCGGTGTGAGCGGTGGTACATGGAAAAGCCTGAATCCGTATTTTTTTACAATAAACGCAACGAGTCCGAGTACTGCAGTGGTTACATCCATTAATACGTATGGCGAAGGCGCCATAACCTATACGGTGAAAAATGCTTGCGGCTCGGCTACTGCCACCACTTATATCAGCGTAATTACAGACCTTGCCGTAAACAATATACCATCTTCAGCAAGCAATATACTACTCTACCCCAACCCCGCGCAAACTATCCTGCACATAGACGCACCGCAAAAAGTGAATGCGCGCCTGACAACAATTGACGGAAAACCGCTTCGCGAATTGCACAACGCAAAAGACATAGACATCAGCAATTATGCAAATGGTGTTTATCTCGTGGAGATATATAATGAGGATGGGGTGAAATTAAAGACGGAAAGGGTGGTGAAGGTGGAATAGCAAGGTTAAGTCAAAAGTTAAAAATCAAAAATAAAAAGTTTTGCTCGTGTGATGATGAGCCTGACCATTTATGAAATTCTCGTGTTGTTTGTCCTGCGCGAATTACCCCAACCCTAAAGGGTGTTCTCATGTTGTCTGTCCTGAACGAGGGTTGCTGGTGAAGAACACTGACAACGGCGAAATATGCTTTCTGCAATTGATTTCATCGCCTGATTATAATTAATTGCGGTAATTTTGTGCGCTAATTAAATTTATTCATTGGTGGAAAATACCCGCAAAAGAAGATTGGTTGCTTATTGGTTGCTGGCGGGGGTGTTTATGATTGTCATCCAGACTTTGCTGGGTGGTGTAACGCGGCTGTCCGGCTCCGGTCTTTCTATTACGGAATGGAATCCTATTATGGGAACCGTTCCTCCGCTAAGCGAGCAGGAATGGAATAAAGCTTTTGATGCCTATAAACAAATAGGGCAGTACAAAATTCTCAATCATCATTTTACACTTTCTGATTTCAAATTTATTTTTTTCTGGGAGTGGTTTCACCGCCTTTGGGCAAGAACATTGGGTGTCGTTTTTGCAATTGGTTTCATTTATTTCTTAGTCAAAAAATATTTTGATAAAGAAATGGTCATGCCTTTAATTGTTTTATTTTTTTTAGGGGCATTGCAGGGCGTAATTGGATGGCTAATGGTAAAAACAGGGTTGAACACTGAAGATGTCCATGTGAACTATATCGCTTTGTCTATTCACTTTATCTCTGCGATGATATTGGCGTGTTTTACGTTGTGGTTTGCGTTGCGGTTACTGATAGACGAGAAAAACAGGGTCAGCAATAACAGGCTAAATAGTTTTACGAGTTTCATCATCGGTATATTACTGCTCCAATTGGTGTACGGGGCTTTCATGGCAGGACTAAAAGCCGCGCCGGCAGCAAGTACGTGGCCTAAAATAAACGGCTACTGGATTCCATCAGGAATGCTTGAAAACAGTATTTTCAACAACCCGCTTAATGTACAGTTCATACATCGCGGGCTCGGTTATATTTTGTTTATAATGGTGATTGTCTGGTTTGGCATTGTTTTAAACAAAGCAAAAAACAATAGTGCATCCTTGCTAAAAACTACTTGTTGGTTACCGTTTGCATTTGTTGTTATACAGGTATTATTAGGTGTTTTGACTGTGCTGAACGCTTCAAATATTGTTTGGGGTAAATTCGGGGAGTTTGAAATGCTTGCGGAATTGCACCAATTGATAGCCATGCTGCTGCTGCTGTCGCTGGTCGTGAATTTGTATATTATTAAAAGGGAAGAGCGTAGTACTCCGGCACTGAAGGGCGACGGCGCGAGTGTATTGAATTAAAATACTTCTCCAAGGTTTACAAAGAAGCCGCCGGAGCCACCGGTGCCGAAGCCATAATCGAGAGCAACGTTGGTTTTTGAAAATTTGTTGAGCTTTACTCTTATTCCGAGTCCATAGCCCGGAGCAATTTTGTCAAACTTGTTGGTCGTTTGTTCAGAAAAAGACTCGGCATTCGCAAATACTACACCGCCTAACAGTCCGTTGTGCGTAATACCGAAGCGGTATTCACTTTCAAGGTACAGCATATTTTTGCCCCTGAACCTTCCCTGTATATAGCCTCTGCCCGTATTACTATAAGGGTCGCTGCCGGTGTTTGGCAGCATCAGGTAGGGCGGGGTGCCGCTTACTGTGAGCCAGTCGTAGTTCCAGAATGCAAGTACATTATCTGAGTTGGGGAATAATTTCAAATATTTGCGCGCATCAATTATCAAAGACCGCCAGGTAGCATTATTGCCTAAAAAAGCCAAATTAGGCCTGTAAACCACATTCAAATAATTTCCCGTTTCGGGGTTTATGGAATTTTTTCGTGTATCGTATAAATAAGTAAAAGTAAGTCCTGACGCAAGTTCTGTTGGGGTTAATCCATATTTTTCAAAATCGGTTTTGACACCGGCAGGAGGATTTACTTCCCGTATACTCCAAAAATAGTCCAGATTGTAGCCCAAGCCTGCATACATATCATAAGCTATTTTTCGTAAAACCATTTGATGAAGGCGAAGCGCAGAGTAGTTGATAAGATAACCATCGCTAAGCAGCGTATTCATACCTAAGCCATAAGTATAAGTAGGATAGTACAAATAACGCCAGTCTAATACAATGTTATATTTATTGTCCTTAGTCCAAAAGTTTGCCTGGAGCGGCAAAATAATTTGGTTACGTTCTGAATAGGCAATGCTGGTAAGAATGCTTGAAATATTTGCTTCTTTGTTAGCATAAAAGGCTGCGTTGGCGGTAATAATTCCTGCAAACCCGGTTTGCAGGGTATAGCCTGCCGCAGGTATTGCGGATATGCGAAGTTTGGTTGATTTAATTTCCCCGGTATCTATTCGTTTGGTTTTTTCTTTTTTGATAGCCATCAGCCCGATATCTATAAGGTCTAATTGCTTATTACAATTTGTTTCAAATTTGGTACAAACTGAGGTGTCTTTTCTCTGTGTAGTGTCTATCCCTTCTATAGGAATTGGTATTGCATGTTTACTTACTTGCGCATGTAATAACGGTGGCAAGAAAAGAAGTGAAAGTATTCCTGTTATTAATTTGCTGCGATTCAATTAAAAAAATATTTAAAAAAAATACCCCGGTTCTAAATCTACCCATCCCTGAAGGGAATTCTCGTATTGTGAACGCTCTCATTTCATTGTATGGACAGATACATTAATCAGCACCAAAATTTTCAGACAAAGAACAGAGATAGAGTTTGACTATATTAAGCGGTAAAGGTTAAATATAAAAACAAAATGAAATCATAATTCCTTCAATACCGCTATTGTAATTGATTATAGTCATAGCTAATAAGTTTTTTGTCGACCTCCTTCCAACTAAGGTCTTTAGATAAAACAATTATCTTTAGCCCTAATAAAAAGTAAAAAACCGCTTGTAAACAAGCGGTTTATGTTTTGTAACATTTTATGTTCTAATCTTAATGCGCTTCCTCTCCCGGTTTTAGCGGAACAGTTTGCGGGATAAAGTCATTACCATTTCCGTCGTCTTTATAATCGTAGGGCCAGCGATGTACTTCGGGAATTTCTCCCACCCAATTACCATGACCTGTATGAATCGGCGTAGTCCATTCCAAAGTGTTTGCTCCCCAAGGATTCGGGGTTGTCATTTTGCGTCCACCGAAGATGCTTGCCACAAAGTTGATGACGAATAATATTTGTGCAAAAAACACAATGATGGCCACAATGCTGATGAAGGCATTCAATCCCTGAAATTGATTGAATGAATGCCATGCTGAATAATCGTAGTAGCGGCGTGGCATACCTGCAAGGCCTTCGTAGTGCATGGGCCAGAATATCAGGTAAGACCCTGCAAATGTGATAAAGAAGTGGATGTAGCCGAGGGTATTGTTCATGAACCGCGCAAACATTTTAGGGAACCAATGATAAATACCTGCAAACATTCCAAAGAAGGCGGATACACCCATAACTATATGAAAGTGAGCTACTACGAAATAGGTATCGTGCAGATGTATATCAAGGGCTGAATTACCGAGGAAAATACCGGTTAATCCGCCTGAGATAAATAAAGACACGAAACCTAACGCAAATAACATAGCGGGCGTGAAACGTATGTTACCGCGCCATATGGTTGTAAGCCAGTTAAAAACTTTCACAGCGGATGGCACCGCAATCAATAAAGTAAGGAGTACGAAAATAGAACCGAGGAATGGGCTCATACCGGTTACAAACATATGATGCGCCCAAACAACAAACGCCAAAAGCGTGATTCCGATGAGGGAAATAACCATTGCGAAATATCCGAATATCGGCTTGCGGCTGTTTATGGATAAAATTTCCGACGCCATGCCCATGCCGGGGAGCATGATGATGTACACCTCCGGATGCCCTAAGAACCAGAATAAATGCTGGTAGAGTATTGCAGACCCACCGATGTGCGGTAATGCTTTGCCGCCGATGAATATTTCCGAGAGGTAAAAACTTGTTCCGAAATTTCGGTCAAATATAAGCAGTACAAACCCGGAGAATAATACAGGGAAAGAAAGCACACCCAATGTTGCCGTAAAGAACAAAGCCCATATAGTAAGCGGCATACGTGTCATATACATACCTTTTGTACGCATATTCAATACGGTGGTAATGTAATTAAGACCTCCTAACAAAGAAGATATAACGAAAAGAGCCATACCAATGAGCCATAAGTCCATTCCAATACCCGAACCCAAAGAAGCTTCTTTGAGGGCGCTGAGCGGGGGATAAGTTGTCCATCCGCCGGAAGCAGGTCCTGTTTCTACGAACAAGGATACAAACATGAAAACGCTGGAAACAAAAAAGAACCAATAAGAAAGCATGTTGAGGAATGGAGACGCCATGTCACGTGCACCTACTTGCAAAGGAATAAGGAGGTTGGCAAAAGTGCCGCTCAACCCAGCAGTCAATACGAAAAATACAAGTATTGTGCCGTGCATGGTAATTAATGCATAATAAAACTCAGGGGATAATTTTCCGCCTTTAGCCCAATCACCGAGAAATTTCTCCATAATGGGAAAAGTGCTGTCGGGGAACCCAAGTTGTAAACGGAAAAACACAGAAAATAGAGCGCCAATTATTGCCCATATAATCCCTGTGAATAAAAATTGCTTGGAAATTATTTTGTGGTCTTGGCTGAAAATATATTTCCAAACAAAATGCTGCTCATGATGTTCGTGCCCATGTTCGTGCGATGCTTCGGAACTATGCGCGATATTTGGTCCTTCAATAATAATTTCTTCCTGATTCATTTTATATCGTTTTATAGCTTATTATAAACTATTATTTCATAGTTAACGTTTTAACGGTATCGGCTTTCCCGGATTTGGCGTCATTCGCTTCTTTCTTTTCGCCCACCGGCGTGTTTGCGGGGTTATTCATTACATAATAGGGCTGCTGGCCTGCGAGCCACGCATCATACTCCTGCTGCGTTTGCACTATAACGGTACCGCGCATTGAATAATGGCCTTTCCCGCACACCTGGTCGCAAGATATTTCGTAAACAAAGTCCGGGTCGTTGGTTAATACTTTCATTGAATCGGTTGTGATAGTAGGGGTAAACCACATGGTCGTTGTGATACCGGGTACCGCATCCATTTTCATACGAAAGTGAGTAAGACCAACGTCATGTATCACATCGCGTGAGCCAATAAGTAATTTTACCGGTTTGCCTACCACAAGGTGGAGTTCGCCATTTTGCACGATGATATCGTCCAGGTTATGCTTGTCTTTCCAGTCAAGACCGAGAACGTTGTTGGCATCATTGATGTTCCTGAAATTTCTTGTTCCGAGTTCGCCGTCTTTACCCGGGTAGCGGATGAGCCAGTTAAATTGTTTGCCCACTACTTCAACTATTTGTGCGCCCGGCGGAGCGTCATCAGTAACCGCAAACCAATCACGCAGCCCGATGGCTACCAATATTGCCATAGCGATGGCAGGGATTGTAGTCCAAATTATTTCCAGCTTGTTGTTGTGCGCATAAAAGAATGCCTTGCGTTTTTCTGTAGATTGGTAACGAAAAGCAAACCAAAAGAGGGCAAATTGTGTAATAAAGAAAACGATGCCGGTAACAATCAATGTGAGAAAAAACATGTTGTCGTAAGCAACGCCTTGTACTGATGCCGCTGTTTTTAACATTCTTCCGGAAAGTGCGCTATTGCAAATCCAGATGCCATACATACCAAGTATGAACGTTATAAGAAATACCCATGCAACAATGCGGTTTGTCTTTACCTGCACTTTTTCCTCGCCACGAATTATCGTAGCATATTCACTTGCTTTCCCTATCTGGTAAATAATAACAAATACCAGAATTATCAGAGCTATTATAATTAATCCCGACATAGTCGTTCAACTTGTGTTTACTTGTTAAGGTTTAATTCAAAAAAAATACTTTTATCAACTTAAATGTACTGCCGCTTCCTTGAGCATTAAATTATTATAGGGTATTAAAGAAACTTTTGAAAGTGTACGCGATACGCAAAAAATCATAATTCCTGCAAAACCCATAAAAATTCCTATTTCGTACCAGTTAATATGCCAATTTTCGCCAAGGGGTCCCGGCATAATCATCTGGAAAAAGTCGAGCCAATGACCGAAAATGATAATCATAGCCATGAAAGTAATCGTAAAATAATTACGCTTGCTGGGACGGCTCATCAGAATCAAAATGGGCATTACAAAATTGATAATGAGATTGGCATAAAAAATGACAGTGTACGGACCTTGCTGGCGAAGCTTGAAGTAAACCGTTTCATCCGGTATATTGGCATACCATATCAGCATGTATTGGTCAAACCACAGATAGGTCCAGAAAATACTGAAGGCAAACATAAATTTACCGAGGTCATGTATGTGCTCTTTTGAAACCAACACCAGGTTGCCTTGATTTTTAAGATACACCACCCACAAAAGAATTAACGACATACCGCTGACAAAAGCACTTGCGAAAGTGTACCAGCTAAACAGTGTAGAGTACCAATGCGGCTGAACGCTCATAATCCATATCCAAGGAGTAGTGCTCATTTGAGTAAGTGCATACACCAGCAGGAACATACCTGCCAGCCTGAAAAACTTCCAATATACCCTTGGATTGTTCTTAGGCGCTTTCTCCTGCGCTAAAGATAAGGAGTGAAACCTGCGCCCGAAAAAAGACCAAAGCGCAATAGTTATCAACGTAAACGCTACAAACATTTTAG
>Ga0207047_1267_pt1 | contig 10638 bp, 6 predicted proteins | sample Alteio_BWMinCont_67_FD_153302 | JGI IMG/M metagenome (GOLD analysis project Ga0207047, IMG submission 153302) | Enriched cells from forest soil in Barre Woods Harvard Forest LTER site, Petersham, Massachusetts, United States -... | ecosystem: Environmental > Terrestrial > Soil > Temperate forest >...
CGAGGATTATTCGAAATCAAAATCCGAAAAGCCTTTGTTCGTGATTGATGCAGCCAACGTCGATAAATACGCAGACAGGCTGACTCCTGGCCAGATTCAAATGCTCAGGCAGGTCAAGGGCTACTCGATGCCGGTCTATGAAACGCATCGTAATTGCGGCGTTCCTGATTTTGTGGAAAAAAATACCAAAGCAGGTGCACTGAAATCAGGCATCGCCAAAGACGGCTGGTCGCTGGCGTCCGCCACGTTACCAGGTGTGCCATTCCCTGTGCCACAAACCGGCATTGAAGTAATGTGGAATTGGCTGGCCCGTTATCAGGGTGTCGGCGTTGAGTACCAGGATGTGTACACCGATATCTCGCCGCGTGCCGGCAGCACCAATACGCTGGTCACACGATTGGTAATCCGTTCCTATTTCCCATGGGCGCAGACCGGTGCGCACGAGCCGACCGACAGTCAGGGACTGCTTAGCGGTTTCTACTATCTGTACAACGAACCTGCTGCGTTAGCCGGACAGGGAACGATGCAGCGTTACTACTTTAATCGTGACAGTGAATCCTGGTACTACTTTACCGGCCAACGCCGGGTACGTCGCCTGCCTTTATACGCTTACGACGCACCGGTGATCGGCAATGAAAATCAATATCCGGCTGATACTACCTATGTATTTTTCGGCAATCCGGACCGCTTCGACTGGAAGATCGTCGGTAAAAAAGAAGTCTATATTCCCTATAACAATTTTGCGATTCAAAACGGCAGCAGAAAAATGGAAGACGCGATGGGCACGGGTTCCGTCTCCAGTGCAGTACGTCGCTATGAATTGCATCGCGTGTGGGAAATCGAGGGAACGGTAAAGGCAGGTATGCGTCATTCAGCGCCCAAGAAGACTTTATATCTGGATGAAGACAGCTGGATAGTCGCGGTCGGCGATGACTACGATGTGCAGGGGAAAATTTGGAAGGCAAAAGAAAATTACATTACGCCTGAATGGGAGCTGGGTGCCTGCTTTACCTCCGGTAGTACCTATAACGATCTGACCAGTGGCCGCTATGTGTTGGATAACGTGGTGATGGGAACCGGTAAAGATATTAAATTCTATCTGCCTGGCACCACCGATACGAAATTCAAAGACAGCTATTACACAGGTGAAAATCTGGGCTCAATCAGCGACCGTTAATCCGACTATTAAGATCGCCATACCAACAATGGAGTAATTCAACATGAATAAAAAGATGAGCCGTATTTTGGGCGTGAGTCTGTTCGGCGCGGTTGCCTGCGGATCGGTACAAGCTGCCAATATTGACACGGGTATTAATGATTTTGAAGCCGCCTGGGTGTCGAATGTTACAGCAGGGTTGGGCGTGCGGACCAAGCAGCCTAGCTGTACGCTGACAGGAGCTCCTAACGCAAACGGTTGCGGGGCATCTGCCAATACCGCAATGTGGGGCAACGGTGACGAGGGCGATTTGAATTACAGAAAGGGGCAACCTTTCAGCGCCTATGCAAGCTTTACCAGTGAGCTGCTGATGAGCATGCCGGAACGTGGTTACAAGTTTTTGATTCGCACCACCGGGCAGTACGATTTTGGCGTCAATGACACCGATCGTACCGCACTGACAGCAGATGCGAAAAGCCAGGCGGTGGACAGTATTCAATTGCTGGATTTTTGGGCTGAAAAAGATTTCAACATCGGTGAACAGCGCGCCCATTTCAGATTGGGTAATCAGGTTATTAACTGGGGTGAAAGCTATTTCGCGTCCGGCGGCATCAATGCCACCAATTCGCTCGATATTCAGAAATTATTAATCCCGGGAACTCAGCTTAAGCAGGCATTATTGCCGGCGCCTATGCTCAGTTTTTCGAGCAGCATGCCCAACGGGTTTACCGCCGATGCCTACTACCAGTTTCAATGGAATAGTAACCGCTACCCTCCGGTCGGCACCTACTGGTCGACATCCAATGTGTATGGACGCGGTGCAGGACCGGCTTCCTACAACATCAATAATTTTAATCTGGCCGGTTTAAGCGCTGCGGACATTGGGAGCATGCAGGGGTTAAACGTCAACAACAGTCAGGTGTTAAATATGGTCAATCAGAATCTGCTCAACCAGCAGTATAACGGCGCACCGTATGACGCTTATGGTGGCGCAACCGAAACCGTTTTGCCGGGCAACAGGCCGCAGGTGGGGTTGAAGATAGGCTACAAACCAAGCGGTGAGGATATCAGTTTCGCTTTCTACTACGAGAACTATACCGACAAGTCACCGGTGATCTCTTATCTGGCTAGCGGAACCACCGAATTCTCCTATCTGCAAAATCGCAGCCTGTTCGGTGTCAGCAGCAACGTCGCGTTAGGTGATTGGGCGGTCGGTTCCGAATTGTCGTATCGGCCTCATGATGCGGTGGCTATGTCTGGCTGTTACGGGGTTGGCGGAGCGTCGGACGCCAATACGAATGGCGTGAGCGGCATTAACTGCGATGGTTGGAAGGATATGAAAAAGTATCAGTTCGACATTAACGCGCAGTTAAACATTACGCAGACAACTTACCCTGTACTCAAATTGATCGGTGCTGATCTGGCGGTGTTTACTACAGAACTGACCGCCATTGAATACCCGGGTGTGAATGCCGGTACGCAGTACCAAAGTACGGTAAATGGGAAATCGGTCTACCAGTTGGTCGATGCCGGTTATGGCGCGTGGCTGACCAATAGCGGTAGTAACGCCATCGTCGCAGCGCAGGGAACTGCAACTTCGGTTGGTTTGACTATGGATTTTAACTGGACCTACGACGGTTCGGTAATACCCGGCTGGCAGCTCACGCCCGGCATTACTTTCTACGATTCGTTGTCCGGCTATACACCATCGTGGTCAGCTAACTATGAGTCCGGTGCCAAATCGGCCAACCTGTATTTGCTGTTCAATCAAAATCCGACAGTGTGGCAGGCAGGACTTAATTTCACCGCTTTTTTTGGCGGGAATGCAGCATCCCAGCCATACTCAGATCGAAATTTTGTTGGCGCATTTGTGACGCGTAATTTTTGATTAGCACCGTCATTCCCGCCTAAAACCGCGGGAATGACGCAGAGTTCCCAAGTGCCCGCGACTCATTTATTTTAGTTAGGTTATACCGTGATTATCAAATCCATTTCACGCCTTGAACATTGGTTGTTTTCACACCGACTGTTGATACTGGGCTCGTTGTTTATTTTTACCGTCATGATGGGCTATTTCGCGGTCCAGTTACGTATGGATGCCGGTTTTGAAAAACAGATTCCCATCGGCCATGAATATGTGCAGACGTTTCAAAAATATCGCGCAGAACTGTTTGGCGCGAATCGGCTCACAGTGGTTGTCAAAGCAAAACACGGCACCGTCTGGACTCCCGAAGGCTTAAGCAAACTGTACGACGTGACTCAGGCCACAACCACTATGCCTAACGTCGACCGGCTCGGCGTGCAATCGCTGTGGACGCCGAACAGCTACGTCAGCTCGGTCACTGAAGAAGGATTTATCTCCCAGCAGGTTATTCCGGCCACCGTGACTCCGGACCGTCTGACCCAGGCCGATATTGACAGCACCCGTCAGGCCGCAACCGAAGGCGGCTTTATCGGCACGCTGGTCTCCAAGGACGAATCTGCTGCAATGGTTACCGCGGAAATCAGCGAATTCGCGCCAGATGGCAGCAAGATAGACTACATCAAATACAATCAATTACTCGAGCAGCAAATTCGCAAACCATTTGAAAATAAAGATTACGATATCCAGATTATCGGTTTTGCCAAACAGATCGGTGATATTGCCGACGGCGCTAAATCGGTGCTGGTGTTTTGCGTCATCGCGCTGCTGCTGACCGCCCTTGCCGTGTACTGGTATTGCCACTCGGTTCGGTTTACGATTTTGCCGATAGTCTGCTCACTGACTTCGCTGGTATGGCAATTCGGGACATTAAAGCTGCTCGGCTTCGGACTTGATCCTCTTGGTGTGTTGGTGCCGTTTCTGGTTTTTGCGATTGGTGTCTCGCATGGCGTGCAGCAGATTAATTTTATCGTCAGGGAACTGGCGCATGGCAGTACCTCGCAAGAAGCTGCACGCAAAAGTTTTTCCGGCCTGTTAATACCGGGGACGCTGGCATTGGTGACGGCTTTTGTTTCGTTCGTCACGCTGCTGCTGATTCCAATTCCGATGATACGGGAACTGGCGATTACTGCGTCGCTAGGTGTCGGTTATAAAATCATCACGAATCTGGTTATGTTACCGGTTGCTGCATCGTGTTTCAATTTCAGTAAAAAGTATGCCGTTACTGCCATGGCAAAACGTGAAAGTCGCGCAAGATGGTTGCGAACCCTGGCGCGGGTTGCCGAGCCGCGCAACGCGTATATCGTGCTCACAGTGGTTTTAATTATTTTTGGTGTTGCGGTTTGGCAGAGTCGTGATCGTGTGGTTGGAACTCTGCAGCCCGGCGCTCCCGAATTGCGCGCCGACTCGCGTTATAACCTGGACACTGTCTCAATTGTGAATGGCTTTGATGTGGGACTGGACTGGCTGACGATCGTGATTGAAGCGCCGGAAAATTCCTGCGACAGTCCGGAGATAGGCGTATATGGCGATAAATTGGGCCATGCATTGCAACGGGTTCCCGGCGTGGTGTCGGTCAGTTCCTATGCGGGCAATTTAAGGGAATACAACGAAGGCTATAACGAAGGTAATCCGAAGATGGGTGTGATCCCGATCGACGCCGGCAATTTCGCAGGGCTTAGTACCGAAATTGAACGCGTACGTGGCTATCTGAAAAAAGATTGCAGCATGACCGCAGTCCATCTGTATCTGTCCGATCATAAGGCCGTCACGATTACCCGCATCATTAATGCCGCCAAGGATTTCCGGCAGTCTCATCCCGAACCTGGTTTGAATATTCGTCTGGCGGCCGGCAATGCGGGACTGCTTGCCGCGATTAATGATGAAGTTGAACAAAGCGAATTGCCTATGATGTTGTATGTGTATGCAGCGATTATGGTTTTGGTGCTGTTGGTGTACCGGGATCTGCGGGCGGTGATTGCCTGTTGTTTCCCGCTTACTGTCGGCACCTTTATCGGTTACTGGTTTATGAAGGAGTTTGAGATTGGATTAACGGTTGCAACGCTGCCCGTCATGGTACTGGCAGTCGGCATCGGTGTTGATTACGCATTCTATATTTACAACCGGTTGCAGGCGCATCTGGCTAACGGACAAACGATGGTCAGGGCAATCGAAAATTCGTTTCTCGAAGTTGGCATGGCGACGATATTTACCGCAATTACTCTGGCTATTGGTGTGGCGACCTGGAGTTTTTCAGATCTGAAGTTTCAGGCCGATATGGGCAAGTTGCTGGCCTTTATGTTTATCGTTAATTTAGTGATGGCGATGACGGCGCTGCCTGCATTGGCCGTGGTGCTCGATATCTGGTTTCCGCGTAAAAAACCTGTGCGTTCGTCAGGCATGTTTGATCATTAGAGGATGTTGAAATGTTTCGTAAAAATAGCTTGTTTTCAATCAGCGCCGCAATTGGCAGCATGCTCGGCATGTTAATGACATTCAGTGCGACCGGCGCGGAACAGGCACTTACTGTCAAGCCTGAGCTGCACATCAAATCTGCCGAGCAGTCTGCAATGTTTAAGTATACGATGATGTTAGGCGTCGCAAGGGCAGGCAAGAGGGTTGTGGCAGTCGGCGATCAAGGTGTCATTACCTTGTCGGACGATGATGGCAAGACTGTCCGTCAGGCGCAATCGGTACCGGTGCAGTCTACGTTGACCGGTGTCTGGTTTGTTGATGATAAAACAGGATGGGCTGTCGGGCACTGGGGCGTCATTTTGAAAACGAGTGACGGCGGTGTAACCTGGTCGTTGCAACGTAGCGATATCAATATAGATCAGCCGCTGTTTTCGGTCTATTTTAAAAATGGCAATGAAGGCTGGGCGGTGGGGTTGTGGTCGTTGATGCTGCATACTACCGACGGAGGAGCGAGCTGGGAAAAAGTAACATTGCCGGCAGCACCTGGTACAAAAAAGGTTGACCGGAATTTCTATTCAATTTTTGCCAACGCTGCTGGCGATGTATTTATTACCTGCGAACAGGGACAGGTGTTGCGCTCTGCCGGTGGTGATAATAACTGGGCCAGCATAGATACCGGCTACAAAGGTTCATTGTGGTCGGGGATAGCATTGAGTGATGGAACTCTGGTGATCGGCGGTCTGCGCGGCAGTATTTATCGCAGTACGGATAACGGTGACACCTGGAATAAAGTGGAAGTCGACTCTGCAGCATCGATTACCGGTTTTGTCATCCGGGGCGACAATATGTTGGTCGCGTTTGGGCTTGATGGCGTGATCCTTGAAAGCCGGGACAACGCGTTAACTTTCACCAAAAAGCAGCGTGCTGACCGAGCTTCTATCACGACAGGAATTCAATCGGGAGAAAATGGCACTATTCTTTTTGGTAAGGCTGGGCAATTAACTCAACAGGACAATTAATATGGAACAAGGCGTGACTCAAAGCGTAATGATTGCAGAACTGGCCTGGCCGGAATACGACAGGCAGGTAAAGGGAGGGAAGTCCACCGTGCTGTTGCCGATAGGTGCGCTTGAGCAGCATGGTCATCACATGTCGATGAATCCGGATGTGCTGCTGCCGACCGCGATAGCAGAACGGGTTGCAAGGAATATCGGTGGTTTGGTGGCTCCTGCCATTTCTTATGGCTACAAGTCGCAGCAAAAAAGCGGCGGCGGCAATCATATGCCGGGTACCACCAGCCTGGATGGCTATACGCTTACCTGTACGATCAAGGACATACTTAAAGAGCTGGCACGCCATGGTGTGCGCAAAGTCGCTATGGTGAACGGCCATTATGAAAATTCGATGTTTATTGTCGAAGGTGTGGATCTTGCGTTGCGTGAATTGGGCTGGGAAGGCATCAAAAACTTTAACGTTGTCGTACTTTCTTATTGGGATTTTGTAACGGAAGAAGCGATCAAAGAAATTTATCCGGATGGCTTTCCAGGTTGGGCGGTGGAACATGGCGGCGTATTGGAAACCTCTCTGATGCTGCATCTGCATCCGCAACTGGTAGATGTGTCCAAGGTGGTTGATCATGCACCGGCTACCTTTCCGCCTTATGATTTTTTTCCAATCAAACCTGAGTGGACACCGGCTTCAGGCTGTCTTTCTTCTGCAAAAAACGCAACTGCTGAAAAAGGCAAGTTGCTTCTGGATGTTTGTGTTCAAGGCATCTCCCACGAATTGTCGGTCGCGTTCGTTTAATCAGAATTGTAGGTTGGGCTACGTTTTACCAGCCCAACGTTTTCTTTTTATCCCTAAATATTTCATTAATTTATTTCTCAAAACAGTTGAGATAGTTGTGTGTTTGGCGTGAAGTGTTGGGCTGGTGAAGCGCAGCCCAACCTGCCGACTACGTTCACACCCTACAAGATTTATCTACATCAAAGCCCACAGTAATCCATCTTCGGATTCAGTCAATTTACTGTCGGGTATGAAAAAAATTAAAAAATGCAGAGGGCTAAGATGACCTCAACCTGATCAGGAAGTTCTTTGATTCCGATCGGCGCTGAGCTATGCAAAATGCCGTGGCAGACCGGTGACTGCATACACATTTCAACATTTTTTTACCTTACGAAAGACGAAATAATCATGACCTCTACGACAAAAATAACTGGAGCAGGTGGCGCAGCCGAATTGATGAGAAATACCCGATTGATTACGCTCCCAAACGGCCCAAAAGTTAAACCGACGTTTTCGGCTGCGGAGATGCAAGGCCGAACAGATAAATTGCGCGCGTACATGGCCAGGGCCGAGATTGATGTGGTTTTATTCACTTCTTATCACAACATAAATTATTACGCCGATTTTCTGTTTTGTTCGTTTGGTCGTTTCTACGGTCTGGTCGTCACGCAGGATAAAAACACCACAATTAGTGCCAACATCGACGCCGGCCAGCCATATCGCCGCAGCTTTGGCGACAATATTATCTATACTGACTGGCAGCGCGATAATTATTTTCACGCAGTACAGTCACTGGTCGCAGGCAAGCGTCGGGTTGGTGTGGAATTCGATCACGTGAATGTTGAAAATATGCAGAAGCTCAAAGCTGCGTTGCCGGATGCGGAGATTGTTGATATCTCCAAGGCATGCATGGCTATGCGTATGATCAAATCCGATGAGGAAATTGCAGTGATACGCAATGGCGCCCGGATCGCCGATATAGGCGGAGCGGCGTGTCGTTCTGCGATAGCGGTCGGCGTGCCGGAATACGAAGTGGCGCTGGCATCAACTCAGGCGATGGTGCGTGAAATTGCGCGTACCTATCCTGATTCTGAGTTGATGGATACCTGGACCTGGTTCCAGTCCGGCATTAATACGGACGGTGCGCACAATCCGGTAACGTCAAGAAAAATACAAAAGGGCGACATCCTTAGTTTGAACTGCTTCCCGATGATTTCAGGTTATTACACTGCGCTGGAACGCACCTTGTTTGCCGAAGACTGCTCAGACGCCCATTTGAAAATCTGGGAAGTGAATGTGAAGGTACATGAGGCCGGACTTAAGCTCATCAAACCAGGCGCGAGATGTTGTGATATCGCCGCTGAACTGAATGAGATTTTTTATGAAAACAATCTGCTGCAGTATCGCACTTTTGGTTATGGCCATTCGTTCGGCACGCTGTCTCACTACTATGGTCGCGAAGCAGGACTGGAATTGCGCGAAGATATAGAAACGGTACTGACAGAAAATATGGTGGTATCGATTGAACCGATGCTGATGATTCCTGAAGGCCTGCCAGGTGCCGGTGGTTATCGTGAGCATGATATTTTGGTGGTCAATAAAAACGGTTCGGAAAATATTACTAAATTCCCATTTGGGCCTAAGCATAATATTGTAAAAAATTAAGTCGTTCAAAAGATGGTTACTGGTAGGGTGTATTACGCCGCGCGTGACATCCTACTTAATACGGTAGAACAGATTTAAATAAAAAAATAACAGCGAAAACACGAAGGAGACAAAATGGATGGGCAGGCTATAAGTCAAAAGATTGTTGCAACGGATCAGGCGTGGAGTATAGAGCAGCACGCCATCGATCCAATTCCGCTTAAAGACAGACACGGCTCGCCTGTCGATTTGTTTCGCATGTGGGTAGGCGCGAATGTCAATTATGTGGTGCTGATTACCGGTGTGATGGTGTATGCCGCAGGACTGTCATTTTGGCAGGCCGTTTCTGCGGTGTTGGCCGGAAATATGATCGGATGTGCCGTGCTGGGATTGTCGTCACTGATGGGGCCGAAAACGGGCAGCACCAGCGCCATGACATCGCGCGTGGCATTCGGTCAGTTAGGGTCATTTATACCCAAGCTGGCCAGTCTCATTTCTGCGCTTAGCTGGTTCTCGATTAATTCAGTTGTCGCAACCGATGCATTGCTTGATTTACTCAAGTTGGCCGGATTGAACCAGTCTTTTATGATGTGGATAGCATTAGGCTTGGTGCTGGTTGGAGAAATATTTTTAGCGGTGTTCGGACATGCGACGATAATCGCGGCCGAAAAATGGATTGCACTGGTTTTGTCTGCGCTGTTTGCCGGCATACTGTTTTTTATACTTCCTCATATCCAGATTCATCAAACCCTGTTTGGGATGGTTACACAACACGCCTCATTTGCTGTCTGGATGGTGACTCTCGGGGTTGTTGCGTCGTACCCGATAGGCTGGACCAACTATGCGTCAGATTACAGCCGATATTTTCCCGCCAGAACAGACCCGAAGAAAATCGCACTCTGCGCCGGCGGCGGCCAGTTCGTCGCGCTGTGTTTTTGTGAAATTATCGGTATACTTTTTGCCATCGCGCTGGGCGGACAGTTAGGTAATGATCCGGTTGGTCAGCTTACCCAATTTCTGCCGAACTGGTTTTTGGTGCCGGTACTCGTTGCCATTATTCTCGGCGGAATTGCGGCCAATGTCCCGAATGGTTACACCGCCAGCCTGGGACTGCTGGCTCTGCGCATTCCCATTACCCGCATCACTTCGTTAGGCATCATCACATTATTCACGGTATGTTTTCGGATCGCCACGATTATTTACGGTAATTTTTTCGGTGTGTATGAAAGCTTTCTGTCGTATATGATTTTTTGGACTGCCCCCTGGGCTGCAATTATTATCACCGATTATTTTATGCGTAAAGGTGAATATAGTTCGTCTGATTTGATGAAGTGGGGTACCGGGCGTTACTGGTATGGGAACGGGTTATTTGGGCCGGGGATTATCGCGTTTGTAGTGGGAATAATTTCCTGTGTGGTTTTTTCAAATTCCCCGACCTATGTCAGCCCATTCATGATGCGTTATTTTCCTGACGCGGGCGATCTGAGTTTTGAAATGGGAATGATAGTTTCGGCTGCGCTTTATTATGGTTTGTCTGTAAGAAGTTCGGGTTATAGAAAATCTCTGTAAAAATTCTCCATCCAGCATTAGCAATTCGTAGGTTGGGCTACGCTTCATCAGCCCAACACTCTCCGCAAAATACACTATACCGTCGATCAAAGGATGTTGGGCTGATGAAGCGTAGCCCAACCTACGACTGACGACCTACGACCTACCT
>Ga0207047_1099_pt2 | contig 10620 bp, 10 predicted proteins | sample Alteio_BWMinCont_67_FD_153302 | JGI IMG/M metagenome (GOLD analysis project Ga0207047, IMG submission 153302) | Enriched cells from forest soil in Barre Woods Harvard Forest LTER site, Petersham, Massachusetts, United States -... | ecosystem: Environmental > Terrestrial > Soil > Temperate forest >...
CATTTACCTCGATTGCATAAGCCCTCAAACATAGCAACTTTTATTCTGTTGAAGCCTATACGATCCATTCTATGAAGTCTAACAGATGTCTTCTACAAAATAAATAATGGCTTTCCCATCCACCTCGATTGCATAAGCCCTCAAACATAGCAACTTTTATTCTGTTGAAGCCTATACGATCCATTCTATGAAGTCTAACAGATGTCTTCTATAAAATAAATAATGGCTTTCCCATTTACCTCCATTGCATAAGCCCTCAAACATAGCAACTTTTATTCTGTTGAAGCCTATACGATCCATTTTGTGATGTTTAATAAATGATTCCATAAAATAATTAATGACATAATCATTTGCGGCGATTATATAAGCCCTCAACATAGCAATTCCGATTCTCTTGAAGCTTATACAATCAATTTTGTTATGTCTAACAGATGATTCTATAAAATAATTAATTGCATTGCCATTTGGCGGTATAAAAGAAGCTATAAACATATCTATTTTTATTATGTTGAATGTTTGTTTGGAATTGAGGGAACTATATTGAAGAAAGTGTTTTTGTTGATATTTGAGTTGCATTGAATGTATAATTGTTCAGATAGATCTACGACCGTCCCTGAGAGCATAAATGCAACACCTCCGGCACCGCGCTGCAACAAACATAATATATATAACATCTTTTCAAAATATAAAAATTAAATCTATCCACTCATAAGATCATATCCTATATATCCTGTCACATAATATGTGAGTGTTTATACCAGACATGCGGGGGATATGATAAGATTGAGATTATTTTTAAGATTCTATAATAAAATTTGGAGTGACTGCAGACTATTTTAGAAAACATACATAATCCTACATTGAAATATTTTAAGTAAAAGAATATCTGCCTAAAAAAAGATATATGCGTCATAATATCACTAAAGATCAATTTTGGCAACTTCTAAAAATTTATTAATTATTATACTATATCTAATCGAAGTATAAATGAAAAGGACACTTGCATCAAAGAATAAGCGTATCGAATTTAAATAACACACTCTAGCCAATTTAAATTGGTCATAATCTCTAAAAAAGATATTATCCGGCACATTTTAACAATCATTGTACTTTCTTTTAGCCCTATTACAATGTGTCAGAAGAGAATATTTATATTTTATAATATTTTAGAGCTATTTCCCTTAGAAATAATGTATAGTACCACGAAACCTATAGTGAAACATATTTAATCTTATTATATTAAAAAAAAGATCTTTGGCGGAATATATGTTCAGAAATGGATCTCATATTAGCCATATTCATAACATTCAGATGAAATTATATATACATATAATATTATCAGCTATTAACCCTCTATAATATGGTATCAAAAATTATATTAATCTAATTCATCAATGTGTTCATATGATTCTTCCATTGTCTCGTCGATTACTGTATCTCTGGAAAGATTTAATTTACTATCGGTATCCATAATTAATTTCTTAATAGATTTCTTTTTATTTAGATGGAAATAAGGAGCAAGAAATTTCAAAATATCTTTATTCAAGCTTCCATCATCTATCGCGCCGATCAATACTGATGCATTTTCCATTAATGTCAGAGATTTGACATCATTATCACTATTCATACCTTTGCCAAGATGAATTACATATTTTTCAACTACATCCCTAATAAAGTTTAAGACTGGTTTGATAAGATATTCGCTTGTTTTGATGCCTCCCCGATCAACACACCATTCTATTTCTTTATTGATCAATTCTCTGACCAAATAAGCTAATCTTGCAGAATCAGAATTCCAAAGGGGCTGATTCTTCGGATCCGCTTTTTTATATTCCTTAACAAGTATCTCTCCAATATATTTACTGGATTCCTTCTTCTTATGAAAATGTACTGCATTTTCGGCAATTGTTAAATCATCATCACCCAACAGTTTATGATTAGAAAAAGTATGAAGCGGTGGGCAAGTTTTAAAATGATTCATCACATAAGATAATGCATTTGTAGATACCTTTGTGGCCTCAGAATTATTTTCGGCTATAGCTCTAAAACTGTCTTTATCTTTGGCCAAACCCTCTAAATCGGCCAATAATCTCTTATTTTCGAACGTTAGACACTGATTTTTTATTTCATAATTTTTGAGATCTTCTTGAATTTCAATTAATTTTACTTTCAGTTGTTCATAATTGTCCATCTCCTTCTTCGTCACAGCCAATTTTTCTTCATACATGTCTATGATCCGTTGCCTTTCTCCACACTTCTTCTTATGTCTACATAAACTAGATTGTTGTTGAAATTTTGTGTTGCATAGCTCACAAATAAACTTGTCATTGAGTTCAATAACTAATTCTTTTTTTGCGTCCAAGACTCTTTTGGTTTCTATTGCGCGTAAATGTTCTTCCTCCTTAATCGCATCAATATGTTTCCTTGAAATTGTGTGCTTATTATAGTTACATTTAATATCCGTTTCATATGAGCAAGTATTACATTTATAAATCATATATATATCTATAATTGCTATATTATTTTAAACCCTTTTATATTTCAGCTCATATGATTCGAAGCAAATGACCAAATTTTTGATTTCGGAGACAACCACGCTTTTGACTGGACGTAAATTAAATATCTCAATCTAATTTAGATAGTATGGAGAAGGAATCAACTAATGATGTTCCGCAGCTTATAACAATCCAATTAAATCCAGATAATCGGGAAACGCCTATAAATTTCATTGATAGGGGGTATGTGAAGACATTTCAATTCTTCAGACGGAATCATTTTGATTATCCAAAGATTGGTGAGGAGAATTTTTATCTAACGGTGCTGGGTCTTCAGGAGCACGGAGGAAAGAAAGCTATTGTTGGTTATAAACTCCTTCAAAAAATGGAGTCTTGTACTGTTGAGATGGTTCTGGAATGTGCTGGAAATCGACGAATAAAATTCACTGAGAGCGCTTCAGGTGTTCAATGGGGAAATGGCGCAATTAGCTACGGAAAATGGAAAGGAGTTACGCTTAATAAACTTTTAGCAGCAGTTGTTGATCTTCGATCGGATCTATCTAAATGTGAAGTTTTATTCACTGGACATGATTTTGGAAAGGAAATATCAAATTCTGATACATATAATTATCAGAGAAGTTTACCGCTTGAGAAGGCGTTGGATGATCAAACGATTGTAGCATATGCGTATAATGACAAACCTTTGACTAGAGAGCACGGCCATCCACTAAGACTGATAGTCCCCGGATGGTACGGAATGGCATCAGTTAAATGGTTAAAATCGATCGAGATAATAAATAAAAAATTTACTGGGGAGTTTCAGAAACAATACGTTTATGCAGTGAGAAATGGAAATTTTCAGAGTCAATCTGTGACAACAATTAATGTTAATTCTTTGATTCAGATGCCGTTGCATCAGTCTAATCATGCTGTTGGCGAATCGATAGAAATTCGTGGAATTGCTTATAGTGGAGAGGGATTGATATCGAAAGTCGAAATAAGTTTAGATAATCAGAAAAGTTATTCGGAGGTAACTTTATTAGGTGAACCTAATGGAAAATATTCTTGGCGTTATTGGGTTTATGAATTTGTTCCTGTGGCTCCTGGTTCATACACAATATGCGTTCGTGCTTGTGATACTGAGGGAAGAATACAACCAAGTGCACCTTTGGCAAATATCGCGAACTATGGCTATAACGCTATATCAAAGATAACAATCAATATCAAGAATTAAGTGCTTCTGGTATCTAGCAGAAAAATATTGAATAATTAAATCTATTCGTTGTCCATTAGAATTTATTCTGTGGGTTGTTCTGATATGTTGGGTAAGTTACGGAAGGTGGTGATAGTAGCGCGCCATGGTCCGAGATTTCCTATGTTGGTTATCCCAAAGTTGCCCAAATGGAGTCAGCCGTCCACAAAACTAAGCGAAGTGGCTCTAACAAAAAAAGGAGAAGAAGCATGTTTGCAATTCGGAAAAGCCATTAGATTAAAGTATGGAAAGCTATTTCCTTCTGCTAAATTCTATTCTAGTCCAGCTCAAAGAACAATTATGAGCGCGAAATTTTTTGCTAAGGGTTATTTGGATCGTGATATATCTCCAGAAATCGATCCGCTATTACGAGGAGGAAGTGACTTCGCGCCTTCGGAGAAGAAATATTATGATAGTAGAATTAATTCGATGCGGTTAAGAAATAGTAGATTTAATAAAGAAATTTATGATATTTTGGGGGTGTCAGTGGCGAGATTTAAGGATTACTTTGAGGTGAAGTCCACAATTGATTGTTATGTTAGTGAGGGAATTGAATTGCCAAGGCGGTGGACCTTGGGACATATGCGAAAGTTGGATGCGTTGAGCAATGATTATTATCATAAATTATATGATAATAAGATACGTGATATGTTCTCTAAAGATTTAAAACTGAAATTGGATTCAATCTTACAAAGCGATTTTTTGGATGGTGAATTGATATATTTTTCAACTCATGATGCGATTTTGTATCCGTTGGGTCGTAGTTTTTTTCAGAGTAATGCACGATTGGCGATTCCTGGTACATGTGGTCATATGCTGATAGAGTGTTACGATGATCGCAATTGCTGATGAAATTAGGTGTAATTTATTCGAAGTGGCTAGATATTGATGTTTGTGATTGAAAGGAATGAAGACGTAACTGTGTAATCAATGGTTTGCAGATTAGGATTAAAAATATATAATTGTAGCACTTCCCCTGCTGTTAGACCGAAGGAAAATCTCTTTCTCAGGATATTAGGTTCTATAAAGTCTTCAGGAAGAGAAATTGAATTCTCTAAGGGTGGTCCACCAACTCTATTAACTAATCCGCCAAATGGAGAACCTCCACTATTTGTTGTAATAGCGTATTCAAAATAGTATAAGTCAGTCGTGTAAATCTCAATGGCCAAACAGCCATCGATCGAAGTAACTGCAAAATCTCGTGTAATATCTGGTATAGATATTTGCTCCGTTGAACAAAGCAATGCGATTGCTAAACTATCGACCGTTTGGGTAACGGAGGTTCCAAATATTTGAACAAGTTCTGGTCCAATGATAGTTGTGGGAGGTGAAGGAGAACAGGATTTAGTCATTATTTCACAATGTGGGACATCATTATTGTTTGGCATTTTTCTCTAATATTATAATAAAACATAAGAAAATTCCTAGTGGGTAGTGACAGGAATTTCATAAAGCAAATTCAGCGATGTTCTGTAGACCACAGTAATAGATAAGGAAACAAATGTGGCAATCATGCAAGGGTCGGAGTTCAGCTGAGGACCAATCCATCTCGGAATAATATTGATCGTCAATAGATCGGGATGTAGGAACAAATTCCGGTGGCATTTTTGAATCGTGGCGATGCACAATGTATCCACCACTACGCAAACATGCACCACATAGGGCTATACCCCAATGAATCGAATTAACAGTTTCCGTTAGGAAAAATTCCTTAGTAGCAGAACATTCGAAACACTGTGGACATATAAGGTGCTCAGCAGATGTGGGAGAATTTATTTGAATTGGCCGACGGTAATTTTGGCAACTGAATGGTTTTTTTATTACAAGTGAAGGGGGATGGGAACAATATCCAATGATAATCTTATGCATGGGATCCATTGCTGGCAAACGATGATCACGGAAATATAATCTCAGATAGACTTTCAATTTATTATAGTTATTGTCGATTTCATAGAAGGATCGCCAAATGCCAAAATCCGTAGCAATGGGATTTGATATTTCACCGAACGTCCTACCAAGACCTTTTGCTTCTTTCTCTGGAGTGCTACAGTAGTTCGGCGGAAGTTCGTAAAAAATTGATCCCAATCGATAGAAAGTTCCTTTGATATCTTTCGTTATTTGATTTTCTGAAATTTCCGTTGTTTCAGCGGAACAGAACATTGCGCGGAATTCTTGTGGATCAACAATTGTAACATCACGCAAATCTTTGACATTCTGAAATCCTCGATAATAGAAGTCGAAACAAGTGTGGCATGTGCGATCTGATGTGGGTTGTAACGTTTTGCTGGTCCAATTCATCAAGGGTTTCGAATCAGGGGGCCTTTCCGTATTGAGACAATGCGAAAAATATCCAGTATGAAGATTTGAACATTTTGTATTTAAACATTTTGTACATTGTTGTATTACCCATGGAATAGAATCAATCGTTTTCACGTAAAATGCGGGATTCGTTGCATAACAATCCGAGCAGGTAAGTAGTTTCCATGTGTCGTGGGTGAATTTAAATTTATCGCGTCCAGTTGTAGAACAACCTTTGCAAAGTTCAAGTTGCGATTTCTTGAAATATTTAGAGGTGAATGGATCGGGATATTTGGCGACGGGGTCGGTGCAACAGTCGATGATAATATCAGATATGGGTTGCTTCCACTCAGGACAGTGATCTGCGAACCAATATTTCACAATTGCAGTCAGGTTTGAGTAATTATAGCCTAGGGAATAAAAAGTTCGTTTTTCGGTTGAGGGAGGGATTGCAGCAACAGCTGTTGCTGCGCGATGGCTAAACCGGCAACGGCTTCCATAACGACACACTCCTTTCTGAAAATTGCGGCAAGTCACATTACGACTCATGGCAATGGGCCGCACATAGAAATATCACAAATAAAAGAGGTTCATAAACAATTATCGTTTTCAACTTTTTCATCAACTTGTTTTTATTACTTCAACTTCAATTCTGTAGATAAATGGGAAATTTCCTTTTTCTAAGGTTATAAAAGTATCTGGAGTGACATTTTTTAATATTACCTTATCTCTTTTTATAATTCGCACTTGGTCAGTTTTAAAAAATCCGGGCTGTTCATTCGGAACAAGTGCTGCACCTACATTTACTACTTTACCATTAGCTCCAAGTTTTTGAAACTGTAAATTAACGTTACGACCTGAATGATTGTAACCAACATTTATATGAAAAACAACATCTATAAAAGTGAACTCATCAAAAGAAAATAATATTGCATTTCTTTTACCGAGGGGGAGAAGGGCATTAACTAAGGACAATTTATATACATTAGATTCCACATAGTTTATTTCTGTAAGTGGAAGTATATCATACTCATTAAAATCCATAGTATCAAGACTACTGCTTGAAATTGGGTAACGTGCATCGGCAATTATGCCAAGTGGAGGGGGATCTCCTAAACAATTATTTAGACCACATTTGTCAATAATTTGGGAATATGGAATTGAAATATTCGAGTTGCAATTATTTGGCATTTTGGGTTATATATATTTATGTGACAGAATTTTAACATCTAGGAGAGAAAAGTTTGAATAGTTATCATGTTGGTAACTCGACAATGCAAAACTGTAGTAGTAATCTAATGGATAGAATATTGCTTCATGGTTTGATAGATATTTTGTGTGATTATCTTGTTATCGCAGATGTTGAGAAAATTAGAGTAATTCATCCGTGTATCTCTAATTATCTCCGTATGGGTTTCAAAAGAGATATTTACGTACAGGATTACAAATATGCTGCACATATTGCTGCAACTTATCCCCGCGTTCGCTTCATGCTAAAAGATAAATCAGTATTCCCCAAAACGATCGAAAAATTCAGTGATAAAATAATAGAAATGCATTTTAATAATAATACGGTTGATGCAGATATTTTAAATATGGCGAATTTTTCTACGTTGGAGACGCTATCGGTTTATGATTGCCATACGATTGAAAACTATCAATTCGAAAAATTAAGTTTGTTAACTAGTTTGCGCATTTCCTCTGGTGTGTCAAGAACTGATTTCAAACACTGTGAGAATCTAAGATCCCTCACCGTGTATACGAACGGATCGTTTACCAATGAGGGGCTAGCAGAATTGACAAAATTGACCCATCTCACTTTAGGCTGTTACAATTTAATAACAGATGTGGGAATCAGCAATTTGATTTCTTTAGAAGTGTTAGATATATCATATAATAATCTGATAACAAATGCAGGAATTAGTGAATTAGTTAATTTGCGAGAATTAAATTTAGATGGCACAGAGAATGTCACAGTGGATTCATTAAAAAAAATGAGTCGATTGGAAAAACTCGTGTCGAGTGGTCTGATCGAGGTGAAAGATTGTACTTTAGCAAGTTTAACTTCATTAGATATAAGAAGATATTGCAACTATAATTTCGACTTTTTAGCGGTATTCAATCTTGTTGAATTAAGGATTTCGACGAGGAATTGTTTGAATGTGAAGTGTTGGGACAGTTTGACAAATTTGACCGGGTTATATTTTTATAGTTACATGGTGAGCGTGGTTTCTCATAAAAAAGCAAAATCGTATGATATTCCTCCGGGGGCAATCAATCATTGTAAAAAATTGGAGATATTACATATGGACAATTGTGTGATTCCCGATGAAGATATTCAACAATTGTTTAGTTTGAGATCTCTTCGGTTATGTTATAATTCGAAGGTGACTGATGCGACTTTGAGGGGTTTGACCAATTTGACTCATCTTATGTTAGAAGAAAATGATATCGTGACGGATAAGGGATTATGTGCTTTAGTGAAATTGTCCAAGCTTGAAATGACAGGTTCATCATCGAAGATCACCGATGCGGGGCTGTTGGGGTTCACGAATTTGACCAGTTTGAGTTTAGAAGGAAATAGACACTTGGATGATAAAGCAATTGGGCATTTAACAGATTTAATCGAGTTGGATCTTTATAGGACTAAATGTGTGACGTACGAAGGTGTTAGTTTGTTGACGAATTTAATTAGTTTAAGATTATCGGAATGTAGCGTGTTTCATAAAAAAGATATTGTGCGACTTCAGCGGAAGGGTGTTATTGTTACGTTGGAATATGACAAGGAGCTGAAACTTTTATCCGTAAATTAGCTCGTGCTTGCCAGGCGGAAACATGTTTATAAACACCACATGTTTCACAACCATTTATTGCATAATCTTGCACACATGGGCATAATGGTTTTAATATCAATTCTCTTTTATCTCCACATTTTCTACATCTCCTAATTTTCGTTCCATTGCAGCTATAACATGTTTCACCACTGGGAAACGTCGTTCCTGGTATAAGTCGAGTGCCAAATGAATTACACTCATTGCAAGGTTTACACTCATCACAAATATAACTGATGCTTTCCTTTTTTAATTCACAAGTCGTATCATTGCATAAGGCACAAGGAATGGAACACGTTGGGCAAGGGATTAGTTTTGTCCCGGTTATTTTGCATTTATGTTCTTCGGGATGAACTAATTTATTATGCGAATCGCACAATCCTCTCCTGTGCTGCGTTTTACAAAAAGCAGTGATGGGTAACAAACAAGATTTAAAACTACATTTACTAATTATCGGATCGCGTGTGTGTTTAATATCGCCATCATCATGCAATTCAGTATCATGTTCAAAACATAAAATGCGAATGGGATCGCATTCCATGCAAGCAAAATTTGGTTTTTTCACGCAATTTTCCACATCACAGCAAAAACTCTGCATCGAAGCAATCGGTTGATGAGGGTGAATATCAAAAAGGAATTCATATTGTGTTATATTCAACTTTTTTCGAAAAAATTGAAATTCTTAGTTGTTGAACATCTTATTTGAAATTTGATGAGGTAATTCGAGATGAAAGTGATTTTCGTCTTGCTTTGCGTTGGGTATGTCACCGGGAATGTTTGGAATGTAGATTTTTATCAAACGGGTTATATTGATGATATGCAGAATAATATGCACGTTGAGCCGATGATGAGTGTTGTGGTTCGAATGAATCAGTGGATTAATCAGACTCTTGATGGGACGGTGATGAATGTTGAGACGGTTTTGATTGGGTGTAGGAGCGTTTGGGGAACGGGGGCACCAGGTGTTTGGATATTGGATAATAATGATGAGATTTGTATGCTATCAATTCGTCGCGTTTGGTACTGGGGGAATGCAACATATTTAGACAATCCAGGGGCGACATACGATCAGTCAAAATATGTAGTAATCAGTGCTGGGCTCAAACTCGCTGGAGGGATCATCGCTGTAGTGCTTCCTGTGATGACCATGATATTTATTTAAAAAAGTTGAAATAATTTAATTTATATTACTGCAGTGGATATTTGTTTATCATAAAATGTGTGAATTAGTTGATCATTCGAGATCGATTGAAGGCAATCAGAGGATTTATTTAGTGCATGCGGCGAGAATTATACAGCAGAGTTTGTTCGATTTGTTTGTTGGTCGGGGGTCGTTCAAGGGAATTAAATTAACGTTTGTGATCGATCTTTTTAATAAATGTTGTGGGTTTAGACCGTTTGAGATTGAGATGAAAACGAATTCGAAGGGGTTGGGGTTAATTGAGAATGCTGGGGTGGTTGATTTCATTGAAAATTATACTATTGGGTGTAATCACTGGAGGCCGAGATTTTCGGGGGAGAATAGAACGTTGAGTATTTTGCTTTTGCATTCTGCTATTTCGGATGAGTCGGTGACTATGAATGTTTGTCAGTTGGGGGAGAATTATATAAGCGAATGCGCTCTTGGTTATTCGAATTATGGGAATAGGGATTTGAATTATGAGGTGAGAGAGGGGCAGCGACGGTTTGATGTGTGTTGGGGGAGGGGGCGATGGTGGGTAAGGAGAGAGTTGAGTGAGATAAT
>Ga0207047_1269_pt1 | contig 10532 bp, 10 predicted proteins | sample Alteio_BWMinCont_67_FD_153302 | JGI IMG/M metagenome (GOLD analysis project Ga0207047, IMG submission 153302) | Enriched cells from forest soil in Barre Woods Harvard Forest LTER site, Petersham, Massachusetts, United States -... | ecosystem: Environmental > Terrestrial > Soil > Temperate forest >...
GCCCTCCTATTCAGTTCGTCTTTTTTCATGTGTTGTATTTTAAAAAACAAACAAAAAGTATATTTGCTGTTACATTGGCTGCAATTGCTTACTATATAGCTATCCCGTTTATCTACCTGATTTCATTGTTGCCGTTCGGGGTGATGTATCTTTTTTCAGATGGTATATACTTGCTTTTGTATTATGTTGTCGGGTATCGTAAAAAAATAACTATTCAAAACCTGGAAAATGCATTTCCTGAAAAAACAAAGCAAGAGATAGAAAAGATAGCCAAAGAATATTGTGCTTTTTTATGCGACCTTTTTCTTGAAACTTTTAAGACACTCACCATCAGTAAAAAAAGTATGCTCCGGCATTGTGTGATGAATACCGATGCAATAAATTTATTCGCTAAATATGCTGCGGAAAAAAAGAATATCCTATTGGTAATGGGGCATTTGGGTAATTGGGAGTGGGCGGGTAATACATTCAGCCTTACCTGCAATCAGCAGCTATACGTTATCTATCATCCCATCAGCAATAAATATTTCGACAGGTTTACCTACAGCATGCGTACACGCTTTGGCACTAAGCTCATTGCAATGAAGAATGCATACAGGGCTATGCTGGCTCAAAAAAATGAATTGACGGTAACCGCTTTTATTGCCGACCAGACGCCAAGCAGTAAAGAAGCTTACTGGACAACTTTTCTTAACCAGGATACGCCTGTATTCAGAGGAACAGAAGTTATAGCAAAAAAGCTGGATTATCCTGTTGTTTACGCGAGAGCTAAAAAAATTAAAAGAGGCTATTATGAAATATCCGCAGAGACACTCATAGAACATTCCCGCGATACGAAAGAGGATGAAATTTCGGAATTGCATACTAAGAAATTGGAAGCCGATATAATAGCGGAGCCTGCCAATTGGCTATGGTCGCACAGAAGATGGAAGCATACGCGGAATGTCAAATAAAAATGCTATATTTGTAGTTCTAAAAATTGAATCTTGAACGGAAAAGAACTAATCCTTGCCACGAAACCTTATGCAAAAGAAATAAGAGGCAAAAGTTGGTATTATGCATTGTCCACGCTTACATTATTGTTGTGCGCCTTCGCGGGTGCTTTATTTGCGCCCTATTTCATATTAAAGCTCATTTGTGGAATTTCTTCAGGGTTGATGTCGATAAGAATGTTTATAATTTATCACGATTATCTGCATCACTCCATACTTCAGAAATCCAAATTTGCGCAAAGTATTATGACAGTTTTTGGGCTTTATATGCTGACCCCCGTTAGCATCTGGAAACGCTCGCACGACCACCATCATAATCATAATTCCAAGTTATTCAGCGCCAGCATCGGCTCCTACCCGATTGCTTCCAAAGCCAAGTTTTTATCCATGACGCCCGGCGAAAGACGAACTTATCTTTTTGTACGTCATCCCTTGACGATTTTATTTGCATACTTATTTATGTTTATTATTGGCATGTGCGTCAATTCATTTCTCAGTGCCCCTAAGAAGCACGCCGATTCACTGCTGGCTGTTATATTGCATCTTACCGCGTCAGTATTGATATTTTGGTTTTTAGGCTGGCAGGCATGGATGTGTGCTATGTTGATTCCTTTTTTCATGTCGTGCAGCTTTGGCGCTTATTTGTTTTATGCCCAGCACAATTTTCCGACTGTTACTTTCAAAAGCAACAGTGATTGGAAGTATGAAATTGCGGCGCTTGAATCATCGAGTTTTATGAGAATGAATAAGTTTATGAGGTGGATAACTGCAAACATCGGGTATCACCATATTCACCATCTCAATTCACGTATCCCATTTTACAGGTTGCCCGAAACCCTCGCTGCTATTCCCCAATTGCAGCAATACAAAACCACGTCTTTATCGCCTCGCGATATAAGAGCCTGTATGAAATTGAAGGTATGGGACCCGGAGCGTAATAAAATGATAACCTTGCGGCAGTTGCAGAGTGCGTAAACGTATTTTTATCACTTTTGTCCTGTATTCATGTCCATCCATTCCATGGCATTTTTAAAAAGAAGTTGCTCTTTAAGTTCTTTTGAATAGCTCATGCTTTCTATGAGTTTGCCGGGTTCGTGCTCACCGAGGGGGAACGGATAATCGCTTCCCATACATATTTTATCGTGCCCCATTACGTCTATAATATAGTCCAGCGCTTTCGCATCATGCACAAGGGCGTCAAGCCAAAACCTGCCGAGGTAATTGCGGGGGTTAACATTGTTGTCTATGGCGCAAAGGTCTGGGCGGACTTTAAAGCCGTGTTCTATTCTGCCGATGGTGAAAGGGAAACTCCCTCCGCCATGGGCGAAGGCTACACGTAAGCCGGGGTGGCGCTCAAATACACCGCCAAAGAGCATGGAGCAAATAGCCCTGCTTGTTTCGGCAGGCATACCTACCAGCCAGGGAAGCCAGTATCGCGACATATCTTTTTCGCCCATCATCTCCCACGGATGCACAAAGATGCAGCAATTCAGTTGCACAGCAGCTTGCCAGAAAGGTTCAAAGGACGGGTCGCTGAGATTTTTGTTATTAATGTTGGAACCTATTTCAATTCCGGGCATTTTTAATTCTTTCACGCAACGCTCCATTTCCTTAATGGCGGTATCTACATCCTGCATGGGTACTGTGCCTATACCTATGAAACGATTGGGGTGCTGCTCCACACATTGGGCGATATGGTCGTTGAAGAAACGCGAGGTTTCGAGGCAGTGTTCGGGTTTTGCAAAATAATTAAACAGCACGGGAATTGTAGACAATACCTGCATGGTCACTTCGGTAGCGTCCATTTCTTTCAGGCGCACATTGGCATCCCATGAATTGTGCTCTATTTCGCGAAATACTTTGTCGCCTTTGAGCATTCGGGCGCAGCATGGTTTGTGATGTTCCAGATGAATAAATTCACCGTATCCGAATTTTTGAAACCAATTGGGGATGTGCTCAGGAAGAATGTGTGTGTGAATGTCTATTTTCATAAACTTTAAAATAATGGGCAAGTTAAACATAAGCAATGTTTATTCCATTAGTAAGTTTCTGTCAAGCACACAGCATAGTTTACGATACTCTAAACCTACAATTTTTCAAAAGGGACTTGATGCGTTGACAAAAATATTTTTTGCCCGTCTTATCTATTCTTTACAACGAAAGCGCCTGTTTGCACTTCTTTATCGTTTTGCACGATATGATAGTAATAAACGCCGTCCGGCATTAAAGAGGTATTTACTTTTAATTCAGACATTGCATAGAACTGGTATCTTCCGCAAGCTCTTCCTAACGTGTTCATGATAGTAACAAAAATGGTAGAGGCGGGCTGTTCGCTGGTCTTGAAAGTAACTTCGTCGGTGGCGGGGTTAGGGAAAACGTCCACATGGGTGGGCGGAGCAGAAACATTAGCTACCGCAGTCACTATCCAGATTTTGGTTACGGGGTGTATTTCATTCCATCCGTGAACACCGTCATTAACATAGCTGCCCTGTACATATACATATTCTCCTGCAGCAGGTATATATACGGTATTTACAAAACCGGAGCATGGAGTAATAGCCGGAGAATAAGTAGGTGTGGTATCGCAAATAGGCTCTAATACCAGACAACCGGCTTCCCCGCTCTTATTGTAACTGTTAATCATGGTATCAAATTGAGGGTCAACAGTAAGACGGATGTGCATATCGCCATCAGTTTCTGTCCATGCTGATTTAACAGTGCCTGTTACTATGAAACAAGAGTCAAAAACAGAGAAGCGGATGGGGCTATACACATGGTTCCATAACGAAGAGTTACATTCACTATTCGGTGTAGCTTGCGCATTTACCTTTGTTTGCAGTGAGAAAATTAATAGAGCAATAATAGGTACAACAATAAAATTCCGTTTCATTTTAAATAAGTTTTTTAGGTTTTTAAATAAGATGCAAAAGTACATAGAAAATTAGAAAAAAGCAGGACAAATATTTTTCATTGTTATTTTAAGAATGTTTTTAAATCTCTACAACAAGTTTTCATAAATCACAGCTGCACCTTGCCCTACACCTATGCACATAGTTGCAAGCCCATACTTAGCACCACGACGGCGCAATTCGTATAGCAAAGTAGCGGAGATACGAGCGCCGCTGCAACCAAGGGGATGCCCTAATGCAATAGCTCCGCCATTTACATTTACCCTTGCGGACTCCAGACCGAGGTCTTGAATGCAGGCTATGCTTTGCGATGCAAACGCTTCATTGAGTTCTATTAAATCAAGGTCGCTCACTTCAAGCCCGGCGCGCATTAGTGCCTTTAGTGTAGCGGGTACAGGACCTACGCCCATAACCTCAGAGTCAACGCCTGCAATTGCCATGGCTTTTACTGTAGCTACCGGTTTGAGGTGATAAGTTTTTACGGCTTTTTCGGAAGCGAGTAACAATGCGGCGGCGCCGTCATTTATCCCGCTTGAGTTACCGGCAGTAACTGTGCCTCCTTTTTTGAAAGCAGGCTTTAATTCCGCCAGTTTTTCAAGAGATGACTGGCGAGGGTGTTCATCTATAGCAAATACATTTGTCTTGCCTTTTCCCATGTCAACGGATACAGGAGTTATCTCATCTTTGAATTTATCGGATGCGGCGGCGGCAGCATATTTTTCCTGGCTGTTGAAAGCAAATTGGTCTTGCGCCTCCCGACTTATGTTCCATCGCTCGGCAACATTTTCAGCCGTTTCACCCATAGTGTAGGGGTAATACAAATCGCTCAGTTTTTTATTGATAAAACGCCAACCCATAGTAGTATCAAACATTTCCATGTTGCGTGAAAATGCACCATCGGCTTTACCCATTACATAAGGCGCGCGGCTCATGCTTTCTACGCCACCTGCAATAAACAATTCTCCGTCGCCACACATAATGGCGCGTGCTGCATCCATAATGGATTGCATGCCCGAAGCACACAGGCGATTGACCGTACAGCCGCCAACAGTGACGGGCAAACCTGCCAGCAATGCAGCCATACGCGCTACATTACGATTGTCTTCGCCAGCCTGGTTGGCTGCTCCTGCAATAACGTCTTCGATGGCATCGATGTCGATATCAGGGTTTCGTTGTATGAGCGATTTAATAACATGCGCTAATAAATCGTCGGGACGAACTGAAGATAGCGCGCCTCCGTATTTACCGATAGGAGTGCGAATTGCGTCTATTATATATACTGTGTTCATGGTTTCAATTAACTGATTAATGCTTGTTCTATATCATTTAGTAAATCTTCTATATTCTCAATCCCTACACTCATCCTTATTAAACCGTCTGTAATACCAAATTCAAGCCTTTTATCTCTGGGTACACCTACATGCGTAGTAGAAGCGGGGTGGGCAACGAGGGTGTCGCAAACGCCGAGGGATACTGCGTTGGTGCAGACTTTTAGCGCGTTGATGAATTTTGTTCCGGCATCAAAACCGTCTTTCAGTTCAAAACTCAATACTGCACCGCCATTCTTCATTTGTTTTTTGGCGATGTTGTGGTCGGGGTGAGTTTTAAGTCCGAGGTAGTTTACATGGGCTACGCGGCTGTTACTTTCAAGATATTCCGCGACTTTTTGGGCATTGCTGCAATGGCGCTCCATGCGCAAGCCGAGCGTGCGTAGTCCGTTGGTAAGCAGGAATGCGTCGAACGGATTACTGTTGCCCCCGAGGAGGCGGTGCGTTTTTTTGACGATACCTTCCATCATCTCTATATCCCTGCCTATGAGTATGCCGCCGATTGCAGTGCCGTGACCGTTGAGAAATTTGGTGGTGGAATGCACTACAAAATCGATATCGTATTTAAAAGGTTGCTGTAAGTAAGGTGTGGCAAAGGTGTTATCAGCGCAAACTGTCAGCCCGTGCTTTTTACCAAGGGCTGAGAGTGCTTCCATATCTATACATTGCAGCGTGGGGTTGGCAGGTGTTTCGAGATACATCAGCCGGATTTGCTTATTTGCCTTAATCGTTTCTTCAACTTTAGCGAGGTGGTGAAAGTCTATGACGATGGCTTCGATATTGAGGTTGGGTAGTATTTTGTCGATGAGTTCCTGCGTGCCCCCGTATAGTGAATAATGCGTAATTATTTTATCTCCGGCTTTCAGATTACTGAGTAATAAAGCACTAATAGCAGCCATGCCGGAAGCGTGTAAAAGCGCCTTTAATTGTAAGGGAGAGCCCGTTTTACCGGTAAGTCCGAAACCTTCAAGCAGGGCAATTTTTTCCTCGGCTTCCTGAATGGTCGGGTTACCGAAACGGCTATACACATAGCCTTTTTCCTCTTCTTTAAATATGGCTGTTGCCTGCTCGGAGCTATCAAAAGCATACGTGCTTGAAGCATATATAGGGGTGAGGTGCGCCCGGTTATTTTCAGAAGTATGACCGCCATGAATGCAAAGCGTATCAAAACCTGAATAATTATTTTTGTCGGTCATTATCTTAAAGGAATATATTTGTTCAGTAAAGTTACAGGATTATGAAAGAATTACTGCTTCAATATGCCCGTTACAATATTTGGGCTAACAAACGCATCATAGATGTGCTGCTGAAACACGATGAAGAAGTGCTGAACATGGAAATAAAAAGCAGCTTTCCTTCGTTGCAGGCGACTGTATTTCATTCGTGGGGAGCAGAGTCGATTTGGCTGAAAAGGCTTCATCTTGAAGAAAAACCAGTATTTGCGAGCATGGATTTTAAAGGACCCTTTGCCGAAGCCTGTAATGAATGGCAAAAAGCATCGGAAGGATTGCTGCAATTTATAGAAAAGCAATATGACGATAAAGCATTGGAGCATGTATTTCAATACAACGACTTGAAAGGGACACCTCACAAAAACCCTGTGTATGCTACCTTACAGCATGTTTTTAATCATTCCACCTATCACCGCGGACAATTGGTAACCATGCTGCGGGAGGTGGGGGAAACCAAACTTCCAACCACAGATTTTATTGTCTATATAAGGGAGCAGAAAAAGTAAAATTTCCCGAAGGAGTATTACTTGCCTATAAAGCTAAGACTTGTGGACTGTAGGGAAGTCGAATCCCTGACCTCTGCAATGCGAATGCAACGCTCTAGCCAACTGAGCTAACAGCCCTTAGGAACGATAAAATACCGAACAATAATAAGGTAAATTTTAGCAACCCCCAAAAGCGGATGCGAATTCCGGCGACTATGAATGGTGAAATATTTGAAAAAGTTTAGTTAATTTATTAATCGCGCCTCTTTTTTTACCAATGATGCTTATTTTTGATGAAAAATTTACTGATTTAATTAAAAAGCATAAAATTTTCCCACTCATTACAGCTAATTAAACCAATTCAAAAGAATAAAAAATGGCTAAAGCAAAAAAGGTTAAAGAATTTTCAAGACAAGTTACACAACGGTTTTTACAGGCGATGAAGCAAGTGATAGCACTTGAAAAAGAAGGTATTACCACGCGTTCGGAATTTGCTGTAATAATTGGCGAATATGGACAAAATATATCGAAGATGGAGCAGGGCTCACGTTATCCTACACTTGAATCAATCTGCAGGATTTGCACCATATTTAAGGTAAACCCTGAATGGGTATTGCTCGGTGAAGGAGATATGTGGAATGTAGAGGGGGGCAGCAAAACACTTATGAAGCGTCTCAACGAAATAGAGAGCTCCATTAAAAAGATTGAAAAGCTAGAGAAGAAAGCTAAAAAGAAATAATTTTCTTATCGACGCCGGTTATCAACCCTATAATTTCTTTGTGGGGAATAAGTGCGGTATTTTATTATAAAAATTGACTGCCTGAATAAGGGGCTTAAATTTCACGTGCCGTTGGCATAAAGAACATACATTAACAGTGCTTTCTGCCTTTAGCTTATAAAAAATATGTAACTTGCATATTCTCTTTCCGGTTATTACGGAATATGGTACAGGTAGTAAAAATATTTAGGATGAGTCTGTCGGGTAAAAAAATAATATTGGGTGTTTCAGGCAGTATCGCCGCTTATAAAACGCCGCAATTGGTACGCTTGTTGGTAAAGGCAGGCGCCGAGGTTAAAGTTATTACTACCGATGCCGCGGAGACCTTCGTTAGCCCCCTTGCATTAGCTACAGTCTCAAAACATCCTGTACTCCACGATCTAAGCGACGGGGATATATGGAACAACCATGTGGCAACGGCTTTGTGGGCAGATGCAATTGTAATAGCGCCATGTACAGCCAATACGCTTGCAAAACTTGCAAATGGATTCTGTGATAATTTATTATGTGCTGTTTACCTGTCTGCCCGCCGTCCTGTATTTATTGCTCCTGCCATGGATGAAGATATGTGGCGACACAAAAGCACGCAAATTAATTTAAACACAGTTAGCAGCTACGGCAACCATATCATACCGGTAGTGCGCGGAGAACTTGCGAGCGGGCTTTTCGGAGAGGGACGAATGCAGGAAGTTGAAGGCATAGCCAAACTTCTCGAAGATTTTTTCTCCGACGATACCAAACAGCTAAAAGGATTGAAAGCCCTTGTTACGGCTGGTCCTACCTACGAACGAATAGACCCGGTTCGTTATATCAGTAATTTTTCTTCGGGCAAAATGGGAATCGCGCTGGCGGAAGCATTGGCGGAAAAAGGCGCACAGGTAACTCTGGTGCTTGGTCCATCACACTTTCACACCTATCGTGCCGGTGTGCAAACGATAAATGTAGAAAGTGCGAAAGAAATGTATGATGCCTGCATAAAAGAGTTTCCTCATACTGACATTGCCGTGCTTGCGGCAGCAGTTGCCGATTATAAACCACAGCAAATAGCCCCCCAAAAAATAAAAAAGCAGGAAGGAACGTTATCAATAACGTTATCTAAAACAGACGATATACTGGCAACGCTTGGTAAAATAAAACAGCCGCAGCAGACGTTAATAGGTTTTGCACTCGAAACAGAAAACGAACCGGAATATGCTCTTGAAAAACTGCACGCAAAAAACGCAGATATGATTGTATTGAATTCCCTGAATGATGAAGGATCGGGTTTTGGATACGACACTAATAAAATTACCCTGCTCGGCAATTGGGGTACTCCCATAAAGTTGCCTTTGATGAGCAAAGCAGATGCAGCAAAAGCTATTGTTAACCGTATTTTGGAATTAAGATATGTTGAAAAAACTGCTTAGTTTGTTAATTTTTACCGGATGGTGTATCACTGCTTATGCGCAGGAGTTCAGTTGTACCGTAACTGTCCTTCACGATAAAATAACAGGGGTTGACCCCCAGGTATTTACTGCTTTGCAACATGCCATCAGCGATATAATGAACGCTCATAAATGGACCACCGACGATTACCAGACTACAGAAAAAATAGACTGTAAAATTCTTATAAACCTTGTTGCCAGTAAAGTAAACGGCGACAATGACGCATATTCAGGTACTATAAGTATACAAGCCACCAGACCTGTTTATAACTCTACTTACAATACCCCAACAATCAATTATGAAGACAGGGATGTAACCTTTCATTTTTCGCAATACACTGTGCTGCAATTTGATGACGGCAACATTACCGGCACAGACCCTATGGCATCCAACCTTACCGCCATCTTAGGATTTTATGCCTACCTCATAGTTGGACTCGATTATGACAGCTTTGCTCCTGAAGGAGGCACTGTATACCTCAAAAAAGCGCAAAATGTAGTAAACAATGCTCCTGAAATGGGAAAAACAATTACAGGTTGGAAAGCCGTTGACGGCACGCACAACCGTTACTGGATAATTGACCAACTGCTCAATACACGTTTTTCGGATGTGCGTTCATACTGGTACACGATGCACCGTGAAGGGCTTGATAGTATGTATTATAAACCCGAAGTAGCCCGCAACAAAATACTCGCCGGGCTTGATAAACTGAATACGGTGAACAGGGAAAACCCAAGCTCTGTGCTGATCCAATTCTTTTTTAATGCCAAAAGCGATGAAATATTGCACCTGCTAGCGTCAGCCCCAAAAACTGACAGACCCAAATACATCACTATGCTTTCCGCCATGGATGTAGCTAACGCAGCTAAATACAACAGCCTCAGGTAGCCGATGAAAAAATGTTTTGTGTTGTTTATGCCGCTTATCCTGCTGTTGTCGTGCGAACGACTTAGCAAGAAGGACCATTTGCCCTCTAAAGTCATGGCTAAAGTGCTCACGGATATAAACATTGCCGAAGCATATAGCACTGAAGTAAAAGACAGCCTGCACCGCGCCCCTAATACAAAAAACATAGACTCTCTTGCCCGTTATTATAAAGATATATTTGCGCATTACAACATAACTGCCGGGCAGTTTACCGCCAGCATGAAGTGGTACGAAAGCCATCCACAAGAAATGGACAGTCTTTACCAAAACGTTATAACATCTCTGCCTGTGCTGGATAGTATGAGCAAGAAAAAAATGGAGTAGCCCTTACATTACCTTATCAAATGGTTTAATTACGCTATTTAGCTCACCAAAGATTTCCTTTAGTTCCTTTTCTTTTTTATAGACCAGGAATGTATGAGCATCTAACAATATTTTCAGGCTTGTATTTAATTT
>Ga0207047_1270_pt1 | contig 10531 bp, 14 predicted proteins | sample Alteio_BWMinCont_67_FD_153302 | JGI IMG/M metagenome (GOLD analysis project Ga0207047, IMG submission 153302) | Enriched cells from forest soil in Barre Woods Harvard Forest LTER site, Petersham, Massachusetts, United States -... | ecosystem: Environmental > Terrestrial > Soil > Temperate forest >...
TCTGTGGGAGCGCCACTTCGCGGCAAAACTGTTCGGCCCCGTCAGGCGGATAGGGCCACGGCACGCGGTTGGCAAGGTAGCGGACGATCTCCCAGCGAGGAAAGAGCTGCTGAATCTGTTGCGCGTCGGCCAGCTCAAGCGGCTTGAGAATCAGGCGGTCGGTGCGGCCCTCGGGAATCTTCAATTCATCGGGGGTGGGGGATTCCGCAGGCGTCATGCGCTCATGATAACAACGGCCTTGATTCGAATCCCTGATAATGAAAGGAGGAGAGTGAAAACGCCTTGCGATCTGGATTTGTAGCCATAGTGGGTCGGCCCAACGTTGGAAAGAGCACGTTGCTGAACGCGCTCACTGGAGAGAAGGTTGCGATTGTCACGGCCAAGCCACAGACGACGCGCAACCGTATCCTCGGCGTGGTGGAGGTGGCGGCGCGCAAGGGCAAGCGGCCCGGGGCGCACCCCGCCGCGCAGATCGTGTTTGTGGATACACCGGGCGTGCACAAGCCGGGCTCGCAGCTCGACCGCCGCATGCTGCAGGAAGTGTACGAGGCGCTGGAGACGCGCGACGTGGTGTTGGTATTGATGGATGCTACGCGGCGCATAAGGCTGGGTGAAGCAGGGAATAGGGAACAGGGAATAGGGAACAGGGTGGCCGCCGAATCCTCAGTGGTATCCGAGGAGGATCGGGCTCCACAGAAGAAGCTAACGGACAAGGAGCGCGTCTGGGCAAGCGAAGATGAGTTTCTCTTTAGGCTGGTGCGCAAGCTCGATTGTCCCGTGTTCCTGGTGCTGACCAAGATCGATCTGGTTGCCAAAGACGTACTGCTGCCGGTGATCGACGCGCTGATCAAGCAGCACAACTTTGCTGAGGTCATTCCCGTGAGCGCGCGCAAAAAGGACGGCCTCGATCTGCTTCTACACAAAATTGTGGAAGCGCTGCCGGCGGGTGAGCGCTATTTTCCGAAGGACCAATACACCGACCAGCCGCAGCGCTTCATGGTGGCGGAGCTGATCCGCGAGCGCATTCTGGTGGACACAGGCGAGGAGGTTCCCTATTCCTCTGCAGTTGTGATCGAGCGTTATGAGGAGGCTGAGCCGCCGGCGCCGCCGCGCAAGAAGGGCCCGCCCGCGCGGCTGCCGCTGACACGCATTGCCGCGGCCATTTACTGCGAGCGCGAGGGGCAGAAGGCCATTCTCATCGGCAAGGGCGGCGCAAAACTGAAGGAGATCGGCACCGGCGCGCGCAAACAGATCGAATCGCTGCTGGGCACGCGGGTTTATCTGGAACTGCATGTGATCGTCGAGCCGAATTGGCGCGAGTCGCGTACCTTCATCGAATCACTCGATTGGCGCAATCAGTTGGAAAAGATCGCAGAGCGGCAGGGGAACGAGAAGCACGACGAGGAAGCGAAGTAGCGACTCACCTTATCCGCCGCGCCACTTTGCCCCTCTACGGAACGAGCTCCGCTACGACTTCAATATCCTGATGGCGCGTGGTGCCGGGGATGTCGATTGAGCCCAGTACGGCGGCCTTGCCCGGCGTGAATGTCGCCGTGTCCTCGAGCATGGTTTGGCGAACGAGCGGGTCCTGAATGCCTACGTTTGATTTCTCGTCGGCAACGCTGGATTCTTCGATCTTGGTATGGAGGCCGACGCCACTCACATAGGCCTCGATGTTCACGCCCACGTCAAGATACTGGATTTGAGTCATGGGCGATGATGTGTCCTTGTCGGTGGCTCCGGTGACGATGGGTACCCGGTTGCCCTGCTTGAAGACGCTCTTGTTGTCGCTGCCCACGATCAGCGAATAGCGCTGCACGCCCGTCTTCTTTCCGCCGTCGGACTCCGTGATGGTGTAGGTGATGCGGTAGACCCTTTTGGGGCGGTCGATCTCGGCGAGCAGCTTCTGCGCGACCTGCAGGTCTTCGGCGGTGGCATGCATGGTGATCGCGTTCTGCGAGGCAACGCCGTAAATCTTCGCCTTGTTGAGAACGTTGCGCAGATCTGTCGCAATGTCATTCAAATCGGTTCTTTCGGTGATGTTTTTAAGGAAGAATGTCTCGGTCTGTTCGTTGTCTTGTTTCGCACTTGAGTTCCTTGCCTCCGATTCCTGCGCCGGCGTGTGGGGCACCAGGAGTAGCACTGCGATCGCTAGCCCTGCGCCTGCCACGGCAAAATTGCGAATCTCTATCCGCTGGGTCATCATACTGAACTCTCGCCTCTCAAAAGCCGTCGGTCAGAAGAACCCGGGTGCATTGTGGCGTCATCTATCCGGGGTCGCTTCTCACCCAACAGGACGTGCAAAGCCGGCTTTCGCTCGGAGCAAGATTTTTTGAGGGAAGGGTAGTTCGTGCTTTATGCGCCGCGCACGTGGCCGCGACCGTTAGTCTTCACGTCGTACATGCGTGTGTCCGCCGCGCCAATCACACCATGCACCGTGGTGCCATCTTCAGGGGCGTACGAGACGCCGACGCTCGCGCTGACGGTGAGCTCCAGCCCGTTCTTCATGTGGAAGCGCGTGGTCATCAAGGCCTTGTGCAGCGCGCTTGCCTGCTCAATGGCAGCTTCTTTGCCGGTGGCGGGCATCAGGATTACGAACTCGTCGCCCCCATAGCGGAAGCACATGTCGTGCGGGCGGCTGAGCTCCTGCAGGCGCTGGCCGGCGCGCGCCAGCAGCTCACTGCCCACCAGGTGGCCGTGCTCGTCGTTTACCAGCTTGAAGCGGTCGAGATCGAGGAAGGCGAGGCCGAGCGGCACGCCCTTTTTGTGGCCGCGGTCCAACTCGCGCGCCAGCACATCGTAGAGGTGACGCACGTTGAAGAGCCCAGTGGTGTCGTCGGTAATAGTGAGCTGCTGGATGCGACCCACGTCGTTGGCATTCTCAATGGCAATGGCCGCGTGGTCGGCGAGGATGTGCAGAAACGCGATGGTGTAGTCGTTCAGCTGGCCAGCGTGGGGGTTGAGAATTTCGATCACGCCGTGGGTGCCTTTGCGGCCACGCAGCGGGAGCGCGATCACCGAACGCACCTTGCGCAGCTTGGCAGGGTCTGGCGCGTGCAGGCGCGGATCGCTCACCGATTCCGGCACGATGAGCGTCTCGCCGTGCTGCGCCACCCAACCCGCAACGCCCTCGCCCACTTTGACGCGCAAGTCGCGCAGAGCGGACTCTTCTCCGCCTCCGGCGATGGCGTAGTAGAGTTCCTGCTTCTCCTCATCCAGCATGAGCAAAGTCCACAACTCCGCCTCGATCAGGCGCTCCATGTGGTCAAGGATGGTGCGCAGGATGGTGTCGAGATCGAAGCTCGCAGTGAGCGAACGCGCCAGGCGATGGAAGACGAGGAGGTCTTCCAGCGGTATGCGAGCTTCGGTCTCATTTGTCATGACCATGCCAGTTCTGGAGAAAGCAGAGGCTCCCGCGCGCGCGCGCGGGGGGCACGCTGTGCTTGAACCCACTATCGTACAAGAGAGAATCGCCAGGCAATCAACAAAATCAAGGCAATGTGACAGATAGAAACTGGCTGTTAACCGCCGATGTGAACCATGGAACGCGAGGGCTTCAGAAATCCGGGCTCGCCAATGTGATGGCGCGCCTCTTTGACGTTGATGGTACGCGCGATGTACTCGCGAAGTTCCTCATCCGGGGCGCCGGAGCGTAACCGGCCGTAGAGATCGTGCTCGATCTGCGAGAACAGGCAGGTGCGGATTTTGCCGTCGGAGGTGAGACGCACCCGGCTGCACGCACCACAAAACGGCTCTGTCACAGGGGCAATAATGCCGATCTCTCCTCTTCCATCCTCGAAGCTATAGCGCCGCGCCGTCTCGCTGGCTTCGTTGGGAGAAAGCTCCTGCAACGGCAGCACTCGGCCGATGCGCTCTACGATCTCGCGCAAGGGCACGACGATTTCCGGCGTCCATAAGCGGCCTTCTTCAAGGGGCATGAACTCAATGAAGCGCACGATCACGTCTTCGCGCCGCGCGAAGTGAGCGAAGCTCTCCACCTGGTCGTCGTTGAAGCCGCGCAGCAGCACGCAGTTGATCTTGATGGGGATAAGCCCCGCCTCGCGCGCCGCTCGAATACCGCCCAGAACCGCCTGGTGGCTGCCCGGAACCCGCGTAATGCGCTCGAAGGTGGGCTCGTCGACTGCGTCCATGCTGATGGTCACGCGCTTGAGGCCAGCGTCCTTCAGGGGCTTCGCGAGGCCGTCCAGCAGGTGGCCGTTGGTGGTCAGAGCCAGGTCAAGCCGTTCGCCGAAGATGGTGCGAAGACCGGCGAGCTCGCGAACCAGGTCCAGCAGGCCTCGGCGGAGCAAGGGCTCGCCTCCGGTCAGGCGCACCTTGGTTATGCCCAGCTCGACGAACAAGCGAACGATGCGGAGGTACTCGTCGATGCCGAGCTCCGGATACTGCGCTCCGTGCTCCCCCGTGCGGCAGTAAACACACTTGTAGTTGCAGCGGTCGGTGATGGAAACCCGGAGGTCGTGAATTACGCGGCCGTGGCTGTCCCTCAGGCGGGGAAGCTCCCGGTCTGCGGTGTGTGACTCCGAAAATTGGAAAATGGGCAGGGACGCCATCGTCACCTTCAGGCTACACCCTATTGATGCGCAAGGGACAAGGCCGGTAACGGTACTTTGGTTTTGGCTCTTTGGACGGCGGCCGAATCAGTCGACCCGCGGCGTTCCCCGGCGCATCACCAGCCCAGAGACACCCATCACCAGGATGATGCCGCAGGCAATGGCGAAGTAGTACGCCATGGGATGCGCCCAGCCCGGGGAATAGGTCAGGTCCTGGCCCACCCACAGCAGCAGAACCGTAGCAATAACCGCAAACTGCCCGGCAATCACCAAGAAGGTGTGGCCAAGGTCGCGGCGCTTGTCGAGCGCTTCCACCTGGTTGGGGGTCAGGTGACGCTCTTCCGGGGGAAGCAGGGGGTTCGCCATCTCGTTCTCCTCGCGCGCCGCCGTTGCCTCCAGATCACGATGAAGGGCAGCCGCTCTACAGTCTCGATTCAATCACATGCAATGGGTTCTGCGCCAGCCTCTCCGCTGGCCGGGAATTCGTCACTCCTGGAGGAACGCGAGCGTCTGCAGACCGGTGATTTCGAACGGCTTGCGGCATCGCATATTGACACAGCCGAGCTTGTCGTCACGACGCACCATGTAAGACTGCGCCTTGGCAAACTTGGCCCGGTCGCGCTCGTCGGCATTGCGCGGCAACTGCGCCCGCTTGCGGCGAACGACCCAGGTCACTTTGTATTCGCCCTGCTGCCCGCATTTGGGGCAGGTAAGCGTATGTGTACGCTGTTCGGTCGACTCCGTGAAAAAATCGCGCTCATCCATGGTCCCGTGTCTCCAGCAGTACTTCGGCCCGCGCCACTTTCCCTCGAGCTCGATCTCATTCATACTCGACCCTGTGGCCGGGTTACTGCAAGACCGGATCGGGAGGGGGAGCAAGCGTGGCAAAACGCAAGCCGGGTCAATTTTCAGCCACCAAGGCCGTGAAGGCCAACGCCCGCGAGCGCGTAGGCCAGCCCAAGGCCGCACGCGTGATCGTGGACACCCCGCGCACCGGCCGACAGGGCAAGCACAAACCCAAACTGGATCAGATCATTCAACAGGAAGAATAAGCAGCCGGGAGCGGCGCCAGGAGAAAACAGCATGGCAAAGGCTACAGGAGTGGGCGGAGTGTTCTTTAAAACGCGGGATCCGAAGGCGCAAGCTGCATGGTACGCGGCGCATCTCGGCATACCCAAATCCGATGACGGATCCCTGATCTTCGATGGGCCCAGTTCGATGGGCATGACGGTGTTCGCACCGTTTCCAGCCGACACAGGCTACTTTGGAGACGGCCCCCAGCAGACCATGCTGAACTTCCGCGTGGACGATTTGGACGCGCTGCTAAAACTGCTAGCCGAGGCAGGCGTGCGCGTCGATCCGAAACGCCAGGACGAGTCCTACGGGCGCTTTGCCTGGATCTGGGATCCCGAGGGCAATCGCATCGAGCTGTGGCAGCCCCTTCCTTGAGACTTACGACAACTCGACGCGCGCCGAACCCGAGGAAGTCACTCGCGGTTGCCGGCTAGGGGTGATTGACGCTGTACGGTCCTGGCAGAATCGCTTCCGGCGCCTTTGGCGCGGCGGGTTCGGCTTTGGCTGCATCGGTCGAACCGGCCGCCGTCCGTTTGGAGAAAATCCGGAACTGCACGGTGAGGTCCACCTCCACCGCCACAGGCTTGCCGTCCTTCATCCCCGGCTCAAAGCTCGCCTTGCGAATGGCATCCACCGCGTTCTCGTCGAGGCCGAAGCCGATCGGACGTCCCACTGCAATCTCCCGCGGCTTTCCGTCCGGCCCCACGATCACGTGGTACATCGCCATGCCAGCCACGCCGTTGTTCTGAGCGTATTCGTTCGAGGGCGGCTCGAACGCCATGGTCAGACGCGGCTTCTTGTCCACCTGGTTCGACCGCAGCACCGCCGGGTCGCTGGGCCGGTAATCGGCCTTTTCATTCACAGCCTTGTAGTAGAGCTTCCAGTAGTCGGGTAAGGTCGCCACCATCTGATCGTCGATGCCGGACGAGAAGACGCGATCGAGCGCCGTGCGCAGCATGCGTGCAGCCTCGGCTGGTGAAGTCGTCACTGCCTCTCCATGACGAGTTGTGTCGGCTGCCGAGGCGACCGGACTTGCGGCAGTCGCGGCCTGCGGCTGAGTGATGGCCACGGTTGGGGGCGCGGTTGCTGGAGGCGTTGTACCGGTGGGCCGCGTTGGCGCGGCCGCGGTCGGCTGCGCAGCGGTATCCATTTGCGGCGTGGGTGCTGATGGCAGCGTGTCAGTAGCCTGGGTCGACGGCGAAGTCAGCGCCGGCTGGGCCGCCGCAGTTGTCGCGACTTGAGCCGGAGCCTTGGCCTTCAGAGCCGGCTTCTTCTCGTTCGCATTCTTCTTGTCCACCTTTGCCGGCTTTTCCTTCTTGGGCGTGACCACCAGCTCGCGATCGATGGTGATCTTCAGGGGCCTCTTCTTCGAGGTGAGCTTGACCCGGTCCACATTCGCCGCCTGGTCTTCAGTGGCCAGCGCGCCCAGGAAATGCAGCCCGTAGCGCACGCCCTCCAACTCCACGTGGCGCTTGTCCACCTTCACGCGGTTAATCTCCACCAGGCTCAGGGCGTAGGAAGCTTTCGGCGAGTTGCCGTCCAACTCACCCTTCTGATTGAAGTGCAGCGTGTTGTCCTGGTAGCCGCCGCGCAGATAGAAAGTCTTGCCTTCGAGCTGCTGGCTGAGCTGATCCTCGATCTCGGCAGCTTCGTGGATCTCGGCCGCGGTAGGCGCATCGGCTTTCTCGCCCTGCCTTGAAGGCTCTGACGCCGGCGTCTGTGCCGGGTCGCTTGGCTGGGCGGTGGGAACGGTTTGCCGCGCTTCAACTGCCGGCTGGCCTGCCGAAACGGTCTGCTGCGCATCGGGCGTCGGCGGGGCCGCGGGAGCGGCCTGGTGCGGCTCAGGCGGCGCTGACGGGGACGGAGTGGTTGGGGACTGCGAAAAACTGATGGTGGCGCACGCGAATGCTGCAAAGGCTAAGGCAGCTCGCAAGGAGAAAGGCCTGCTCATAGCAGTGCCGGGGGGAATTACTCTATGCATAATTCGAGATCCGTTGAAGGAACTTTAACAGCATTTCTGCCCGTTTGAACCAATAATTCTTTGCGAAATTTGCCTCGAGCACCATGTTAGTCCGCGCCGGCGGGCTTTTTGAGCCGCCATAGAATCCGCCGGAACAGCCCCAGCACCCGCCTTGTATCGAGGGTCGACAGCCCGAGCTTGCGCAGTAGGATGCGAACATCGTGCCGGTTGGCTGCCTCCATCGACGCGGGTGAGTAGTGTGCCGCCGCCATGGTCTCCTCGATCAGCCCCGCCAGCCGGTCGAGCGAGCCCGACGAAGCCGTTGCCTCACCTTGTTCGCCTGCTGCCGTTTCGACCGGATTCGCGGCTGGCCGCGCCAGCTCATAGAGGCACACTGCCGCGGCCTGCCCCAGGTTCATTGAAGGCTGCTGCGGGTCTGTGGGGATCTCGGCGAGCACGTGGCAGAACGACAGATCCTCGCGCGTCAGGCCGTGCTTTTCCGGCCCGAACACCAGAGCCGCCCGGCCCCCGCGAGCCAGTTCCCGCTGCAGGAGCGGCTCCAGTTCCGGCAGCGACACCACCCGTTGATCTGGCTGGCGATGGGTGAGCGTGCCGGTCCCGGCAACAAAGGTGCATTGCGCAACGGCCTCGACAAGCGCCGCAAACTCCTCCGCGTTCTTGAGCAGATCCGGCGCGCCGACGGCCGAGCGGGCCTCGCGCCAGTTGGGGGCGTACGGCGTGGCCACGGAAAGATGCGCAAAGCCGAAGTTGGCCATGGCCCGCGCCACCGCCCCGATATTCAGCGGATTGCGCGGCGAAACGAGCACTACGTCGAGTTGTTCGCGTTGGGCCGGAGTGAGCAAAGACCGATTGTAGAGCCTCAGTCCGCGCCGTTGGTACACTCGGAACCAGCATGGTCCCCGAATCGCGAAACCTGACCGCTCAGACCGACACCTTGTGCGGATTGGCGCGTTGGTGCGCGGCGCGCGGGTGGGTGCCGGCCACCAGCGGAAACTTTAGCCTTCGCGATACGGCGAGTGGCCGGATTCTCATCTCGCGCAGCGGTCTCGACAAGGGCCAGATCACAGGCGCTGATTTGTTGCACCTGGACGCGCAGGGCCACGTGGTAAGCGGCGAGGGGAAGCCCTCCGCCGAAGCCGGACTGCACGTGGTCGTCTATCGCGACCGGCCCGAAGCGCACGCCGTCGCGCACGTTCACACCATTTGGAACACACTGCTATCGGCGCGCCGTGAAGCAGCTGGCTACGTGGACATTGAAGGCTACGAACTGCTGAAGGCGTTCTCCGGCGTCGCGACGCATGCACACTGCGAGCGCGTGCCGGTGATTGCCAACACCCAGGACTACGAAGCGCTGGCCGGCGAGTTGACGGTGGTGCTTCAACAGAATCCCGCGGCGCACGGGGTGCTGCTCGGCGGCCACGGACTTTATACTTGGGGCACGTCGGTTGACGAGGCGCGACGGCATCTTGAGGCGCTGGAATTTCTGTTCGAGGTGGAGTACCGCCGGCTGTACGCGGCGCCGAATCTCTGAAATCACGAGGAGATTGCCATGGCAGTTCTTCGCTTCCCCGCTGAGAACCGCAAAATCGACAGCGAGACCGAGATTCGCAAGGAGCTGGCCGCGCTCGGCATCGATTACGAGCGCTGGAGTCTCGATCGCGTGCCGCAGGACAGCTCTGCTGACACAGTGCTGGACGCCTACGCCGCAGAGATCGACGCCATGAAGCAGCGCGGCGGCTACGTCACTGCGGATGTCATTGACGTAAATCCCACCACGCCGAACCTCGACGCCATGCTGGCGCGATTCGACAAGGAGCACACGCACGATGAAGATGAGGTGCGCTTCATTCTCGCCGGGCGCGGGATCTTCTTTCTGCATATCGGCGGCCGGGTCGCCTCGGTTGAAGTGGGCCCCGGCGACATGCTGCGCGTGCCCCGCGGCACCACACACTGGTTCACGCTCTGCGAAGACCGCCGCATTCGCGCCATCCGCTGGTTCCAAGACACTGCCGGGTGGACGCCGCTATACACCGGCTCCGGGGTTGACGGCGATTATCAGCCGCTGTGCTTCGGCCCGCAGTATCTCGGCCCGCGCGTCGAATCGTCCATCAGCGTTGATCGGAGCGCATGACCGAATCCGGCACGGTACCCCGATCACCGAAGCTCTATCTGCTCGATGTGGAAGGCACCGTTGCGCCGTTGACGCTGACCAGTGAGCTTCTCTTTCCGTATGCGCGGACCCACCTTGCCGATTTCCTGAAGCGGAACCTGGCAAGACCCGAGGTTCAGGATGATTTGAAGCTGCTCGCAGCGGAAAATCGTGCGGAAGAGTCGCAGGTGTGTCCTACTTATGGCATCGAGATCCGCAACGAGTTACATGCGCGTGCGTATCTCACCTGGCTGATGGATCAGGACCGCAAATCAACAGCACTGAAGAGCCTCCAGGGCAAGATCTGGAAATCCGGCTTCGAATCCGGCGAACTCCAAGGCACGCTCTTTGACGACGTTCCCGCAGCCTTTCAAAGCTGGTCGCAACAGGGCAGAGTCGCCATCTACTCCTCCGGATCGACGGAGGCGCAACAGCTTCTCTTTCACCACTCCACTTTCGGCGATCTGACACCGTTGATTGCCGGCTACTTCGACACGCGCGCAGGCACCAAGGGCGAACCCGCCAGCTACGCCACCATTGCCGCCGCCATGCAGGTTGCGCCCGCTGAGGTTCTCTTCTTCTCCGACGTGGTGCGCGAGCTCGACGCCGCCCGTGAAGCCAGTTGCGGAACACGTCTGGTCGTGCGTCCCGGGAATGCAGCAGTCGACGCCAGGCATGCGCACCAAATCATTGAGTCTCTTATTTGATCGGCGCTAATTCCCGGACCCGCGGTGAACCAGCAACTGCCATGCGCCG
>Ga0207047_1271_pt1 | contig 10474 bp, 8 predicted proteins | sample Alteio_BWMinCont_67_FD_153302 | JGI IMG/M metagenome (GOLD analysis project Ga0207047, IMG submission 153302) | Enriched cells from forest soil in Barre Woods Harvard Forest LTER site, Petersham, Massachusetts, United States -... | ecosystem: Environmental > Terrestrial > Soil > Temperate forest >...
GCTGCTTGATGAGCCGACAAACCATCTTGACCTGCCCTCTATAGAATGGTTGGAACGATACCTGCAGGGATATCCCGGCAGTGTGGTTATCGTATCCCATGACCGTTACTTTCTTGACCGTATGGTAACCAAGATTGTAGAAGTGTGGCAACGCGGTTTACATCAATACAGCGGCACTTATTCTTTTTATGAAACTGAAAAAGCCGGTCGTGTGGAGTTGCAGCAAAGGGCATTCGAAAATCAGCAGGATTATATAAGGCAGCAGGAACGGTTTATAGACCGTTTCCGCGCAAAAGCCTCTAAAGCTGCGCAGGCGCAAAGCGCTATCAAAAGACTTGATAAATTAGACCTGGTAGAAGCGCCAGATACTACCATGCCGGTAATGAATATCAACTTTGATATAGCTACACAACCCGGCAAAATTATTTGTTCGCTGAAGGATATTGGCAAGCGTTTTGGCGAGCTTACCGTTTTAGAACATGCGAATGCTGAAATAGACAGGGGCGATAAAATCGCGTTGATAGGCGCCAATGGCAAGGGGAAATCGACGCTGTTACGCATTATTGCAGGTACAGATACTTATGAGGGTGACCGTAAATGGGGACACAATATAGAAGAGAGTTTTTACGCACAGCACCAACTCGAAGCCCTGAATATTGAAAATGAAGTATTGGATGAGTTAAAGCAATGCGGTAGCGGTAAAACAGAACTTGAACTGAGGCAATTGCTTGGCTGTTTTTTATTCAGCGGCGATGATGTTTTTAAAAAAATAAAAGTACTGTCAGGAGGCGAAAAGGCGCGTGTGGCGCTGGCAAAAGTAATTGCAGCTAAAGGAAATTTTTTACTGCTTGATGAGCCTACCAATCACCTCGACATACAATCGGTGGAAATGCTGATTGAGGCGTTGAATAAATATACCGGCACTTTGATATTAGTATCTCACGACCGTTATTTTATCAGTAAAACAGCCAATAAAATATGGAACATTGAAAGTGGTAAGGTCAATGAATTTAAAGGAGATTATGAAGAATGGGTCGTCCATCAGCAGGATAAGTTAAAACGCTTGCAGAATGTTAAGGCGCCTCTCCCCAAACCCATAGTAGCTGAAAAGAAAGAAGAAAAAAAGGTACAGGTAAAGAATGATGATGCACTAAAGGAAGTACGCAAAGAGCACCAAAGACATCAGAAATTATTTCAGAAAATAGAGGAAGATATGAGCCAGCTTCAACAGCAGATTAAATCGTTTGAAGAAAAGATGGCTGACCCTGCGTTTTATGCGAACAAGCAGGAGTTTCTGAAAACAGACGAACAATACCGCCAGCAAAGCGTTAAACTGGAACAATTGAACAAAGAATATGACAAGGTCTTTGAACGCCTGATGGAACTGGAAGGAAAGCTAAATTCCAATTCTTAAAATCCAAAATCCAAAATCAAAATTCTATTCCACAAGTAATTCTTTAATTTTGTACAAACTACAAGACCGGGTTATCGCTTTTGCGTAGGCAGAAGAGGAAAGTCCGGACAGCGCAGAGTATTGCACCACCTAACGGGTGGGGTTTCCGGGCAACCGGGGATACAGATAGTGCCACAGAAAATTACCGCCTCGCCACGGTGGGGTAAGGGTGAAAATGTAGTGTAAGAGACTACACAATAAGGTTGGTAACGACCTATTGGGGTAAACCTTGCATGCTGAAATGCCAAATAGGCGAACGCCTGAGGACTGCTCGTCCGATGTTCGTGGGTTGGCAGATTGAGGTGTTGTGCGAACAGCATCCCAGATAAATGATAATCATTCCCTTACAAAAGGGGGAAACAGAATCCGGCTTATAGGTTTTGTAGTTTTTTTATGTAATTTTTTAAAGCCAAAATGAATGCATTGAATATTGTGTTACATTGACAATATGATAAATGTGTTTATAATAAATGTAATTTATTAAGCAGTTATTGAATTTATTGGGCAAAAATTGTGAAATTTGCTAAAAGATTTTATACATTTGCTACACAATGAAAAGATATATACCATTTATAGGGTTTTTTATCCTTGCTTTTTGCTTATGCACCCCTGTTTTGCTATTTGCACAGGCAGGCTTTGGTCCCACTGATGTTACCGATACTCCTATTGATGGTGGTCTTAGTTTGTTAGTTGCCGCAGGAATAGGCTATGGAGCTAAAAAATTATATAATAAAAAAACAAACAAAACTTTAAATAAAGATACAGAATAACCTTAGGCACGATTTTTATGATAAGAAAATTGTGACTTTCATTATGATATTTACAGGTTTTAGAAGTATATTTAACCCCTGTTTTACTTGAGAAGTTCTTATTGCGTTACAATATAAAAAGTTATAAACACTGTCGTTTTTTTGAAGACGGTTTTAAGTATTGTATTATTAAAAGTTTAAACAGTGTTGACATTTTGATCAAATGTTATAATTTAGCGCCATGAAGCACACCATAAAAGCACTTAATATAGCCTTATTGTCATTGGCTATTGTTTTATTACCTCTGATAACATTTGCACAAGCAGGTTTTGGACCCACAGACGTAACTGATACACCGATTGATGGTGGTATTAGTTTATTGATTGCCGCAGGAATAGGATATGGCGGCAGGAAGCTTTATCAGAAAAGAGCAAATAATAGAGCGGAAAAAAACGATTAATTTATTTCATCCCATATTTTTTTGAATTGACAAAGCAGATAATTTTCTGCTTTTTTTATTCCCGTCATTCAAGGTTTTTAATGCAGCGGTTTACGTCTATCCCTTTTAATAATACACCTGCAAAGAGGTCTCCTTTTTTAGCAACACGTTTCTCAATGTTTTTAATAGTAAAGTCGGATGGATGAAGTCCTTTTTTAACTTCTTTCCATTCGAGTGGTGTGGAAACGGTAGCATGGGGTTTGGGGCGTATACTATACACGCTGGCAAGCGTTTGCCCTCTGCGGTTTTGCAGGTAATCTATATAAATATGCTCTATACCGCGTTTGTTAAGCGGTCTTTTAAGGGTTGTAATATCAGGAATTTGTTCCTGGGTCAATTTAGCAATGAGGTGTGCAAATTCTTTAGCCTGTTCATAAGTGTATTTGGCGCCAAGCGGAACGTATATATGAATGCCGGTAGCTCCCGATGTTTTGGGAAATGAAACAGCGCCTGCTTTGTCCAAAATTTCTTTTATTACTTTGGCTGTATCTATCACCTGTTCAAACGTATTTTTTTCAGAAGGGTCAAGGTCAAGTATGAGGTAGTCAGGATAATCAAGACTTTTCAAACGTGAATTCCATGGGTTTACTTCAATGCAGCCGAGATTGGCAAGATATAGTAACGTAGGCTTATCATTACAAATGATGTAGTGAATATTTTTATTGGCGCTGTCAGACCAGATAGATTGTGTTTTAATCCATGCAGGCGCATTTTCACCGGCATCTTTATGGAAGAACCCCGGTTCATTTATGCCGTTCGGTGTGCGATACAGTGATTCAGGGCGGTCTTTTAAATATTTGCCGATGTAGGAGTAAATGGAGTTGTAATAGTTTATTACGTCTCCTTTGGTATAGCCCTCTTCGTCCCAAAATATTTTATCCGGGTGCGTTATTATAACTTCTTTTTTATTGTTTGTTGCCTGTTTCACTCCGTTGTTTTCTATTACAAATAAAAAAACATGCCGTTAAAAAAATAATGACAATCGTCATGACGTGTTATTATATGATAGTTTTTATTTCCTATTTAAGAGCATATAAAAATACGCCATCACATGATAAAAACAAGCATACAATTAGGAAATTACCATGTTACACACATTCTATAATAATAAAATTATCACGCCCACAAATTGATTAACTTTGTTCTCTTCCTAAATTTTTTGTCTTGAAGCTAAAGTCATTGGAAATTAAAGGGTTTAAGTCGTTTGCAGACAAAACCCATGTGATATTGGATAACCCTATAACGGGCATTGTCGGACCGAATGGTTGCGGCAAATCAAACATTGTAGATGCCATCAGGTGGGTAATCGGCGAGCATAAAATAAAAACGCTACGTTCCGATAATCTGGACGACCTCATATTTAATGGTTCGCGTACGCGGAGCAGTTCGGGTATGGCTGAAGTGTCACTCACTTTTGAGAATACGCGCAACTTGTTGCCTACGGAGTTTACAACAGTTACAATTACCCGCAAATTTTATAAAAGCGGTGAGAGTGAATACCGTCTGAACGACGTAAGTTGCCGCCTCAAGGATATACACAATCTATTCCTTGACACGGGTGTAAGCAATGATTCATACGCCATCATAGAGTTGGGTATGGTGGACGATATTATAAAAGATAAGGATGGTGCACGCCGCCGCATGTTGGAGCAAGCTGCCGGTATATCTATTTATAAAACCCGCAAAAAAGAAGCAAAGTCAAAGCTGGAGGCAACTGAATTAGACCTTGCCCGTATAGAAGATCTGCTTTTTGAAATTGGTAATAACCTGCGCACCCTCGAAAGTCAGGCTAAAAAAGCCGAACGTTATTTCGAAATAAAGGGAGAATACAAAGAGGCAAGCATTGAATTGGCGAAAGCATCTTTAGAGCACTTCAATGAGCAGTACAAAACTCTTAACGAACAAAACGACACTGAGACCGACCGCAAAGCACAACTTGAAGCAATAGTGGCAACAGAGGAAGCCCATCTAGAGCAGCAAAAAGTGAAGATGGTGGAAAAAGAGCAGGAACTGAGCAGCCTTCAAAAAGCGTTCAATGAATTGCTGAATAATATTACCCGTTTGGAGAGTGATAAGAGGCTTGCAACACAGAGAATAGAGCATTTGAAAGAGCGGGAAAAAAGCCTACATGAATTTTTGTCTGGCGCAGGGGCGCAATCAAAAAAGCACGAAGCATCTATAAAATTTTCTGAAAAACAAATCAATGAAGAAACTACAAAATTAGATGCAATAAGAGAAGAACTTGAAAAATCGCGTGCGGGAGTTGATGAGAAAAGGCAAGCGTTTGATGCTAAAAAAGATGCCCTTGAAAAATTGCGTCATGAATATCAGCAAAGTCAATTGAGCCGGTTTGACTCGGAGAAGAAAGTAGCTGTTGCCGATACTTTGGTTACCAATCTCCAACGCGGTATACAGCAGGTACAGGACGAAAAAACCCAACGGACACTGCAAATAACGCAACTTGATACTGAAAAAAAGGATACAGAATCAAAACTGAAAACAAAGCACGAAGAACTTACAGGACTGACTACGAGGCGGGAAGAAGTAAAAAATAAAATCCTGCAAAGCCAGGAACAGGTGGAAGCATTGCGTGCCAATTTAGTAGAAGAAAACCGCAAGCTGGATTCGCGTAGGAATGAGCATGACCTGTTGAAATCGCTTGTGGACAACCTGGAAGGGTACCCCGACAGTATAAAATTTCTGAATAAAAATAAAGAGTGGAATAATACGGCTCCGCTTCTTTCCGATGTGTTTGTAGTGCAAAACGAATATCGCACGGCTTTGGAAAATGTATTGGATAGTTATCTGAACTATTACATTGTTCAAAATCCGGAGGATGCTGCTAAAGCAATATCCTTACTGGATGGTAACAAGAAAGGGAAAGCAAATTTCTTCATCATGAGCCGGTTTGGCAAATATCAGTCATTGCCGGAAGATAAATTGGAAAATGCCATCCCTGCGCTAAGTGTAGTAAGCGTTGATGAGCCCTATAAAGAACTGGCGCAGCACTTGCTGGGACATGTGTATATATCGGGCGCGGATGCAGATATTGCACAAATGACTTTGAACAACGGTAATGTAGTGGTAGGCAAGAACGGGAAAATGCTCCGTGGAAAATATACACTTGGAGGCGGCTCCATTGGATTGTTTGAAGGAAACAAAATTGGACGCGCTAAAAACCTGGAGCGCCTTGCCAAAGAAATCAAGGAATTAACAGAGGTTACTACCAAACTGAAGCAGGCTATCACGGAAACGCAAACGTTGATAACAGGTTTTAATACGGAACTTAACGATAAACTGATTGAACAGTTGCGCGAAGAGATAAACCGCATAGAAAATCATATTGTGAATCTCGGGCACCGTATAGAAAACTATGAGCAACTTAATGAGGACGGAGAAAAAAGAATACAAAGCCTGCAGGGGCAATTAAGCGGTACGCACGACAATATAAAAGATACGCGCACCGGGTTAGGCAAAATTACCGGTGAGATGCAGGCGCTACAGCAAAATATTCAGAATGCTGAGGCAGATTTTAAGGCGGTAGAGCAGGGTTTCAATGAAATTACACAACAGTATAACCTGCAAAATATACATTACACACGCCAGCAGAGTAAATTAGATTCTTTGCGGCAGGAATTACAATTCCGTACCAACCAACTGGAAGAACTGAAGCAGCAGATAGCCAGCAATAATGAACAGTTGCAGCAAACCACTGCTCAACTTGCCGAAACGCAAAAACATTTGCACGATGGTGATAATGAACTTTATAAGCTGCTGAGCAAAAAAGAAACAGAAGAACGTACCCTGAACGATAAAGACCGTGCATACCACGAAATGCGCAACATAATAACGACACAGGAAGGCCAATTAAACCAGAAGAGGCGTGAAAAGGAACATGCGGAAATGTTGCTCAGCGGCATAAAAGAAAAGTTGAGTAGCATGAAACTGCAGGTAGCTGGTATGAGTGAGCGGCTTGCTATAGAGTTCAAGGTAAAACTTGATGATATACTTGACCAGCCGCGCATAGGCACTGAGTCAATAGATGAGCTCAATGCTGATGTGGAAAAAATGAAAAAGCGCCTTGAGAATATGGGAGAGGTAAATCCTACTGCAATAGAAGCATTTACCGAAATGAAGGTGCGCAATGATTTTATTACAGAACAAAGGGATGACCTGGTAAACGCTAAGCAGTCTTTACTCTCTACTATTGAGGAAGTTGAAAATACTGCAAACGCAAAATTCCGTGAAACCTTTGATAAGGTGCGTGAAAATTTTGTACAGGTATTCAAAACATTATTTACTGCCGAAGACAATTGTGACTTGCATCTTACTGAACCTGATAACCTCGCCGAAAGCAATATAGAAATATACGCACAGCCCAAGGGTAAAAAACCAAGTACGCTTACGCAATTGTCGGGCGGAGAAAAAACGCTTACGTCCACTGCGTTTTTGTTTGCCATATATTTAATCAAGCCTGCTCCTTTCTGTATTTTGGATGAAGTTGACGCTCCTCTTGATGATGCCAACGTAGGTAAGTTTACGCAGATGATTCGTAAGTTTTCAGACAATTCACAATTCATTATTGTTACCCACAACAAGCAAACAATGGCGGCAGTGGATGTGATATACGGAGTAACAATGCAGGAGCCCGGAGTGAGTAAATTAGTGCCGGTGGATTTCAGAAGTTTGAACTAAATAGTAAGAGAACTTTTATTATTATTCAGAAGGTGGTAAAGAAGCAAACAATCGGTTAAGGTCTAGTGAAAAACCAGGCAAAACTGATGAGGCTACCGTATCTTCGGCAAACATAAAGCGCGATGCGATATATTTCCCGCTGGTGAGCGTGTATATCATTATTGTTTTTTCAGGTGGAAATACAACCCAATATTCTTTAACACCCGCCTCTTCGTAAATTTCATACTTGTATTTCAACTCTTTTTTATTGTTGGAAGGAGATAATATTTCCACAACAATGTCCGGCGCACCGATGCAGCCCCTGTCATCAAGTTTTGATTCATCGCAAATAACGCAAATGTCGGGCTGTAAGACAGTTAATATATCTTTATCCTCTTTTGATTTTCGTGGAAGCCGCACATCAAATGGCGCGGCATAGACCTTGCATTTTGAAGTTTTTAGAAAATTGAAAATCTCATAATGTATAATAGACGAAATCTCCTGGTGCATGCGATTGGGCGCCGGGCTCATTTTAAAAATCTTGCCTTTAAGCAGTTCCACGCGCTCATCAAATTGCCACTTCATGTAGTCGGCATAAGTATAGACTTTATTAAAATCGAGGTCTGCCAGTTCCATTTTACATTTATTTTAAACAAAATTATGAAAGAATAGCGATAATATTATGCATTGCAAACTAACTTTGCTTTTATTTTTAACACGTATGATGTACATCACTGACCTCAATAAAATTGCAGCCGACGCGATAAAAAATGATGATAAGCATGTCCGTTTTCGTATCTGGTTGAAAGGCAAGGACGGCGACCGCCTTGATGAACTTGTACATGATATTAATGAAAGAGTGAGTGCAGCCATAGACTGTACTCAATGTGGTAATTGTTGCAGGTCGCTTATGGTGAGTGTAAATAAAGAGGATGTTACCCGCCTTGCACGGCATCTTAATATGACAGAAGAAACTGTAAGAGAAAAGTATATTGAAAAAAGCGGAGAAAGCGATGAGGACGGGGAAGAGGAATGTATAGTAAATACTATTCCCTGCCATTTCCTGAGCGGCAACAAATGCAGTATATACGAGCATCGGTTTTCAGATTGCCGGGAATTTCCTTACCTCCACTTGCCCGGTTTCCAGCAGAGATTACTCAATGTATTATTCAATCAATATAAAATGTGCCCTATCGTATATAATGTGGTGGAAGAATTGAAAGAGAGGATGAGGTTTAGGTAAGCAGGAATATGATTACTGTTTCCTTCCGTAAAAATACATGAACATGCACAATAAGATTGTAGCAACCACTACTATTAATGGAATATATCTGTCTTGATTTGCTTTTCTGCTTCTTTCCTTTTGAAAATCATAGATGACATTGAGCAAATCATTATCGCCCGAAGCAAGTAATACTAATCGTTCAATAGTATCGCTGAGAAACCTGATGTCTAATTTTTTCAGGGATTTAAGCAGTTCATTAATGATGCGTTTATTAATTTCAGTATCACGATGCAATTGTAAAACGCCAATGTGTGAATCGGAAAGGAGCAACAAAATATAATCCCGTAATGACTTATGGCTCATACGGTAAGTGTCTATGTCGGCTATGTGTGTGCTGAGTTTTATACATTCATTCAGCAGCCATTGCGGATTTATTACCTTCTTTTCGTTAACATTATTGCTCATGCCCGACAGCCATCGCTCTTCATCATATTTTATGCGCCTGCCCGTATGCGATAGAGTAGAATAAGCCTCCTGCAATTCTTTGAAATGCGCTTCTGAAAAAACATTATCCGGGTTTTTATCAGGATGGTACTTTAGTGCGGCGATTCTATATGCGGTTTTTATCTCCTGCGTGGTTGCAGAAGGAAGAACTCCCAATATTTTATAATAGTCCTTTAAGCGCATACTATACCGCGAAAATAGAGGTTTTGAGTATAAAATTATAAACCACAGCTATATACCCATAATTAATTCTGTTTTTTTGAATAGTGTATATACACTTAATTTTGTGTGCCAAAGGCAACACTATGCAGAGGCGAGCATTTCTAAAAACAAGCGGTATATTAGCTGTTGCACAATTTACAGGTATGTCCACATTATCAGCATTAGAAGCATTAAAAAATCATTTATCACCTTCGGAAAAGATGCCTGTGCTGTTTATAGGTCATGGCAACCCTATGAATGCAATCGAAGAAAACTCCTACCATAAATCATGGCAAAAATTAGGTAAGGCATTGCCTCATCCACAGGCTATATTGTGCATTTCGGCGCATTGGCTCACTTATAACAAGGCTATGGTAACGGCAATGGAACATCCTAAAACCATCCATGATTTCGGAGGCTTCCCCAAAAAACTTTTTGAGCAGGAATACCCCGCACCCGGCTCACCTAAACTTGCAAAGCTCACCAGTGATATTGTAACTTCTACACCTATTGATTTAGATAATAGCTGGGGCTTAGACCATGGCACATGGAGTGTGTTGCTACCCATGTATCCTGCTGCGGATATACCGGTGTATCAACTGAGCATTGATTATTACAAACCGCCAACCTATCATTACGAAATAGGCAAACAGCTCAGCGAACTCCGCAATAAAGGAGTGTTGATAATAGGAAGTGGTAATCTTGTACACAACCTCCAGCAGATAGACTGGGATGGTGGCAGTAAAGTATATGACTGGGCATTGGAATTTGACAGCAAATTTACAGATTGGCTCACAAAAGGCGACCATCAATCAATGTTGAAATACCGGGAACTGCTCGGCAACACAGCTACCATGGCTCATCCCTCGAATGACCATTTACTGCCCTTGTTTTATACGCTTGGCTTACAGCAAAAAAATGAGAAGATAACTTTTTTCAACGAGCAGTTCGATATGGCTTCCATTTCCATGCGGTCTATGCTGATACAGAACTAAAGTATTTACGGGCATAATAAACTACAATCCCTGCAGCTATTATTCCCAACGCCCCCGAAATATAAACATGCTCACTGGTGAATAAAATAAACAACCAGATAAGGATGCTAATAATAGCAGGAACAGGGAACAAAGGCATTTTATAAGGCATTGCTTCTTTGGGCTTTCTATAAT
>Ga0207047_1272_pt1 | contig 10424 bp, 12 predicted proteins | sample Alteio_BWMinCont_67_FD_153302 | JGI IMG/M metagenome (GOLD analysis project Ga0207047, IMG submission 153302) | Enriched cells from forest soil in Barre Woods Harvard Forest LTER site, Petersham, Massachusetts, United States -... | ecosystem: Environmental > Terrestrial > Soil > Temperate forest >...
TATAGGGGTTCATTGTGTGAACACTATAGGGCGAATTGTTCGATTGTTGCAGGGTGTTGTGGAAAGATATATGCTTGTAAGAAATGTCATAATGAGATGAGCGATCATAATATTCGTCCGGAGGATATTAGCGAACTCGTTTGCCAAAATTGTTTCATGAGGCAAATGATTTCTCCTCAATGTTGCGAATGTAATATAATTTTTGGGAAATATTCGTGTTTGAAGTGTAAAATATTCGATAATTTGCGAGAGATGGGGGCATCTTATCATTGCGATAAATGTAATTTATGTCTTTGTCAAGAAGAAGGTTCATCCGTGGAAGTATATCATTGCGATAAATGTAATTGTTGCTTGAATGTGCAGTTTAGGGATAATCATAAATGTAAAGAAAATAGAATGCAGGATAATTGTTGTATTTGTTTGGAGCTTTTGTTGGAGGCACCATCGAGATTTATAAAATGCGGCCATATATTGCATAAAGATTGTTTGGAGACGTTATTGAAAACATCGAATAAGTGTCCTTTATGCAATGCCGTCTTTGATGAAAACTTTTTTAGTTTGTAGTAGTAGTAGGAGTTATGGTTAAGAGGAATAGAGTCGTTCAGTGTTATAGGAATGATGGCACATGTTGTGAAGTTGGTTGTTCGGATTATGTTCAAATAGATTTGGTGAAGAGGGAGAAGGAGAAGAATATTGATGATGTTTTTGTATTGGTTTCGAGGGAGAGTTTAGATCTTGTGTTGAATTTCGTGTGGTATCGGGGCGGGGATGGATATCCCGTGGGTTATAGTATAGGTGGGCGGAGGAGGAGAATTAAGATGCATAGGTTATTGAAGAGTGCTGGAGAGGGCGAAGTGGTTGATCATATTAATAGGGACAAATTGGATAATCGGTTGGAAAATCTTAGGGTTTGTACCTATAAAGAAAATAGCTACAATACATCGAGGAGAAATAATAAATTTAAAGGGGTTAAAAAAGTTGGGGATCAGTATAGTGCGACTATTTCGAAAGATGGCGAGCGGCATACTATAAATAATATTGCAAGTGAACAGGAGGCGGCGAAGATTTATGATATGATGGCGGAGCAGCTTTTTGGTGAATTCGCAGGGAAAAATTATCAGAGTTAGGCTTCCAAATCATGGAAATGATTTAAGAGGAAAAAACTTGAAAGTAACTGCAAGACGACAAACACGTTTGCTGCGGTGAAGGTACCCACGCCGTTATTAACTAAATTTCCAGCATTATTTGTCATAAAAAAGACTATCACGTACAAAACAAATTGGAGAAATAATGCGATTGCTGAGCCGTAGGTATTCTTTTTAAATATGAACCATAGTGCGATGAGGAACATAACAATATTCAGACCGTATAGAGTCCAAATTCCAGGTTTTGAATTTTCGCCGTATTGGAGAGCATATGCTGTTAAAATTAATGCAACAATTGCCAATATAAAAAAAACTATATAGTAAATCGGATTCATTTGAATTTTATATAATAATCAGTGATAAATAATAATTTTCTCTAAAATATATATAATAACTATAAATGGGAAGTACGAATTCAAATGCAAATGATGGGCAAGTATATCAGGAGGAGACTCCGTTTTGGAGTAGAACGACTTTGGGAATTCCCAATTGGCTTTGGGGATTGATCATTTTGCTTGTATTGCTTTATCTAGCATGGAAAGGCAAATATCTCTCAGGTGATGAAGGGAAAAAAACCGGAACACTTTATTTCGGAGATAGGGGACTTATGAACGCCCCTGTTATTTCTCCAGTAGAAAATCGTTTCGCTGGACTCTATTAACTAATATATTGTGAAAATATAGAAATAATTTTTTCATCCAAAATTATTTTTCCACCGATCTTTGAAATGGCGAAATCCAGGGAAAGAAGACTATCATTATTTCTGATTAAGGGGTTTACTCCGTAATCTAATAGGGCAGTGATAATTTTATAATTTTTCGTTAGGACTGCTATGTGTAGTGCGGTGTTCCCCTGTAAGTCTTGTATATCTAGTACAGCACCATATTCCAAAAGCAATCCAATAATTTTTTCGTCAGTGGCAAAAACTATACGAAAAAGGGGTGGTTGGCCCTCATTATCTCTACGATTCGGATCAGCTCCATATTTCAAAAATAATCTCGATAAATCATAGCTATTTGAAAATATCGAAAAATGTAATAATGTCTCATTATCTTTATCTGCTAGATTGATGATGAATTTACGATGTTTATCATTCTCTAATAATTCTTTGATTTGATCAACATTTTTTTTTGCTATGAGATTTGTCATCATGTGGAGTGTTATGTTAGGTTTGTGAGAGGATTGTTTTCTTATGGGTTTGTATATGTATAATAGATCATGCATTGTGTCAAGATGCCCCTCTGTATAATAATAATCTGGAGACAAATCAATTAAATTTTGACTCATTACATATAAGATGCTGATATAAAAATAATCACTAGTATCTGGGGAGTGATTGGGAGAAAAAAAGGTCTGTTATATTATATTTTGCAAGTGGTATGGAACAAGCTGATGCAAATTTATGGCCGCCTCCTCCAAAAAATTTCGCTATTTGTCCGACATCGACCTTGTTGCTTCTGAAAGATAAAATTATTTCTTTTTTGTCCAGATGAAGAGTCCACATTATACAAAAATCGCAATTAACTTCAGTTACGATTTTTTTCCCCAGGAGGGACCCTGTCGGGCAGCCAGAGCCATTTATCACTGCCACTCTATATTCTCCTGGCTTTATGAAAACAGATTCTTGAGTCATCAGACTCTCGCTAAAAACCAATTCACTCGGAAAAGCCTCAATTGTATATCTTTTTGCATTTTGGTTTAATAAATATTTCTCATATTCAGTATATTTTATTCCTAGTTTTATTAGTTGTTTGACTTCTTTAATGTTGAATAATTTATTCCATTGTTTTAGAGTTGAATCGGTAATGTCGAGGTTGTAGTTTACGCTTAGGCCTAATATGAACTGGTGTGTGTATTTTAATTTCCATGCGCCAATGTCATTATCTTCGATATAGGAGATGAACTTGGGGCGAGGTTTGTTGGGATAGAAATAATCCCAAGTGAGGGATGCGCCGCTTTTCGTGTCGTCGTAAACAACAGTGTGACGGTCGTTGTACATTGTGATGAGTTGTATAACATCATTTTTTATGGAAATGTGATGGTCAATGAAGACTACTCGTTTGGCGAGGCGAAATATTTCTGATAAAACAGAATTTTTATAGGCGACGTCGATGATTATAACGTGTTTATTCTCTATATCAGGTGGCACATCTTTTGCAGATGGGACGTCGGGGAAAATTATTGCATTGGGATCCACGTGCTTTGTGCGCATCAATATAACGAACCCGCTGAAACCATCGAAGCAATTTTTATGAAATATAACATAATTAAAGTTCTCATCCTTAGAAAATTCGGATACATCAGATGGAGAAAGATCCATTAGTATTATATTTATACCATAGATTATTTAAAAAAATTGAAAATTGATATATATTGAATGATCCTTTATTTAATCATGTATTTCTATATTCACTTTCATCTGATGAACAGCGAAGGGAAAAGTGAATGGGAGGTAGTCGCGCGAAAAAATCGTTCTGGTACTGGAGGTAGAGGAGGAAGGGGAGGAAGGGGAGGAAGAGGTCGTGGTAGCAGTGGTGCTGCTGCTGGTCGTGGATATCGACAGCACTCCTATGGAGCATACCGAACAAAAGATCCTGCTATTGAATTTGGAAATAAGTCGTCACATTTAGGAACAAAGAATATGAAAAATGCAATGCGTTGTTTACTAATGGAATACAGAGATGTTCCTACATTGATTATTGGTATGAAGACTTTATTACAACCAGCAAATCATTTGAGTCCAGGAGGAGCAGCAGCAGGAGCAGCAGCGGCAGCTGTTGCTAGCCCGTTATCTCCAACAGCTGCTCCATTATCACCAATGAGTGCTGCATCCGCGGCAAAATTTCACGAAATCGCAATCTCCTGCCTGCTACACGAACCCTACAGTGGTGATTCTTGGCTGCGCAAACAACTAAAACAAATTCACGAATCAGATGATTACCCAGTAATACATTGGGCAGCTTGGTGCAGGACTAAAACTCATCCAGCAGAATTCAAAGACTACGTAAATTTCAGTCGAACAGAAGATGATATGTTGAAAACTATATCACTTTGTCTTAGTTTAGGATCAACGCCACTTGAATTAAATGGGAAAAAGGAAACTGCGATTGATTCATTGTTGGCTTCGTTTGAAAAGGGAAATATGTCGAAGACAACATATGAGAGAGCTCATGATTTATTGACTTTCCCGCCAGATGATATTAAATTTCGTGTGGCGAGATCTGTGGTGAATAAGATTGCAAATGAGGATAAGTTGGAATATTCGTCAATTTTGGGTTGGTTGGTTGTTATTGGAAGTGGTATTTTGTGTCAGGTTTTGATTGATAATCTTGTTGCTTTGCGTAAAAAAGTCCGTGATCCTGATGGATTTTACGTCGTAGTTCATAAGAGGATAAAATCTGTGAGGACGTTGTTGTCAATGGGACCGTTTGTTAAGGGATCGAAGACATTTGATCATTTTTTTGAGAAGTTAGCGGAGTGTTCGCCGGATGGGAAATCGGTAACTGGGAAGCAATTGAGTGAAAAATTTACTGCTGATCTGAAACTGATGTGCTATGCGTTTAACTTGGATCAGATCACTGAGGAACAAAAGGAACAAAATATAGATGTAATAGGGGCAATAATGGGCGAGATAGCAGGTGATGTAGAAGGAGAGGAATTTGTAAAGGGACGCTTGGAAAATAATTTTTCCACCGCATTGACTTGTTTAGTCCATATAAAGAAGAATCAAGTGAAATTTAAGTGTTGTAGCACACTTATTAACTATATGGCGATGAAGCATAAAAATGCAAAGGATGCTTTAGTTAGATTTCAAGTAGAAGCGTTGCTTAATCTGCTGCATGGTAAGAAATTATCTGCTGCTGACGTTGGCAAATTACAAATTGTAAATGCCAAAGAATTGGAAGTTAAATCAGCTCCAGATGATGATGATGAAGATGATCCGGAAACAGCTAAATTACGTAACAATCCATATGGAAAGACAATCAATCTAAATTCCTTGACGAAGATAAAAACAAATTCTTCAGTCACTGGAGATATATTCTTCGATCTAAACAAGTTATACATACAATCGATCAAATCGGGCGATACTGATCTGCTTCTTGAAATGATAATTATGCGTGCAGCTGAAGTATTGAATGAGCAATGTCAAATTGATATTTTAAAAATATTTCTCCGTGAGAAAAAACTAATTGTATCGATAACTAAAGCCAAATGTGCAAAAATGTTTGGCCTCGTTGGCTGCGATAATCCTAAATGGGCCGCTGTAATTCTGAAGCAACTTACGGAATAAATTACTTCTTATTTTTTTTATCCAATTCTTCTAAAAATTTCAACAAATTATTCAAGTTATCATCATCAAATGACTTCTTATTCGTGAATTTCGATATATATAATATCGTATCTTTATTCTTAGAGATTATGGCGGCTGGTTTGATAGTATTAGCTAACATGATATCTAATTTCCGATTAGATAATCTTGAAAATTCTTTGATTAGACCCTTTTCAGGATCATTCCCGTCAATCATAACGTATCGTGGGGGCGTTAATACATATACTTCGTCAATACATTTTAGACAAATAAGCATATATGAATTATTTGATTCGTATGAAGCATAGGCGTGGGCTTGCGCCTCTTCAACAACAGGATCTAATTTAATAAATAAATTTCTATGTTGTTCTAACATTTCTTTATAAATGGCAATCGGTACACTTGTTTTAACACTGAAATATTCCACATATTTTTCAACAGAAGCGATGGTCAAAATATCCCTAATATGATCTATTCGATCCTTATCTCCTAAGGGAATATAATATATATAATCAGCATAAACTTCGATAACATTCGTATTTCCCATCTGCTGTAGACTAATACACTAATATATTGTGTGAGTATTTTTTATAATGGCAGTGGGATAACAGGAGTGGGGAGAAAAAATTGATATTAAATCAAATAATAATTGTATTGTAGTAGTATAAATTAATATAATGTTTAGTGAAAAGGGAGATGGATTCGTTTATGTTGTGTTGGAGATTTTGGATCCGAACTTGTGTTTTGGGAGTGAGCAGCGTAATTATGTTAAATATGATCAGAGTAAGTGTTTGACTGTTATTGGAACGTTTGAGGATTTGAGTACGGCAGAGTTAGTTTGTTCAGAGAATCGTGGTGCGCGGCATATTTTGGGGAGTAGGTTTTGTAGGTCGATGTTTAATAGAGTTCCGTTTTTTCAGCCGGAGCCGAATCCATTCGGTGGGGTGGGGCCGAATCCATTCGGTGGGGGAGGTCCGAATCCATTCGGAGGGGCGGGTCCGAATCCCTTTGGTCCAAGCACAAGCACAAGCACAAACACTAACACAAATCCGTTCGCTCAGGGACCACCATCTTTTAGTTTCGGCAATAATCCCGCAGCAAATCCATTTGCACAAAATCCTTTCCACCAAATCCATCAAACGCAATTTGATAATAGAACATACACACAACCAAGATTCACAGGACGATCACCAATGGACTTAAGCTAATAATTAAAAAATTGAATTAATATTTATTAGAAAAGATATATAAAGATGTACTGAGAAATAATTGTTATATATACACAAAGACAAAATGGACCACAATCAAAAGAAAGAAGAATTTGCTGGAACTGCACAAGAAATCGAAGATGATGTTCAACAGGACATGACATCGGAAACTACAGAACAAACAACAACAACATCATCGCGCAAAGACACAGGAGTTCCAGGGATACAATTAAAAACTCCATTTGGTGACATAGAATATAAACCTGATCTTAAACTATCTCGAGCATCGATCATGCAATTAATAAATTGTTATACTTATCGTTTAAATAAACAGCAAGTGCAGGTGGATAATAAATGGCAGGAATTTGCTTATCCTCAATTGCAAAAAATGTTCACAGGTTTGAGTGAGATATTTACGCAAGCGGTATTGGAATTGTATAATTCCGAGGAATATGATAAGGAAGTAGTGCTTATTAATTTCTGTGGGTATAAAAATTTTAAATTACCGTTGATTGTTCAAACGCCTGGTGTTCATCATAGGGCGACATATTCGAGTGTTAATGTTAGGCCATTTCTGAAAACGATTGAACAGAGGTTGATGTATTTGTCTACTGTTAAGACTCCTGCGAGGTATAAAGATGATGAGAAAAAAGTTACTACGTTTAATAAAGTACAGGTTTTGGCAGAGAGTTTGAGGACAAAATATGTTTTGCCTTTGCATGAAAGTTGGAAGAAATTATGTCAGGATGCGGCAGATTTTGCAGGGATAGTAGTCGAGCCACATGAAAGAGTAGTGGAACAGCGGAGACGGGTTCCTGCATTTCTTAATAGGCAACGCCATCGCGCGGTAACAAATGAACCAGATCAACCAAATCAGCAGCGCAGAGGTCCTAGACGTCAACCATACAGAGGAAAATTTAATCAAGAATAAATATATAAATAGATATATATATCGATGAATTCTGTATTTATGAAAAAAAATATTAAGGGGAAAATAGGTTATAATGCAGTTATTCAGACTATTCCTAAGGAAAGTTATATTGTCGCACAACCAGATAAGAAGGATAAAATAGAAATTAGATGGCGTTTTATTCATATACCTATTCAGGGGAAAATTCATAAAGTTGTTGAAATAAGTAAGAATTCCCCTTTTAGTGTGAGGGAATATCTTAATAAAAATTCTGAGTGGGTTAAGACAGAAATTGATCCCATATATGATCAATTTGTTGTCAGACAATTTTTTTATTATACAAATCATTGAGATAATTTTATATATGCGTCGTGGAATTTCTTTGTGTTGTAGCAAATTTCAAATATTTCTGCTGCAGTGAATCGTTTGTCGGTTGGGTACTTGTATGGTGCAATGTCAAGTTTTTCTTCGAGGATTTCAGTTTGGTAAAACAATTCAAATATTTGTTGAATGATAGTGGCGCTGGCTTTTCCAAAATGAACCTTCATGTCGATTCTTCCCGGTCTCAATAATGCTTTGTCTATTTTCTCAGGCTTATTTGTCGTCATGATAATTACCCTATTGGATTGTTCCAATACTCCGTCAATGATATTCAAAAGATATGAAAGCGTTAATTTATCTTTCTTATCTGAAATGCCAATGTCTTCGATGGAGTCTTTCAGGCATACAACAACTTTGTTTGATTCCGAGTCTTTCTCCGGAATAGGAATATGTTGATCGCGATCCATTATAATAGAACTCATGCAATCAATATCTTCAAAAACATAAATTCTTTTATTGATAGGAACATATCTATCAATAAGAAATTCGTCAATGAATATTTTTGTGAGTTCTCTACATGTATCTACGCGGGATAGGGGGATGGAAATTATGTTTCTGTTCATATAATTCGCTATTGCTTTTATCGTGGAGGTTTTTCCGCAGCCTGGTTCACCATAGAAGAGTAATCCAAGTGTGTACGGTGTTCCTAATCGTTTGTAGGTTTCCTCAGAGGAGGAAAAATAATCCAATCTTTCAATGAGATCGGTCCTTTGATCAAAGAAAATATTCTCAAATGTTTTATTGCTGGTAAAAATAGATTTGTCAAATGTTAAGATTTTCGATGAATGTGATCCTTCAGATCCAAAATAGGAGTAGTAGTAGATATCATCATCGTCGTCCAGTGCTCTGAGGTATTCATCATATTCTTCAACCCATTCAGTTATTTGTTCGTGCAATTGATCAAATGCAAATGTGTAGGAGAAGACGAATAATGTGAATGATTCCACTTCAACTTTTATATCTTCTGAGCGATTGAGTTGATTAACTTGTCTTATCCAAATGTCTTCGGTTAATTGGATGTCGTCAGTGTCGTTGATTACGAAGGAGAAATTTTTTCCTGAGATCATTTCTGCTGATTTGTCGTATTGTTTCACAGATTTGATATTTATTTTATTGGTTGATACTTTGTACATTAATGCTTTGAATTGAATGGGGATGGTTACTGAGTTGTAGATATTATACATTTCGCTGGTGTTTTTTATGCGGCCTTCAATGATATATTCAGATTTGATGGGTTTTCGGTTGGGGCAGAGAGCACGGATTGTGTGAAGGCTGAATTGATAATGTGTGATTCGTTGGAGAATACCGCAGACGATTACGACGATGATCATATCTAATACTATGTTGCCAGTTTTAAAAAATCCAGCAACCGTCTGTTGCAACATGTAGGATAGATTTTCCATTAGTTTTACTTGGATTGGAATTTCAAAGTGTGTTATCAATATATTTATCAATTTTTTTTCGGAAAAATTGAATTTTAAATGGTTGATGGCATCTTAGGATAGTGGTGAGTGGTAATTTGGAGGGAGATAACCATGGGGGAGACTTGTGTGAGTATTGAAGGGATGACGGCGACGGCGACGGCGAAGAAGGAGCTGCAATTTGATAGCTTTGAACTTGGCTATATTGGATCAGATTCGAAGCTGCTTGCTGTTAATACGCGCTTTAGGCGAATAGATCTGGTGAACAAGGAGTTTTGGTTTGCGGATGGTGATATTGATTATACATTTATGGGTTCATCGAGGGCGATCGTAAATGATTCAGAAATATTTGTCATAAATAAAAAATTCACCATATCGCGAGATAAAGATGGTTTGGGGACAAGTCCAATCGTAGTGGCGCAATCAGTTAGAATAGATTTCAATACGTTTTATCCGAGTTTGATTCCAATTTTGAGATCGTTGAAGGAGCAATGTGATAAGAGTGGGGTTGTTACACTTTCGGTTAATTTAAATGCAATGCCGTTTTCTTTGACATTGACGAATACAAAACCAGAATTATCAATATTGGAATTCGATTTTGCCTATAAGGCAAACGGTATTGGTATTAGTATATTAACTCTAAAGGAAAAAATTGAATTATAATATGTCTTGGGGGGTCTTATGGATTTTCTTTTGTGGTACACCAAGTTAATGGCAGAATCGAAAATTGCTTCGGGGGATAAAGATATTTTGAAACAGTGTGAATTATCTAATGCGGAGATAAGATGTTTGGGAGCTAGGAGGAAAGAAATTGTGGCGACGAGTTTGATTAAGCGTTTACCAATTGGTAAATCTTCGTGGTTTAATAAGATGAGTGTTACATTTGATTTTAAAAATTGTTATTCTTATAGAATTAATCCTATTGTTGCAAATTGTGAGGAGATTGAATTTCATAAGGAGTTGGAAATTAGGAAATTTATGATGTCATTGGGGCATTTTCCTTGTATTGCAGCTCACAGTGTAAAAATAAGTAGGTTTCGATCTAAGTTG
>Ga0207047_1273_pt1 | contig 10419 bp, 9 predicted proteins | sample Alteio_BWMinCont_67_FD_153302 | JGI IMG/M metagenome (GOLD analysis project Ga0207047, IMG submission 153302) | Enriched cells from forest soil in Barre Woods Harvard Forest LTER site, Petersham, Massachusetts, United States -... | ecosystem: Environmental > Terrestrial > Soil > Temperate forest >...
TTTAAAGACGAAAGTTATTTTTCAAGAGGCAATGAACGTAGCATGGAAGAAATACGGATGGGAAAAGCAAACATTAAATTAGGGTGATTATTCCTTCTGTACATTTACGCGAAAATATTTACAATTTCAATAAATGTAGTATAGTTTTATGGGCACTTACTATCCTATCCTTCTTCTTGCTATCAATGGGTTTCTACCCTGGAAAATAATAGCGGTAATAATAATGGTATCGTCATTCAAATAAAAATGGATAGCGTAGGGGAATTTATCAGTATGTGCTATTCTTACATTTTTATATCTGATAGCATAAACAAACGGCTGTTGCCTGATATTAATAATGGCTGTTTTCACAGCCTGTGCAAAACGGTCACTTAGCCCTTCTACATGCTGCTGTTTATACCACTCGCGCGCTAATCTAAACTCTGCTCTCGCAGCAGGAACGATGTGATATTTATACCTCATCGCTCTTATCCAGTTCAGCAATGAAGTCTTCAATAGGTATTAACTGCTCCGGATGTTTTTTGATGAAATCAAGCCTTTGGTCAATTAAATTTCTTTCCCATTCAGGAACCTCCTCTATATCTGAATATTTTTCAGTGATATGATTCCAGTCATTAATTGGAATAAAAACACCTATCGGATTGCCATTGCTGTCATAAGTATATTGCGGTGTCATACATGTAAATTTTCTCAGTAGTTTTCCCGGTAAAATATCAAATTTCCAGATAAAGTTTATTACCTTTTGAAAAACTGCTTTTAGAATGTAAAGTTATGAAAAGCGGATTAAAAGGGAAAATGGAATGCTTAATACTACAAATAGTGCCCCGAAGCAACAAAGCCGGAATATCCCTTACTGAATATTTTCATCACCCCACCTTCGCTTTTAACATTTAATTTTAAATTATAGTGGGGTATTTCTCCCCCTCATCTTATCGTATCATAGACCTTTGTTTTGGTTTTAATTGTCTCAGTAGAGTTAACCATTAACCATTGACCATTAACCATTGTTACAAGTAGTTCTTTGACATATTGGGATTCTCTCAAAATAATGATACGACCTATCAGACCCACTGGAATTTGCATATTTGCACATTATTAATTTGCACATTGACCAAGTCAGTTGCCCTTTACTATCCGATTGATGGAAAAACAGGTACGAAACATGGTTCAAATACCCCACTTTTTTATGGGTTTGTCTCCGAATCAGGCACATTACAGGCACAAAATATCAGTCATTACCATTAGGCAGGCTAAAATAAAGCAAAAAACGCGACCTGAAACGACACATCTTTTTCAAGCCCTATACCTTACTTCCTTTGCACGGTCACACGCTCCCCAATCCCTCAAAAATAATCCCTCCCCAAATCTCCCGATTACTATTAAATTTGCATTATGCAGGATTATTTAGCGGGCTTGAATGAGCGGCAATTAGAGGCAGTGTTACACACCGACGGACCAATGATGATAGTAGCGGGGGCGGGTAGCGGCAAAACCAAGGTGTTGACGACACGCATCGCGCACCTGATGAATAAGGGTATAGATGCGTTTCGCATACTGGCGCTTACATTTACCAACAAGGCTGCGGCGGAGATGAAGGAGCGTGTGGAAACAATATTAGGCAACAGGGAGGCGCGCAATTTATATATAGGTACTTTTCACTCGGTCTTTGCGCGGATATTGCGGGCGGAGGCGACTAAGTTAGGCTACCCCAGCAACTTCACCATATATGATACTGATGATGCCAAGGGCATTATCAAAAGCATTGTCAATGAAATGCAGCTTGATGATAAGCACTACAAACCTGCCTTTGTTTATAACCGCATAAGCGCTGCCAAAAACAGTCTGATAGACCCGGATGCATACAAATTAGATAGCCACATTCAGCAGGAGGATGCCCGTAGCCAGCGGTTCAGGATAGGTGAGATATATGATATTTACGCAAAACGCTGCTTCAAAAACGGCGCAATGGATTTTGACGACCTGCTGTTTAAAATGTACACCCTGCTTACCCAATTCCCCGACGCGCTTGCAAAGTACCAGCACAGGTTTCATTATATACTCATCGACGAGTTTCAGGATACTAACCTTGCGCAATATGTTGTAATTAAAATGCTGGGGGCGGTGTATGAAAATATTTGTGTGGTGGGCGATGATGCACAAAGCATTTATTCGTTTCGCGGGGCTACAGTTCAAAACATACTCCAGTTTCAGGACGACTATGAAGATGTGAAGATTGTAAAGCTGGAGCAAAACTACCGCAGCACACAAACCATCCTGAACATTGCCAACAATGTAATTGCCAACAACAAAAACCAGATACCCAAGGCGCTGTGGACGAGTAATGACGAAGGCGAAAAACTAACTGTAGTTCGCACGCTCACGGACAATGACGAAGGGCGTTTTGTAGCCGACGCCATAATGGAACAGAAACTGCGCAATCATTTTAATAATAAAGACTTCGCGATACTGTATCGCACAAACGCGCAAAGCCGCTCGTTTGAAGAAAGCATGCGGCGCATGAACATTCCATACAGAATCTATGGCGGCTTATCGTTTTACCAGCGCAAGGAAGTAAAAGACATGCTCGCCTACCTGCGCATCATCGTAAACACACAAGACGAAGAAAACCTGAAGCGCATTATCAATTATCCTGCGCGTGGTATCGGCAAGACGAGCATAGAGAAAATATCGGTGCGCGCCAATGAAATGAACCGGACTTTCTGGGAAGAAATAGAAGCGGATAGCGGCAACAGCAAGATAGATAATTTCGTAATCATGATAAAAAGTTTCCAGACCCTGCTCACCAAAAAAAATGCTTATGATGTGGCTGTTGCGGTAGGAAAGGAAACAGGATTAGTGCAGGATTTATACAACGAAAAAACACCGGAGGGGTTGGCGCGTTATGAGAATGTGCAGGAATTACTCAACTCCATTAAGGAATTCACGGAAACCCCCGATGAAGAAGGCGAACTGCACGACAAAAGCCTCGGCAGCTACCTCCAGCAAATAACCCTGCTGACCGATGCTGATAAAGATAAAGAACAAGACGCCGATACGGTGAAGCTGATGACCATACATGCCGCCAAGGGATTGGAGTTTCCCTGTGTGTTTGTTGTGGGCATGGAAGAAAATTTGTTCCCCAACTCCATGAGCATGTATGACCGTGACGATCTTGAAGAAGAACGCCGCCTGTTTTACGTAGCCATCACACGCGCCAAGAAAAGACTATGGACAACTTATGCCAACAGCCGCTACCGGTTTGGCACTCTGATACAGAACGACGCCAGCCGTTTTCTTGAAGAAATACCCGAAATACATTTGGATAAAACATTCACCGGCATAGGCTTCCGTTCGGAAAACCGCATGGCAGATACATTCGGTAATGTGCAGCAGGAGGCGTTTGATAAAATGCCTTCGCTGAAAAAACTGGCGGATAAGCTTACCCAATCATCAGCGCCATCCCATACCCCCACTGCCGGGTTTGCCGCTGATAACCCCGCCAACATGAAAGAGGGAATGACGGTAGAGCATCAAAAATTCGGGTTTGGTAAAATAGTGGCAGTGGAAGGCGGTACCAAGAGCCGCATTGCTACTATCGAATTCGGACCGGGACATGGTGTTAAAAAAATCATGCTCAATTATGCAAGGCTGAGGATAGCGAAGGAGAAGTCTTAATACGCTATCCTATCTGAATGAATAGCCATGAGCAAAACACTATAGTAGTCACCCTTTAGAGTTGGGGGTGAATTTCCCAAGCAAATGTGAAATATCCATCCAAAATGTAGGTTAACAAAACTTTACGATACGGGCTGTTATGGAATTATATTAATTTTCCCGTCTTCCAAAAAAACAATCTATGACACACATCCGCATTTTAATTGCAGCCATCGCAATTGCTACCTGTAATTTTGCACAGGCACAAACACAGCAAAAAATAAATATCGATGAAGTTACGGTTTTCCTTAACGGAGCCGAACTTGTAAGCAGTGTAAAACTAAGTCTCGCAAAGGGCGAAAATGAATTTCTGTTTACCAATATAGCAGGCGATGTAAACAGCACAAGCCTGAATGTAACTGCAACAGGTGGCGTAGTGCTGGAGGGCGCAACATTTCAGAACAATTATTTGGTATCGGATAATTTGTCGCCGTCGGCAAAGGCGTTGAAAGATAGCATAGAAGCAATGAATACAAAGCGCCAACAGGCGGATAATAAAGTAACAACATTGAAAGAAGAAGTGGCTGTGCTGCTGGAGAACAGGAAAGTAAGCGGAAACGCCGCAGGTTTATCTGTAGCTGAACTGCAAAAAATGTTGGAACTTATCAACAATAAAATGGAAGGGCTGCTTAATGAAAAGGATAAGTATGAAACCGTTGTGAAAAAAATTAATGAGCACATTACCAGGTTACAGCAGCAACTCGACGAGGAGCAGAAAAAACAATACCAGCCGGGCGGGCAACTGTTAGTAAAGTTTTATGCAAAAGAAGCTGTCGCTTCAGACATCACGCTTAAATACATCACACCGAATGCCGGATGGACGCCGATATACGATGTTTGGGCGGATGACATCAACAGCCCCATAAAATTATCTTATAAAGCCAATGTGTATCAAAACTCAGGAGTGAAGTGGGATAATATAAAGCTGAGCCTTTCTACCGGAAACCCCAATGAAAGTGCGCAGCCGCCAACATTAAACCCATGGTATCTCGCATTCTATAATCCTTACAACGAAGAAATGAATTTGCAAGGAGCAATGAATAGTATGCCCATGAGCGCGGGTAAAGCAAAAGAAAAAATGGAGATAGACAGAAAAGTGACAGAAGGATCCGGTGAAACAAAAAACAGCTCTATGAACGAATATGTTCAGGTGGACAATTCCGGCGTCAACACCACTTTTGATATAGACCTTCCCTATACCCTGCCAAGCGACGGGCAGGAACATTTGGTTACTATAAAAAAGTATGATGTACCATCCACCTATCGGTATTTTGCCATACCTAAATTAGATAAAGACGTATTTCTACAGGCTCGGATAACCAACTGGGAAGACCTCAACCTACTGCCGGGGCAAACAAATATCTTTTATGATGGCACCTATGTCGGGCAGGGTTATATTGACCCGCGCAATGTGCAGGATACCATGACCATATCGCTGGGCAGGGACAAGAAAATTGTAATAAAAAGGGAAAGAGATAAAAAGCTGAGGAGTGTAAAAACTTTCGGCAGCAATGTGCGCGAAACTTTTGCCTACAATATCACCGTAAGAAATGCCCGTAAAGAAACCGCAACCATCACCATACTCGACCAGTTACCCATTAGCACCGACAAAGACATTGATGTAGAGGATATAGAAATAGGCGATGTGGATTATGATGATACAACAGGCATCATGAAATGGAATGTAACCCTTAACGCAAACGAGACCAAAAAACTTGATTTCGGCTATACCCTGAAATACCCGAAGGGAAAAAATGTTTCAAATTCCTTCCTCCCCATGGAGAAGGCTAAAAATTTCCAGAAATATTATGCGGAACCGGCGAAGAAAAAATGACGAAGAAGAGCGGGCTACTCTTTATTAAACCTGATCTCTTCCAAAAGATAATTGTTGTCTTTTGCGCGCATCAGGATATAAACACTGTAGTTGCCGGAAGAGCAGGTAAAGTTACCAATCAGGTATTTTGAATTTTTATTAGGAGACCCCGTTTCCATCACAGCGAAATCTTTCGGGTCGTTCCTCTCAAAAAAATCTTTTAACACCACCTCTGCCTGGTTGCGGCTGTAAATGGCTTGGTTTGTATTAATAGTAACAGGCACCCGCGCATCAAAAAACTTCATCATGTCGGAAACATGGTTATTTTTAATGGCATCTGCCACCTCTTCAAGCGGAGTGCGCGAAGATTGTGCAAAACCTATAAAAGAAATAAGCGTACAGGTTAAGAGTAGTGATATTTTTTTTAATGTATTCATATAATCATGAGCCAAAGCATCAAATCTTATTGTAAGATGCAGCAAAAAACAAGCCAAAGTATGAAATATTCAAAAAAAACAATAACATTAAATAATATTACAATATATAATTCCTTCGGCTAAGATACAATCGTACTTTTGCCACCATGTCTAAGAAAGTAATGCTTATAATAATGGACGGGTGGGGGCATGGTAAAGTCCCTAAAGCAGATGCTATTGCTCATGCAAATGTACCTTTTGTAAAATCGCTGTATAATAAATACCCGAATACGGAATTAATAACCTGCGGCGAAGCAGTGGGATTGCCAGAAGGACAAATGGGTAATTCGGAAGTGGGACATTTGAATATCGGTGCCGGGCGGATTGTTTACCAGGAGTTGGAAAGGGTGAATATAGCCATTAAAGATGGAGAACTGGAGCAAAATAAAGTATTAAATGCCGCTTTTGATACAGCGAGAACAAAGGGCGTAACCTTACATTTTATTGGGCTTGTAAGCGATGGCGGGGTACATTCCCATATCAATCACCTGAAAGCATTATGCACTTTTGCGCAACGAAGCAAGGTTCCCAATGTTGCTGTACATGCTTTTACTGACGGGCGCGACACTGACCCTAAAAGCGGTTATGGATTTATAAAAGACCTGCAAACACATCTGCAAAATACAGGTGGAAAACTGGCTTCGGTAATGGGGCGTTATTATGCGATGGATAGGGACAAACGATGGGATAGAGTAAAGATTGCTTATGATGCAATGACACAAGGAGTTGGGGAACAGACACAAGACGCGCTTTCCGCAATGCAACAATCTTACACAAAAGATATAACGGATGAGTTTATCAAGCCAATCATAGTATGCGACGATGCGGCTCAACCTATTGCAACCATTAAGGACGGGGACGTAGTTATTTGTTTCAATTTCCGGACAGACAGGTGCAGGGAAATAACGATTGCACTTACACAGCAGGAATTTCCGGCTCAGGGTATGCACCCTTTGGCGCTGCATTATGTGACTATGACGGAATATGATAAGACGTTTAAAAACGTAGGCATCATCTTTGAAAACAAAGACGTAACGCATACACTCGGTGAAGTATTGGAAGAGGATGGAAAGAAGCAAATACGCATAGCCGAAACAGAGAAATATCCGCATGTAACATTCTTTTTCTCAGGAGGGCGTGAACAACCGTTTGAGGGTGAAAAACGCATTATGATACCATCGCCGCGCAATGTAGCCACGTACGACCTAAAGCCTGAAATGAGCGCATATGAAGTAACTGATGCCATACTGCCCGAAATAAAAGCGCAAAGCGCGGATTTTATCTGCCTCAATTTTGCGAATGCCGACATGGTGGGGCATACCGGCGTGTGGAGTGCCGTTATTAAAGCGGTGGAAACGGTGGATAATTGCGTTAGCCGCATAGTGCCTGCTGCTTTGGAAAACGGCTATGCCGTATTTCTTACATCCGACCATGGCAATGCGGATTTTAAAATAAATGATGACGGCACTCCCTTTACCGCACATACTATGAATCCCGTGCCGCTTTTTATCATTTCAAACGATTTTCATGGAACTTTAAAACCGGGCAAGCTGGCTGATATTGCGCCTACTATATTAAAATATATGGGATTGCCAATACCTAAAGAAATGACGGGAGAAGTATTGTTTGATAGTAATTGAGTTGGGGATTATATAAAAGATGATGTTATTTCCCTGATAAATGTGCAATCCATGTTTCTGGGTTTAGTTTCACATTAACGACACGTTTGTTTTTATAGTCTGCCTTCCATATCTGGAAATTAACTTCCGGCTCGCCTTCGTCGTTATTGCCTGCCATGCCTATGGATTGTTTTGTATCAACATGCTGGTCTTTTTTCACTGAAACATTTGAAAGACCATTATAGACGGTAAAATATTTCCCGTGTTGTATCATTACTATCCATCCGGCACCGGCTATGGTGAATACACTTTTCACCGTGCCTTCAAACGAAGCCCTTACATTGGCATTGGGAGCGGTACGAATTGTAACACCGTTATTTTCTATCATTACTTTTTCGGCAACAGGATGAGGATGGGTTCCAAAATGGTCAGTGATAAGACCTCTTTCCACAGGCCATGGTAATTTTCCTTTATTCCCTTCAAAGTTATTTGACAACGCCATGTCAGATGGCGTTAGTAGCAAGGATGTAGTGTTATCAACTTTCGTTTTTTTAATACTTGGCGGGTTGTTGACCGCTACCGCTTTCCCATTTGCCTTTTCAGTAGTTACTTTGACGACTGTTGTTTTTTTGTTCAGTTCCTTAGCCTCTGCAGCGGCTTGCTTTTTTGCTTCTGCTTCTGCTTTCTTTTGCGCTTGTTCTATTTCCCGCTCTATTACCTGGTCTATTGCTTTATTAACACGGGCTACTATTTTTTTATTTTTTTCAATTTCAGCAACAAGCTCTTTCTCTCTACCCTTCAGGGTTTTTACTACCTGGTTTGTTTCGTCGGTTTCTTTTTGGAGCACTTGCTTCTGCTGGAGTTGGGTATTGAGCAATTGGTCTTTTTGTTCTTTAACAACATTCAGGATTTTTATTTTTCCCTGTATTTGCCCTTGCGTAATGTGGATTTGTTCAACTTGCTGCTCACGGTATTCCCTGAACTTTTTCAGGTATTTCATGCGCCGTATGGCGTCGTTATAATCGTCGGCAGAGAATATAAACGCAAGCATGTCGTAAGAACTGCGCGTCTGGTAGGCGTAGCGGATGGATTGGGCATACCGTATTTTAAGCTGCTCAAGGGTCTCCTTTAATTGCACTACCTCGTTTGAAGACGATTTTATATTGTTGTCAATATCATCAAGTTCTTCATTTATGTTGGCGATGAGGTGCTGGCGTTCAGCGAGCTTGTTTTGTAAAGCGCGCAGTTGCCCCATGGTGGCATTTTTATTTTTTTTAGTCGCTTCAAGTTGTTTTTGTGTTTCATCAATCGCGTCCAAAATTTCTTTTCTCTTGGCTTCAAGTTCGGTTTTCGAATAAAGCTGCTGGGCGACAGCGGGGCGCGCAAGCAGCAGAAATAAAATAACTGTGATAAACCGCATTGATGACCGGAACATGGCAACAAAAATAACTAATTCCTTTAGCGTTTTTATCATTAAAGTAGTTTTAAGACGATTTTATGATGCGTTTCAGTCATTATCATAACTCCTGTCCTGCTTACTGCTTTGTAAATGTGCCGTTGTAAGAAAATCTGCCACTGGTATCGTAGGCGGTATAATTGTCGGTATATTGGGCTGAGTCAATAACGGTCAATGCGCCGTTTAGTGTATCAGCTAAAGGGGTATTAGGATTTAATATCTGGTTGGTAAAAGTTATTACATTGCCACCGGCATTAAGAAGCCCGGTAATGGTATCGTTACCCAACCCCCTGATGCCTGTAATAATCATATTCTTTGAACCGGGAGAAGATGGTGTAACAGATACATTATAAGTAACTATCCCTGATGCTCCTCCCGCGTTGAGGCTGATGAATGTATCTGTACCGGACCATGAGCCAATACATTCCAATGTTTGACACTGGTTTCCCAGTAAGCCCGTCGGGCAGGTACATTTACCTACGCTGCAATAACCCCCGTTATAGCACGTTACATTCTTGCATTTATTGGTGCAGGACGTAGAAAATACGATATACAATACAGTGAAAAAAAGCGCTGCTTTTAATGCCGGAAAACGAATTGACTTCATAATTTTATCATAGCTTAACCAAATGTAAGGAATAACTTCTTAAAAATAATAGAATCTATTTTTAAAGAAACAATAGGATAAATATGGAGTTTAATTCCATGTTTTTCAACAAAAACTTAACCAATTGTTTTTTTATTGGCTAACGATTGTTTTCTTTTGCTTAAAACTTAAAAGAAAAAGGTATGCTTTATTCAATGACGGGGTTCGGGCAGGCAGAGGGTGTGGTAAATAGCCGCCAGGTATCGGTAGAAGTAAAATCGCTGAACGGTAAGCAGTTTGAACTTTCCACGAGGCTGCCCCCGGTATTACGCGCGTATGAGTTGGATATACGTGCTTTACTCAGCAGCCTGCTGCTGCGGGGCACAATAGACCTCTATATAGTCGTAAGGCAAGATGGGGCATCGAAGCCGATGGTTGTTAACTCCGAGCTTGCGGCATACTACTACCAGAGCATGAAACAAATAGCGGAGAAACTACAGGTGCCAATGGACAATACCATTTCCACTTTAATGCGGATGCCCGAAGTGGTAACTACCGAACAGGACATACTACCTGAAAAGGAATGGCTTGAGGTAAAAAAAATAATAATAAAGGCGGCGGAAAAATTAATGGAGCACCGCAAACAGGAAGGCGATGTAACTTATAAAGACCTGCAAATGCGCATCCACAACATTGAAACCCTGTTGGAGTCTGTCGTGCTGAAAGAAACAGAGCGAATGGGAAAAGTGCGCGGC
>Ga0207047_1275_pt1 | contig 10314 bp, 7 predicted proteins | sample Alteio_BWMinCont_67_FD_153302 | JGI IMG/M metagenome (GOLD analysis project Ga0207047, IMG submission 153302) | Enriched cells from forest soil in Barre Woods Harvard Forest LTER site, Petersham, Massachusetts, United States -... | ecosystem: Environmental > Terrestrial > Soil > Temperate forest >...
TACGTGAGAAAGCTGCTGCATTGCAGGAGGATGAAACTGCCATCGCAAAGGTTTTGAAACAGGGAGCGGAGAAAGCCCGTGCAAGCGCGTCGCAGACTATAGCACAGGCGAGGAAACTTATAGGAATAAATTATTATTGATTATTATAAATTAATTTTTTTGCCGTGGAGTTTTCTTTTTAGAAATTGCTCCCTATATTGTGAGAGGCAACTCGTATATACATTAAAAAATGGCTCAGAAAAAAATAACCAAACATATTGCAATTGCAGGAAACATAGGTTCCGGAAAAACTACCCTGACAACAAAGCTCGCGAAACACTACAAATGGATTCCTCATTTCGAAGATGTGGAACACAATCCATACTTAGTGGATTTTTACGGCGATATGCACCGCTGGTCTTTCAACCTGCAAATTTACTTTCTCAACAGCCGCATCAGGCATCTTATAGAAATACGCAAAGGGAAAGATACGGTTATACAGGATAGAACTGTTTATGAGGACGCCTATATTTTTGCTCCCAATCTCCACGATATGGGTCTGATGACGAAGCGCGATTTCGATAATTACTCTTCGTTTTTCTCAAACCTGAAAGAGATGATTACGCCTCCCGATTTAATGATTTTTCTCAAGGCGTCTATCCCCACTCTTGTTGACCAGATTCAAAAACGCGGGCGCGATTATGAAGAGAACATAAGGCTTGACTACCTGAAACGCCTGAATGAATATTACAAGAAGTGGATAGATAATTACAAAGAAGGTCCCCTGATGATATTGGAGGTGGACAATTTAAACTTCGCTGAGAAAGAAGAAGATTTTGCCGAAGTGATACGTCGCATAGAGGCTCAGTTGTTCGGGCTTTTCTAAAAAACCTTAATGTACTTCCCATAGATGAAGCTGTTTTTCTTACTGGTATTAGTTGCAGTGGGAGTGCCGTACTGTGCGTTTTCCGGCGTACTCAAGGGTACGATTACTGACACTAAGGGGAATAAATTGCCTTATGCATCCGTTTATGTGAAAGGCACTACCACAGGCGTTAGCGCCAATGGCGACGGCAATTATGAATTAACTATCGCGGCAGGCACTTATGAAATCATATGCCAGTATGTGGGTTATAAACAAAGCAGTTTCGCTCTTACCATAAAGGAAAATGAAGAAGTCCGGCATAATTTTACACTGCGCGATTTGGGGTTGGAAATGAAAGAAGTCGTTATCCATGCCGATGCTGAAGACCCTGCTTACGATATTATACGTCAGGCTATAAAGCGACGTAAATTTCATTTGGAACAGGTGAAATCTTTTCAAACTTCAATTTATCTGAAGGCGGTGGCACGCTCGCGCAAGATGCCTGATAAAATTTTCGGGCAGAAAGTACGGGATGAAGAAACGGTTGTTGACAGTGCGGGCAAAGGTGTTTTGTATTTAGCTGAAGAAGATGCCGCTTATTATACCGAAAACAGCCAGGAGCGCACGGTTATTCATTCTGTGCATGAAAGCGGAAGTTCTAACGGGCTGGGCTTTTCCCGTTTTCCGCCGGTAATCACTTTTTATGAAAATGACATCAGTATTTTTGGGAAAGCATCGCGTGGGTTTATATCGCCGGTCAGCGACAACGCGCTCAATTATTATAAGTACAAACTGCTCGGGCAATTTGAGGAAAATGGTAATGCTATTTATAAAATACAGCTAACCCGGAAAAGAGATTATGAACCTTGCTTCAATGGCATCATCTACATCGTGGATAGCGAATGGGCTATTCATAGCCTCAATGTGGAGCTGGATAAACGGGCAGGAATAGATGTTTGGGATACATTGAAAATCGACCAGCTATACTTACCGTTAAACAAGGACACATGGGTAATAAAAAACCAGGTGTTGTATGTTACCATCAACCTGATGGGGCTTGATATTACGGGTACAGGCGTCACCGTTTATAATAATCAAAAAGTGAATGAGCCGATACCCGACAGCATATTCAGAGGGAAAGTTACAAGCTCTTACGATAAACAGGCAAATAAGAAAGACACTTCTTACTGGACACAGTTGCGACCAATTCCACTGCAAAGCGATGAGATAAAAGATTTTGTGGTCAAAGACAGCCTTTATAAAAAATTGGAAAGCCCGGAACATACAGATTCCGTGCGCCACAAGCAGAATAAAATACGTCCGTTAAGCCTGTTAACAGGCGGTGCTAGTTTTAACACTAAAGGATATAAAGACAATATCAGTATCGGCTCGTTATCGATAGGTGGCGTTAACTATAATACGGTTGAAGGCTTGTATTTAGAACCCAAAGTGCGATGGAGAAGAAAACTGGATTCCGCAGCAGTACATACATTAAGCGGCACACTTTTCGCAAGATATGGTTTTAGCAATACGCATTTTAATGCCATTGCAAAGTTGAGTTATTCGTGCCGGGATACAACATGGCTCGGCAGATATTGGACAGTAGGCGTACAGGGCGGTAAGTATGTATTTCAGTACGACCCTGATAATCCGGTTAATGTACTCCTCAACAGCATTTACACTTTATTTTGGCATGAAAACGATTTGAAAATTTATGAACGTTGGGATGCCACAGTGTTTGCAAGCCGCAATTACGGTAATGGATGGAAGTGGAATGCCCGTTTATCCTATCAGCAACGTATCCCTTTGAATAACACCACTAACTATTCCTTCGACGGCTTAGGCTCACGATTTATCCCGAATGAACCCGTCGCGCTTACAGCTTATCCCTGGGTAAAAAGCGATGCGGTACTCTGTCATTTGTCGTTGTCATATAAGCCCGGCTATACTTATACCCAATATCCGGACTATAAAATAGGTAATGACAGCAGATTGCCATTATTCACACTGAGCTACGACAAGGGAATACCCGGCATACTCAACAGTGTAGTCAATTACGACAAATGGCGTTTCAGTATCCGTCAGGATGTAGCGCTAAAATTGTTGGGTAGTTTTTCATACAATATTGCGGTCGGAGGTTTTCTAAATAGTAACTACGTTTCACTCCCCGACCTTATGCACCTCTACGGCAACAGGGGCATCGGCTTTGCATCCCCCTACCTGACCAGTTTCCAATTTGCCCCCTTTTACGATTTCAGTAATGACGAACCTTTTTACGGCGAAGGACATTTTCAATACAACCTCAACGGGCTGCTGAGCAATAAAATACCCCTGCTGCGGCAGGCGCGTTTTTACCTCGTATTCGGCGACAATACTTTTTACGCGCGGCAAAGCGATTATTATACCGAAGCCTTTATAGGCATAGATAACATAGGATGGAAAATGTTCCGCTTCCTCCGCGTTGATTTTGTCCAATCCTGGGACAGCCACGGCAGCCACAACTCCGGCATCCGCGTCGGCATAAACTGGCGTCTTGGTACTATATCAGTTAGTAATGATAAGGATTTTCAGTAAGGGGGAATAACTACGACTGCTACCTTTTTATTATCTTTCGTTCTGTAATAAATTCATTTTGGATAAAATTAGCAAGAGAACGGCTCTAATCGCAGTAATACCTGTGGCGACATATTTTTGTTGTGTGATGACTGTTTATGTAGATAACAAAAATGAATTTTTATACTTTTTTTTAAATCTATATCAAATAATAGCAATAGTTGGTGAAGGATGGGCTTTGATTGCTGTGTTTTTATGTTGCGTTTTCCTGTGGTTATTTATGTGGGGCTTCTTGTTGTCAATAGTAAACCTTGTAATAAAGAAAAAAACCAAGTAAATTCAAAATTCTAAAATTCAAACTGGCGCATTGCAACCTCAAGAATTGAGATTGCAGAGGATTTGAGTAAAGCTACTGCTACATTTGCTGGAAAATTATAGCCTTTTTTATTTTTGTACATTTGAATGAACATGGGTTTTATTAAGCACTTTCTCATAAATGCATTGATAGTATTAGGCTATTTTTTGGCATTGGTATATTTCAACTGGAATGTATCAGGAGGTGATATTGTCATTTGGATGCTATTTATAATCATAGCATTCTTTCATTTACTTGTAATTAGTGCAGTGTATCTTGGATATATAGGAATGAAATGGTTTTTGCAAGCTTTATTTGGTTTATTGTTAGGCTGTTTCTTTAGCTTTTTAGTTTTTAAAGGAATAGAATACTATAAATGTCAAAATATAAAAAATGAAGTTATACAGTCCCCGCCATAATAGTAGGGCATTATCACTCCACCAAAACACTCTCCGCAAATTTCTTAGAAACAGTAGTCTTGTTTTGGTTATTCACCAATATAACAATGGAATCATCAAACGGAATCTTCTCCACTATTTTAATCTTTGCGCCTATGGTTATAGATAACCTTTGAAGGTATTTTAGAAACGTGGTGCTTGTATCGCGCACGGCAACTACTTTATATATTTTCCCGATAGCAGTCTGCGACAAAGAGGTCTTATAAGTTTTCGCCATTTTGCCGTTAGCCTGTGGTATCGGGTCTCCGTGGGGGTCATAAGTAGGGAAGTCGAGATATTTATCGAGGCGGTCGGCAAGCTCGGTTTGCTGCACGTGTTCTAATTGCTCGGCAATATCATGCACTTCATCCCATGCGTATCCTAATTTATCTTTCAGGAAAACTTCCCACAACCGGTGCCTGCGCACTACCTGGAAGGCGGCATTACCGCCCTTGTCAGTTAATCGCACACCTTTGTTTTTATCGTACTCGAGCAGCTTTTTATCTGAGAGTTTCCTGAGCATATCCACTACCGATGCGGGATTATTTTTCAATGACTCTGCAATAGCAGTAGGCGTAATTTTCTCTATACCTTGCTGTGCAAGCATAAATATAGCTTTCAGATAATTTTCTTCAGATAATGATTGCATTCTAATGTAAAGATATAGGGGAGAGTTGAATAATAAAAATTAGGCAAGCCTAATAATTATATTTTGACAAGTCAAATAAATAATTTAAGTTTGCACAAAAAAAGAATGCGAGCAGTAATTATATGCCTGATTACGACGATGACCGGACATACTTATGTTTCAGCAAAAAATGAAGCGGATTCAGGCAAGGTATTATCAAAAGATTCCGCATTGACAAAAAAATTCAACCTGCATTTTCAGACTACATATATCTATCAATACAAGCCTGCATTTCATAGTCCATATAACGGCGCTAACAGTTTATCAGGGCTGGAAGAAAAAGAAAACTCACTGACGTCAACTTTATTTTTCGGGTTAAGATTGTGGAAAGGCGCTGAAATATATATTAACCCCGAAATAGCAGGTGGTAGCGGGCTAAGCGGCGCTTACGGATTAGCGGCTTCAACAAACGGGGAAACTTTTCGTGTAGGCGACCCGTCGCCTACCTTATATCTCGCAAGGGGCTTTTTAAAGCAAACCATTTATTTATGCAACGATAAAATGGCAGATATTGATGATGCTCCCAATCAGTTAAGTTGCCCTATGCCTGTAAAATATATACAACTTCTCATCGGTAAATTATCCCTCGGAGACTTGTTTGATAATAATGTATATAGCAATTCGCCCCGCACCCAATTTATGAACTGGGCGATTATGAATAATGCTGCTTACGACTATGCGGCAAATGTGCGGGGCTATACTTATACCTTCGCCATAATAACTCAAATCTATAACACAACTTATAAAGCAGCAATTGCAACGCTGCCATACATAGCCAATGGTGCAGCGTTGAATACGAATATCGGGCAGCAATACAGCCTCAATGCCGAGCTTGATAAAAACTATACACTTAACGGTAAAAAAGGGTGTTTCAGGATATCAGGATACTATAACAATGCCAACATGGGCGTTTATAAGGAGGCAATAACGGGTGACAGTTCAGGCGCAGTACCAAACATTGTTGCTACGCGAAAAGCTGGCAGACACAAAACAGGATTAGGTATAAATACCGACTTACGGATAAATGAAGTCATTGGCATTTTTTGTCGTGCGGGATGGGATGATGGCAAAACCGAAACATGGTGCTATACGGAGTCAGACCAAACATTTTCTACAGGACTAACAATAAACGGTAAAGGTTGGAAACGAAAAGATGATAACGTCGGAGTTGCTTTCGTAGCCAACGGACTTTCACAGGAACATAGAGATTATTTAGCGGCAGGTGGTTTAGGCTTTGAGATTGGTGATGGCAAATTAAATTATGGCTATGAAACGGCAAGCGAATTCTATTACAGTTTTAAACCTGTTGCTTATCCTGTTTGGATAAGTGGAGATTATCAATTTATAGTAAACCCGGGATACAACAAGGACAGGGGTCCCGTAAATGTTTTTTCTGTCCGCTTACATGTAGAACTATAGATGGCATAACCTAAGCTCGCTATGTTAGAAAAAGTAAAAAAGGAATTAAACGAAAAGAAGCACCAAACAGCATGGCGTCAGGAAAATAAGCATAATACATTATCAGAAGTATTTTCAACTATTCATGTTCCCAAACATGGCAGCTTCTGGAAAAAACTTTTTGCCTTTGCAGGTCCCGGCTTAATGGTGGCTGTGGGATACATGGACCCCGGCAACTGGGCTACCGATATAGCAGGGGGAGCGCAATTTGGTTACACCTTGTTGTCTGTTATTCTTATTTCCAATTTCTTTGCCATCATCCTCCAATATCTTGCCTTAAAGTTGGGCATAGCTACCGAAAGAGACCTCGCACAGGCGTGTCATGACAGCTATCGCCCCGCGGTTAGTTTCAGCCTATGGGTACTATGCGAAATAGCCATAGCAGCCTGCGACCTTGCCGAAGTAATAGGGTCGGCGCTCGCTTTAAATTTATTGTTTCATATACCGCTCACGTGGGGTGTACTCATTACCGCCTGCGATGTGCTCATTATTCTTTTCTTTCAGTACAAAGGTTTCCGGTTAATAGAGAGTATCGTTGCTTCGCTGATTTTTGTTATCCTTGCTTGTTTCGGGTATGAAATAATTGCTTCGCATCCCGCAGTTTTCCCCTTACTCAGCGGGCTAATGCCAAGTCCGCAAATTGTAGTCAACCCATCCATGCTATATATAGCCATAGGCATACTTGGCGCTACGGTGATGCCCCACAATCTCTACCTGCATTCCAGCATTGTGCAAACACGCAACTATGACCGCAACCATGCCGGCAAAAAGATGGCAATTAAATTTGCTACAATAGACAGTACGGTATCCTTGTTATTTGCCTTTTTTATCAATGCGGCTATACTCATTGTTGCCGGGGCAACCTTTCATACCACAGGGCATAAAGAAGTAGCGGATATTACCGTTGCCTACAAATTACTCAACCCTTTGCTTGGAGCAACCCTTGCAAGTGTCTTGTTTGCTGTGGCACTGCTTGCATCCGGTCAAAACTCCACACTCACCGGAACCCTTGCGGGGCAGATAGTGATGGAAGGATTCCTCAATATCAGGCTCAAGCCCTGGCTGAGAAGATTAATCACAAGGGTCATCGCGATAATACCTGCATTTTTCGTAACCGTTATATTCGGAGAAAAGGGTATCGCCAACTTATTAATACTCAGCCAGGTTATTCTCTCCATGCAACTCAGCTTTGCGGTTATTCCGCTTATTCTTTTTACTAATAACAAGAAAAAAATGGGAGATTTTGCGAACAGAACATCTACAAAAATTATCGTTTGGGCAGTAGCGGGGATTATTTTGGTTCTGAATTTGTACCTGCTTTTTGATATTTTAGTATAGAGATTTTGTTTCTGCTAAAATTCTGTCCGGAGAAAAGAAGAATAGGCGGTGTCTGCATTAGGAAAATCTAACCAGAAAAATTGAGTTTATCACTTAAATTATTCGTAAATTGCATTAACAAAAAAAGTACGGTTATTACCGTTAATGTTTGTAATGCAATTGCTATGAAACGAGTTCTATTTTCCTTTCTGCTTGTTTTGTTTTGCCGGTTCGCAAATGCCCAAACCTATTGCACTCCCCTTTATTTTTATTATGGTTCCGGCATGACAGGGGGAACTATGAGTAATTTCAAAATGATAGGCTATAGCGGTTCTGTTATAAACGATACATTTACCGACTCAGCCGTTATTACAGATTATGCCGACGAAACAAAAAAAGATACGATTATTTTACAACCTGGCGAATCTTATCCTGATACCATAGCGTATTATAAAACTGTTTACGACGGCTATGGCGGTAATGAAATATGGATAGATTTTAACGACGATGGAATTTTTGCAGATTCAGAAGCGGTAACAGCTACATTCCCGGCTTCTTATGGAGTCATATTATTTACTACTTCATCTTTGGCGGCAATACCTTCAACTGCCCCCCCTGGTTACCACCGGATGCGGGTGCGAAATATACATTATACTTCCATATTCTGGTGGGGAGAAACATGTTATTGTCAATGGACTCCCTTAGACCCATGCAAAGAGTATGATATTTCAAATGCATATGGGAATGGTGTTACGGCAGATTATACCGTAAATATATCAGCCCTCCTTCCTTGCTCCGGCAAGCCTGTTGCGGGAAGTATAAGCGGTCCAAAGAATGTTTGTTCCGGCACAGGGGTCACACTTTCGGTAACAGAAGATTCTACGGCGAGCGGCTTGACTTACCAGTGGTATTTCAGAGCGGCAGGAACAGGTTCTTTCATATCTATTCCCGGCGCTACGGGTTTATATTATACAGCCTCGAGTATTATTTCCGATAGCGATTATATATTTATAGCTACCTGCAAATCAAGCGGTTTATCTGATTCTACCCCTGTTTTCACAATCTCTCTTTATCCGTCTTACGTCTGTTATTGCTCCCCTAATACCGGTGTTACACTCAATCTTTATAACAGCACGCCTATAGACAGCGTGGCTATACTCAGCACTACTTTAGATAATTATACGCCAACCGATTTCGCTTTGTATAGTTTGTATTTCCCCGTTACGTCCACTACTACTGCAAATCTTTTTCAAGACGGTACATACACTATAGCAGTGAATTCGAATGGCAGCGCAAATTATACTGCCGATATGTGGATTGATTACAACCACAATGGAAAATTTGATACAACTGAATATACCCAAATAGTGCTGAACGCATTTCCGGGCGATGCCTCTTACGCTTCTTTTACAATTCCTGCTGCTGCCGATACCGGGTACACAGGTATGCGTATCAGGGTAGCGCCGCAATACCTTGTTATGTATTCTGTCGATGCCTGTACAACGGAGAGCTACGGAAGTACCGCGGATTATGTGGTACATATCGGGGCAGGCAAAACTTGTACTGGATTGCCGGCTGCAGGCACCATAAGTTCAAACATGACAAACGTATGTTCCGCAAATACATTCGATGTACTTGATTCAGGTTACACCATAGGGCTTGGTATCAGTTATCAGTGGTATTCGTCTTCAGTGGATTCTACCAAATACAATGCCATTTCCGGAGCCACTGCTACTTCTTATTCAATAACAGGGCAGGCAGACAGCACAAAATATATACTCGTTACAACCTGTAGCAGCAGTGGTAAATCAGACACCAGCAATAAATTAATCGTAGCCGAAAATCCTTTTTTTACTTGCTATTGTTCGCCCAACACAGGTACTATCCTGGATAATAATCCCTATTTCGCCGCCTTAGACAGTGTTGCGATAGGTAGTACTACATTAAATAATTATACTCCCGGAGCATATTCTTTGTACACTGAGTATTATCCTGTTACTGCAAGTACTACTACCGCTACTCTGAAACAATATTATTGTTATACCATTTTTGTAAACGCTCAGGGTCCGGATAATTACAATGCTGCTGCATGGATAGATTATAACCATGACGGGATATTTGAAAAAACGGAGTACATATCCATAGCAACGAATGCCTTAAATAATACTGTTTCTTTTGCTTCGTTTTATGTTCCCGCTACAGCAGATACAGGTATTACCGGAATGCGTGTAAGAGTTACCGATGTTTCCTTCCCAATCATAGATTCCGTTCCCTGTGCGAATGAACCTGAAGGTACAGTGCAGGATTACGTTATTAATATACAGCCGGGTAGCCATTGTTCAGGTACTCCGACTGCCGGAACACCGGTTTCATCGGTATCCGGCATTTGTGCAGGGTATACGTTTGATTTGACGAGTATAGGCTATTCAACCGGAATTGGAATCACCTATCAGTGGTTATATAGCCTTCATGGCAAGGATAAGTTTGGTATTTGGCCCGGAGCTACAACCCCTGTTTTTACAACAAAATTTTCTGACACTACCGATTACGAATTTGTAGTTACATGCGATAGCGGAACGTCTGATACCAGTGCAATAATTACAGTAAACAGAAATCCCTTTTACCTTTGCTATTGCTCTCCGTTGCTTGGTGGTTATATTCT
>Ga0207047_1144_pt2 | contig 10281 bp, 11 predicted proteins | sample Alteio_BWMinCont_67_FD_153302 | JGI IMG/M metagenome (GOLD analysis project Ga0207047, IMG submission 153302) | Enriched cells from forest soil in Barre Woods Harvard Forest LTER site, Petersham, Massachusetts, United States -... | ecosystem: Environmental > Terrestrial > Soil > Temperate forest >...
GGCGCATAGACGTCACCGGCCAGCCGGCTGAGTAAGGTCCGGTGTCCGACCCTAAAGCGACCTTCGACGATGACGCGCCGACCAGCTCATCTTGCCCCACACCGGACCCACGTTGACCGCGCCCGACCAAGGACCGTTCTCGAGTCACAGCGGACACCAACCAGCCGATACCCCGCCGACCCTCAGCGTTATCAGCGGGCCAATTGTGCTGCAACACCCAAACGTGGCGATCATCACTTACGTTGCGGCTGCCACTCGACACCGCCGTCCGAGCCATTCAGCATAGTGCTGTTGAAACGGACGAGCGCGGCCGTTGCGATGGCCTCCTTTATTTGAGCATCGGTCGCACCAGCGGCTTTTGCAAATTTAGTGTGAGCGAAAACGCAATACGCACAAGGAATTTGTGCTGCCACACCGAGGGCAATGAGTTGCTTGGTTTTCGCGTCCAAAGCTCCCGCGGGGTTCATCACGGCCTGATATTCGTCCCAATGCGGCTTCACTACCTGTTCGGGAAGTGTCTGTTTCATCCATTCAGGGGCCTCCTGAGCGCTGACGCTCGGTTCCGTTGCCACGGCCAACAACAGCGCTAGACCGGCACTCGCCAGTAAGATTCTCATGACTGATCTCCCCTAACACGGCGGCGGACGCCCACTGGCGCCGAGCCCGACAGTGGCGACCAACCTGTCGCCCGATCGATCGGAAGTCCTGAAACCGATCCGAAAAAGCTGGGAAAAATTTGTAAGAAAAGGACTAGAACCACGATGCTATGACGAACGTTGCGCTTGGGCCGTTTCGCCTGGACCTAGGGAACGATCTGCTGCTGCGCGGAACCGAACCGGTAGCCCTCGGGAAGCGGGCGATCCTTGTATTACGGGCGTTGATTGAGCGGCCTGGCACATTGGTCTCGAAGGAAGCGCTGATCGAAGCCGCGTGGCTGGGCCAGGCAGTCGAGGAAAGCAACCTTACCGTTCAGATCGCCGCCCTGCGCCGCGCATTCGGCACAGCCTCCGGCGGGGACGGCTGGATCGAGACCATGCCTCGTCGCGGCTATCGCTTTGTCGGGCCGGTCGTAGCTACCGAAGCGGCGTCGTTGGCATTGCCCGAGAAGCCGTCGCTCGTGGTCTTGCCGTTTCAGAACATGACCGGCGACGCTGAGCAGGAGTATTTCGTCGACGGCATGGTCGAGGAGATCACGACCGCGATTGCGCGGTTGCCTTGGCTCTTTGTCATCGCCCGCAACTCCGCCTTCACCTACAAGCGCAAGCCGTTCGACGTGAAGCAGGTGGCGCAAGAGTTGGGCGTGCGCTACGTGCTCGAAGGCAGCGTGCGCAAAGCCGCCAACCGGGTGCGCATTACCGGGCAATTGATCGACACGGCGACCGGCGCGCACATCTGGGCCGACCGCTTCGACGGCGCGCTCAATGACATTTTCGATCTGCAAGATCAGGTCGCGTCCAATGTCGCCGGCGCAATCGAACCAAAGCTGCGCCAATCAGAGATCGAGCGCGCCAGCCGCAAGCCCGCCTCGAGCCTCAGCGCTTACGACCTCTATCTGCGCGCACTGACGCAATCCTACCGTTATACCGTAAAGGGCCTTGCCGAAGCGGTCGCCTTCTCGGCGCGACGCTTCAAACAAGCGGCCGAATGGGCCGATCGCGCCTTACACGACCAACCACGCTTGGCCTCAGCGATGCGGCTCAAAGTCGCCGCGTTGGCATACCTCGGCGATCTCGACGAAGCGCGCGCCCAACTTGGTCGACTGCTTGCCATCGACCCCAAGGTGAGCATCGCCGGCTATCGCGCGTACGCCGGTCACTTTCTGGCACCGGAAATTCTCGAACTCCAGGTCACCGGTATGCGCCTCGCTGGCATGCCGGAGAACTGAGCCGCCCCGCTCGCTCACTACTGGAGGTCTGTGCAGTCCTTTGGTCGAAGCACCGGAGCAACAGGCAAACGGCCGCTATCGGCGCGAAGCTGCCCATAGTCCTGCTAGCGACGCTCGACCGGTTTTGTCCCTGAGCTGACCTTCGCGCCGATGGCGCCAGACGGTCAACCGGCCGACTGACCAAGCGCACGTAGTACGTCGGGCAGAAGCCACGACGCGATGAGGCGATAACCTTCCGGTTTAAAGTGGATGCCATCCGAGAGGTTTTGCGGCCCTCCGGCGTGGGCCGTCTCGTGTTCCAACATGATGACCGTTATCCCACGGGCCTTAAGCCGAGCCTGGATTTCAGCGACATTAGCGGCTCGATCGGCCGCGCTTCCCTGCCGTGCGTCGTTGCCGCCCGGTTGCAGGATTACAACCCGCGTGCCTGGCGGCACGGCGCGGTCGAGCCGGCGGAGCATTCCCGAGGTCGTATCGCCGCTGATCCCTTCATTAGCGATCTGCCCCGTATATCCCTTAGCCCGCAGCATGACCTCGAGCTGAGCCGGGAACGAATCCTGCTTCGAAACTCCCTCTCCCACCGTGTTGCTAGCGCCAAGGCACACGATTTGGGCGTCGGCTGGGAAGGCGGAAATGACAGTCGCCACGAACAGCAGCATGCCACCACAGGCTGTTCCGATCTTTATCTTCATCGCTTCGCCTCCCTGTTCCTTTGCCGGCTTGTTTGATGCCCGCCAGCAAGGAAGATGGAGACCGTAGGCACAAGGCGGCCGGACCGCGCGGCTCAAAGTCAGATATAGGTCGAAACCCGGTGGTTCGATCACTGTCCCGCGAATGGCCGGAATCGGCGCTACCTCGTCATTGCTGGCATTCTGGCGAAGATCTTCTTATCGAACCCATAACCGACGCTCACTGAGCGGGGAAACTACTTCATGCCCCTAAAACCATACGTCATCAGCGCCGAGAAGCGCCGACGGTCAACTGATGTTGATTGGCGACCTCGACGAGTTTGGGAATATCCGGATGCTCTGGCGAGATGGCACGGTGCACATCAGTGAAAAAGTGCGATGCAGCCTCCCGCGACGTCATGGAAATCATTTCTCCGCCACCCTTACCGAAACGGAACCAGTGCGTCGTTCCAGCCGGCAAGTGCACCAGCGTGCCTGGCACGGCGATCATGTCATTGTCGCCGACGCCGAACGCGATATCGCCTTTTACCACGTAGAAGGATTCATCCCACGGGTGGCTGTGCGGCGGCGGACCACTACCTTCGGGTCCCGCCTGTCGAAAAATCTCATAACTGCCGGTTTGAGCTCCCGATGCGAGAACGGTAATTTTCTCACCTACGACATTTAGCGGAGCCGGCGCCGTGTCCGGCGTGACAACGAATGCTGCGGGCATGGCATCCTCCCGGTAAATCATCCGACTTTTGCCGTATGGGCGGCCGATCCACCCAACTGAAGGCTAGGCTAGCCTCGTTCCCCGCAGTTCTTCAAGATGCGCCTCAGCCATTCAACAGGATCGTCGACCCAGCGCCTGCTTGGCGCATAGACGTCACCGGCCAGCCGGCTGAGTAAGGTCCGGTGTCCGACCCTAAAGCGACCTTCGACGATGACGCGCCGACCAGCTCATCTTGCCCCAAGGCAGACCTTCACACTGAGCGGAGTAGCCAGCAGGGTAAACCGGCGACTCGCCTGTGCCCCTCAAGCGGTCAACGCGGTTCGCCGTATCGGCTTAAGCGCAAACAACGCAAGCACCGCCGCGGTGACGTCGGCAGTGATGCACACTGCGAACACCGTGGTCCAGCTTCCCGTACTCTGATGGAGCAAGGCGGCGAGCGGGCCGCCGAAAATCGAACCGACGCCCTGAGCGATATAAAGAAAGCCATAGTTCTGCGTCGCGTTGCGCGCGCCGAACGTATCGGTCAGGGTTGACGGGAACAGAGAAAATATTTCACCCCAACCGAAGAACACGACCCCCGACAACAAAGCGAACCACAAGGGATCAGTGATCGTCAGCAACCAGATGGTCATGGCCACCGCTTCGAGCGCGAAGGCGCAGAACATCGTGTTTTCGCGGCCGATGCGGTCGGAAAGCCAGCCGAAGAACGGGCGGGTAAGCCCGTTGGTGAAGCGGTCAATGGTCAGAGCCAACGGCAACGCCGCCGCCCCCCACACGGTCAGCTTGGTGACACCGAAATCGGCAGCGAAATTGCCGATCTGTGAAATCACCATCAGCCCCGAGGTCGACATCAAGCTCATCATCACAAACATGAGCCAGAAAATCGGGCTCTTCAGCATCGTTGCGCTGCCGACCCCAGAAGCTTTGTTGACCTCCGTCGACGAGGCAGGCGGAGGTTGTCGCAGCCCGAGCGCCGCGGCGACCCCGACGATCGCGAAGATGATGCCGTATTGCTGTAATGTTGCCTGATAGCCGGCCGCGGCGATGCTGGCGCTGATCGAAAAGGTGGTGGCGATCGCGCCCATGCCGTAGCCGGCGGCGACCATTCCGGCAGCAAAGCCACGCGCGTCCGGAAACCAGCGCACGACCTGACCGATGACGCCGACATAAACGATGCCGGTGCCTAGGCCGCAGACGACCCCATAGCTCAGATAGAGGGCCCACAGCGATGTAGCATAGGACGCCAGCACCCAGCCGAGGCCGGAGAGCGCGCCACCGACCGCGATCAAGAGGCGCGGCCCGAACCGGTCGACGAGCCAGCCTTGCAGCGGTGAGAAAAACGTCTGCAGCACGATGAGCAGCGAGAAGGTCACCTGTAGCGCCGCCGGGCTCACCGAGAGCGCCGCACCCAACGGTTTGGTGAACAGCGCCCAGACATATTGCGGGCTGGAGATCGCCATCATGCAGGCGAGGCCCAGCACGAGCTGGACCCACCGCGCCGCCGGCGACACCGCGCCGCTGCCGCCCAGGATCTGGGTATCAGTGCTCATCGTCGCCGACTCGCTCTTTTTTCCACTCGATCACGGGCAGCAAGAACAGGACCAACCGCTGCTACGTCCGGCAGGATCATGCTGCGGCCGCTTCCAATCGCTGCGCGTGTACCTCGCGTGTGAGGCGGTCAATGATCAATCGAATCAGGGACAAGCCCAGCGACGGATCGGAGAAGTATACGCGTTGAAAATCTGCCGCTGACGCGACCCAGCACGCAATCGCTTTTCGCATCCACATTTGCCGTTCGTCGTTGGGTGCGACTTAGTACCCCCATCTCTCCGACGATGCTGCCGGAGTGAAGTTCGACTTCCGCTTCCTCCACCCAGAGCGCACCTTCCAAGAGGAGGTAGAGCGCATCCGAGGGATCGCCCTTGCGGATCAACACCTCGCCGCGCTGCACCGTCATCCTCTTTGCGAACGGAACCAGCGCATTGAATATTTTTGTGTCGTCGACCGTGTCGAGGACGCCTTTGCCTAGCTGTAGAATTTCCCTGAGCCGCCACGCATTGACGGGAAGCAAAACGCAATGCAGTACCAAAACCGGATAAAGGTGCAACAGCGCTCCATAGGTGATGAACGCCACGTTGCTTCCCAGCGCAACGAACCGAAGCGGCAGCATGGTCCTTGTGAGAAACGTGCACAGCACAAGCGCGCTCGCAAGGTAGCCAACAAATGAACTCACCATGGATTGCTCCCTAGCAATCGACAGTCCTCAGATGACCAGGAGACATACGTCACCGATAGCTCGGCCCTGCGCGCGCCGATTCCTGCTCCGCCCTGGCTTCTCCTGATGCGCCGCGGCTGTCCGCAGAGCGAATTTCACCCCAGTTTGGGCCACTTTGTTGCCACGGCCATTTTCGGACTTCGTCGACGACCAAACCAGGTGGCACCGCTAGATCACCGAAATCCCTCGGGCGCATCAATGAAAGTTCCAGCCGCAGCCGCTCGCGCTCGCGCCAGCGCCTCACCAACCGAAGGATGTCCCTCAGAGTACCCCGCCCGACAAGCTGTACGGGAGCGCTGATCGATACGTCCTCACGAGACGGTGCGAATAAATGCTGTAACGTGGCGCGCATCTCGCCGATCCTTTCCCGATTCCACGATTTCAAGCGGCTCTCTTCCGGCCATTGTTCCCGCTCGCCTGGGTGCTAGCCCTTCTCAGCCCAAATCCGCGGCTGCCTCCAATCAGCCGGGCTCACCGAGAGACCGATCGCGCCAAATACCAGTGATGCGGCGAAGTCTTTCCATGACGAAGTCTGCACGGCATCACTCGCGAACCTGTGCCTACCTCGATCGCTAAGGCTGCTCATCTCACACCCCGACCTCTACGAAGGAATTAGCTGAAATTGCCGAGTGCCCAGTTACCCACGGCTACTGCATGACTCATGCCAGGGCCTCAGGGCGCCGCATAGTTACCAAAGGGACCGTTACATGAGCGTGACGTAGGTCGCCGAGCGCCAAAAATTTATGCGCGTCGATAGTTGCGGAAGTCAGCGTGGCAGCTGTCGCCCATGCGATGCGCGTAACGTTGTCGGCTCTTGTCGGCGTTCTCCGGTCGATTCGACCATGCGCTGGCCACAGTTCTGAAGGTCGGCTCAGGGTCGATTCCAGCGGTTCGATAGTGGCGCCGCGAACGGCCAGAATTGTCGTAGAACTGCCAATGGCCGGGTGAGCGACATGCGGCCGGTTATGCCGCTAAGCGGACTAGAAGGTACGTCCGCGCGTCGAGCAGCGTGTCTTCCACGTTTGGAGCAGCTTGCGGCTGGTCAGCAGCATGCGCTGCTCCTGGGCAACCAGCGTCTTCACATGCACCGGCTTGAATAAGCCGACCCTCATCATCTGCGCGATCCCGCGCGCATCGTTGCGGTCGGTCTTGTTGATTTGCTGCGCCGTCAGCAAAGCCTTCGAGATCCTGAGCCTCGACAAATCGACGGTTGAACCTGCGCGAGCGCCGCGTCCGCCCCTGGTGGCGTCGCGCGTTGAATGCGGCCGCCTCCTCAGTCGGGCGAAGACAGGCCATGGCTATATGCAACCGGGACAGCGCCGGCGGGAATATCTACCTTCCCTCGAAACGCTTCGGCGACCCCGGCATGGAGGGCGTGCAACCTGGTGACGCGCTCGTGGCCGATGTGGCGATCGGCTCCTGGGGCCCGATCGCCGTCCGAATCCGGAGGATCTAGGAAGGTTTAACTTCGTGACGATCGGCCGCTCTCGGAACCCTAAGCGGTCGCTCGCTCCAGTCGGACTCCATAGTCGAAAGGTCGCGCATGGAGCCTCAGGGTGTTACACGCGCTCGGTTTCGCCAGGGAACGCGCGGACGACCGGAATGCTCCTGACCAATCGAACAAGGTCGGTCTGCCGTTCGACGTCACACTTCCTGAGAACCGAGCTCAAGTGCGTTCGCAAGGTGGTGATTTGCACGCCGAATTCGCTGACGAGGCCGGTCAGCCTCTTGCCCTGCGCCAGCGCTATCGCGAGGCGGCTCTCGGCCGGCGACAGTCCGTAGAGATCGGCCAACTCGCGTTCAGAGACAGAGTTTTCTTCGGGGGCGGTGACGAGGATCATCGCCACCGGGCGAGTGTAGCCGGCCGAGCTGGCCCGGACCGGGGCTACGCGGACCACGTAGGCGGGCAAGCCGCCCTCACGGGCGATCAGCATGCAGCCGGCGGCCAAACCGCTGTCGCTTGCGGCGGTGGCGTTGGCAATCAGGTAAGCGAGCTTTGCCGTCTCGAAACTGCGGCGCGCGCAAATCTGTCCGCCGCGCATCGTCAACCCGTCGCCGATGCGGAGTACGGCTTCCCCGGCCTGGTTCGTCTCGATGATCCGACCGTTACCATCGGTGAAAATCACACCCGCGTTGAGGTGATTGAGCCGACCACGGGCAATCGCCGACCGAAAGCCGATACTAATCAACCCGAGATGAAGGCGGGCCGCGTTGCGCAGCGGGCCCATGAGCATTCGTAATGCTTCCGCATCTTCCGGGATGGGACGGGTGTCGCCGACAGCGCGGTGCAGGCCGACGATCATCATGTGCGACTCGCTTTCGTGCAGCTTTGTACCGAGAACGTCGCGGACGCCGCCCCTGAGGATAAAATCGTTGTACCACTCATCGTGGCTCAAAACATGCGCAGGTAGGCTGTCGGAGAGCCGAACGAGCTCGCCACACGCAGCCTTTTCTTGGATCACCCGAAACGGGTCGATTTTGCCATACCGAGCCAGATAGTCGGCCTGACTACCGGTGAAACTTCCCCACCAAGTAATTGTGCTTACTTGGCCGACGAACTTGTTCACGAGCAAGTACGCGGCACCCGATGCGCCGACACATTCCGCTACGGCCTTTAACGCGGTGGGAGCTAGCCGCTCGTCCAGCACTGCGTCGTATAGGCAGGTAACAGCCTCATTGAAGGGTGTTAACGGCATTCTTCCCTTCCGAGTCCCGAACCTCTACTCGGGGATAGGTAGATGCCTGTAACGCTACCGCCGGGATGAGACAAAAGTCCCTAAAAAGCAAAGTTAATGACTTATTTTAATGATCTTTTTTTGTGATCTTTTGTCTCGCCTAGACATTCTTCCACCTTCGGAAACCGGGGTATCGGCGATTTCATAGGCCTGTCGTGGCTCGCTCGATCGCGCCGAACAGCGTCGCGAACTCCGGACACGTCCCGTGCACCAGCGACGCCTCGGTCTTGAACCGAGTGACGGCTTCGGCGATCGCATCGAATTCTTGAGGATCGAGGTTGACGATCACATCGAATAAGAGGGCGGCGAGCTGTTCGAGGCTGGTCATATTAATCCTGTCTCTTGAAGGTAATCGGCTGATAGACGGAAGCAATTTTGTCGCCTTTGCGACTAGCAACTGACACCCCTCGCCGTTCCATTTTGATGCGTACTGGCCTGACAGAGCACGTTTCGTGCCGAGCGTCATAGTAGGAGATACCAAAGGCTTACGTGTTGACCCCTCAAACGCCGGGGAAATTATGTAAAAAATTCCGAGCGCGATGACCCCACATTTCAGACAGACCTAACGGGCTTGGCCTTTGGCGAACTGTCCGAGGACGACTGGATCAACGGCTGGCCAAAGCCAGGGCCGCCTTGATCGGTGCCAGCCGCGGCGCCAGCGGGTATCTTTGCGTCCGCACATATTCGCGGGCGAGATCGGCCAGCGCGTGCCGTTCCTCTTCGGTTAGGTCAAAGCGCGGCATCGCTACATGCTGTTGAGCAAGTGTGGGTAATTAACGCCACAGCGGTCATAGATCGAGAACGCCTGCGCCTTCGGACAGTCGGCGGCTAGGGCGAAACGCAATTCGGGTAGATTAGGCTAAGCTTGCGCCGGCCGATGAGCCACCGCCGCCGCCCAGCCGCCGGAAGCGCCGCGCCCTGCCGTAGGCTTATAACTCCGGCATGTTCCCATCGCCTTCACGACCGCCATCGCACACTGACCCTTCGTCAAAATCCCGATGCCGGATATTTAACGACATGACGTAGGCCACGGAGTCAGAACCCGCCACGGTTTGGGTTAGCATGGCGGACTTGCTTTCCAGGATGAAGGGCGCAACCCGGAGTCCGCGGTCGCGCGTCACCGCTTCTGCCAGGTGAACTCGAAATTACATCTTGGGGTGCCACCGCCTACTTTGAGAAGCCCCGTGCCGTTGATGGTGCCCTGATATCGATTGCTCCCCTTGTCGTGCAACACGACATTGCCATCTGGCCCGACGGTCCCTTGGAAGCCCCCAGATTGAGATTGGATGGTTCCGTTTGCGATTGTTAGGGGGGCGGGTGTCGGCGCAGGCGGGCAATTGACTGTCCCGCCAAGGCTCTGGCCGGATATGCCAGCGTAAGTTCCGTCGAACTTAGTTGTCTGTGCTAGTGCAGGCGCGGTCGTCAGCAAGGCCACCGACAACCACAGCGCCTTTTTCATGTTCATGTTCGCCCCCTTTTTTGGCGGTATTCATCTCGATTTCATGCTCCCGAGTTGACCGGGTCAACTGGGAAAACGCAGGCATAGCTCAGGGGCAGAGCGAGGGCGCGTCCGGCGGGCGCCTGATGGCCTTGTCGGGGTCGGACGTGCTCGTTCGTATGGGGTCGGCGCTTCAGGCGCTGTGCGGGCCCCCTAAAGCGGAAGAGCCCGGCGCGGGGGTCGCGACGGGCTCGCTTCCGGGTTGGGGGAAGCAGCGCGATGCCGAGGTTTGAGGGGTCCGTCTCGCGCCGACGCAACAATAGCGCCGGTTGTGCGCGCTGATCAATGGTTCGCCTTTACGCCTAGCCGCCTACGCGGTGCCGGCGAGCGCCGGCTAGGGGGAGCCGGGTCGAGGTCCGACTTTCCGGCGCTGTACGGACTTAGAGACGGAAAGAGCCCGGCGCTGCCGAGGGCGCCGGGCTCCCTTCCTAGGAGAGCGCGAAATCGGTAGGGGACCTTCTCGCGCCACGGGGCCAGGATAGGCTGG
>Ga0207047_1276_pt1 | contig 10281 bp, 9 predicted proteins | sample Alteio_BWMinCont_67_FD_153302 | JGI IMG/M metagenome (GOLD analysis project Ga0207047, IMG submission 153302) | Enriched cells from forest soil in Barre Woods Harvard Forest LTER site, Petersham, Massachusetts, United States -... | ecosystem: Environmental > Terrestrial > Soil > Temperate forest >...
TCGCTGCTGGCTACGCGTATGCGCACCTTCGATATGCTGAAGGTGGCAAAAGGGTTTGCCATGAACCATCCGCAAACGTTCAGTATGGAAATGTGGGGCGGCGCCACTTTTGATGTGTGTATGCGTTTTCTGAGGGAAGACCCGTGGAGCCGTCTTGAAATGTTGCGGGCAGCAGTGCCCAACATTTTGCTGCAGATGCTTATCCGCGGATGCAATGGCGTAGGTTATGCGGCATATCCTGATAATCTTATTGAAGCCTTTGTGGAAAAATCGTGGGAAAAAGGAGTTGATATATTCCGCATATTCGATTCATTGAATTGGATGGAAAATATTGCCCCTTGCATAGAAATGGTACGCAAACGCACACAGGGTATAGCGGAAGGCGCATTCTGTTATACCGGCGATATATTAGATACCAAGCGTACAAAATACTCGCTCAAATATTATCTGAAACTTGCAAAAGACCTTGAGAATGCCGGAGCGCACATACTGGGCATTAAAGATATGTCGGGCTTGTTGAAACCATATAGCGCAAAGGTGTTGATAGAGGCGCTGAAAGATACGGTGAGCATCCCCATTCATTTGCATACGCACGATACGTCTTCGCTACAGCCTGCAACATACCTGATGGCGATAGATGCAGGCGTAAACGTGGTGGACTGTGCGCTGGGCTCTTTATCGGGGCTTACTTCTCAACCAAATTTTAATGCCATAGTGGAAATGCTCCAATTTCATGAACGCGAGAACCCATATGACGTTTCGTCACTCAATCGCTTTTCCAACTATTGGGAAGCCGTGCGCGAATATTACTATCCTTTCGAATCAGGATTGAAAGCGAGTTCGGCAGAGGTGTTCCGGCATGAGATACCGGGCGGGCAATATTCCAACCTGAAGCCGCAAACTGTAGCACTTGGGCTAGGCGATAAGTTTGAAGAAATTAAGGAAATGTATGTGAGTGTGAATGAAATGTTCGGCGATATAGTGAAGGTAACGCCGAGTTCAAAAGTGGTTGGAGATATGGCGCAGTTTATGGTAGCCAATAACCTTACCCCTGCTGATGTGTATGAAAAAGGCGAGCATATTTCATTTCCTGAATCGGTGCAGCAATTCTTTATGGGCGATATAGGGCAGCCGGAAGGAGGTTTTCCAAAGCAATTACAAAAAATAGTGCTGAAAGACAAAAAACCTTTTACCGACAGACCTAATAAGCATTTAGCCCAATTGAATATTGACAATGAATTTGAAGTTTTCAAAAAGGAGTTTGGGAATGACTTGTCATTGTGTGATTTTCTTTCGTACAAATTTTACCCCAAGGTATTTGAAGAATGTTTAGCTTTTTTCCGTAAGTATGGTGATGTGTCGGTAGTGCCCACACCCCTGTTTTTTTATGGCATAGAGATGGGCGAGGACACGACCATAGAAATAGCGCCGGGAAAGACACTGCTCATACGCCTGCTGAGTATAGGACCCGTAGACGATAACGGGCATCGCACAGTATTTTTCAAGTTAAACGGGCAAACACGTAATGTAGAGGTTCGCGATACATCGGTAAAGGTTGAAAAGAAAGAGCATAAAAAAGCAGATAAAGGGAATGAAAAGCAGATAGGAGCGCCGCTGCAGGGATTGCTGTCGAAAGTGTTAGTGAAGAAAAACGAGCAGGTAAAGAAAAATCAACCCTTATTTGTTATAGAAGCCATGAAAATGGAAACCGTCATAACAGCCTCACTAGATTGCAGCATTGCTCATATAGAACTTGCCGCAGGAACATTGGTAAATACTAATGACCTTGTGGTGGAGTTGGGGTAAAAAATTGTGACGACACAAAGTTAACCTCGGTAATCGGTAAGTAGTGTGCAGGAGAATTATATCAGCCATGTCTTATGTGCTCCTCCATGCCACAGCCACAGCTATGATGATGGCGCCTTATAGTATGGCAGCTTTTCAAAGCTGCAAGCAGTAATATACAAACTACAATTCGGTAAGATTTTATTTTCATAAGGGACACGGGTAAAAATAAGCATTATTGCATTGCTAATAGAAGCAGAAGTAAATGGGTCTTTACATTCTCAAAAACATTTCCTAAATTTATAGGAAATATATTCCTATGGAAAAACTACTATACGCACTTGTATGTTTTAGCTTGACTTTTCCGATTGGAGCTTCAGGACAGATTTATTCTCACGCTCTAGATAGCACCAAGTTTACCTTCACATCCTCTGACTCGCTTACTCATTATTTAGTCGATTATATAGATGCATACGATATAGGCTATATCGATTCCCTTGCCACAATAATTATTGATACTTCAGGAACACGCTTATGGCAAACAGGCAATACGCTAAAACCGGTCTTCTCAAACGATACTACCCGTTCTCACGGCATCATGACCGATACATTGCATCCTTATCCTGCAAATGTTAGTGATTTTTTTGTGATAAAAATGTATAACGCCCCTCCTAATCCGATAATCGATGTATGGCATGAATACCAGACCGACCCGGTTCATGCAGGCGGCATTATAGAATTCTCGACCGATAGCGGTTTATCCTGGGTCAATATCGTGGAATGCTCTAGTATTTATGCACAAAATATTTATTCTGTTACTGATACTTTGTTATCAGGGGAGCCCGCATTTGCTGGCAACAGCGGTGGACAGCAACTTTCGCATTTTCAGTTTATTACTTGCGTTGGATCAAAACCGTTATCTACAGGTTGCTATTTGGGATATGGATATGAAACTTCAAATATTTTCGTAAGATTTCGCTTTATGAGCGACTTTACGACAGATACATTATCTGGCTGGAAAATAGATTCTATAATGATAGAAGATCCTGGGTGCTATGGCGGATATGTTTCACAAACAAACAAACGACGGGCATTGCAAGTATATCCCAACCCCTCTTACGAAGGACTTTTTAGTTTTTCACCATTTGATGATGAGGTAAGATTTTCTATTGAAATCTATAATAACATGGGAAATAAAGTTCTTACTATGCCTTACAAGCATACAATAGATTTAAGTAAAGAGCCTTGTGGCATGTATTTCTACAAAGTATCGGACGGCCATGTTTACTATACCGGCAAGTTGTTGAAAGAGTAGTCTTAACCCTTTAACTAATTAACGCTACTACCGATAATTATCGCTCCCAAATGGTGCGCCCTTCCCCGTTTCGCAAAGCTGGCGGAGGCTTTCCATATATCTTCCCCATGAGAAAGAACAACCTGCAAAAAAGTCGTTTGCTTCTCTCCATCCGTTGTGGTTAAAACGGACACGGGTTTTGCCTTCGTTCTCGTCAAGCGTAAACGAGAGGTTAGTGCCTACCCAATCGTCAAAGCCTTTGGTACATTCCCATTGCACTGATTCACCAGGCTTTAATGCAGTAACCTTCATGGTGGGACCGCCATAGTTGCCGAAGCGGAAGTCAATGTCTCCGCCGGGTTTACTTTCACCGGTGGTCTGTAAGGTCCACCAGTTTTTCAATCCGTCAATGGTAGAGATAGCCTCGTACACTTTTTGGCGAGGTGTGCTGATGTGGAGTAGATGTTTGATGTCTGCCATATTAATTGTATTTCATTGCTTCTTTATTATGCCCCCTTCTTAAAACACCTAACTGCCCAATGGTATATGCCTGGTGGTGATTCAGGAATGCCCACAAACCGCCAAGGGTATTATCAAACTGGAAAATAGGATGCTGAAATTGCACAGGTTGTGCAAGCGCTTCTTCCGGTAAGTTTTCCAAACCTTTCCTGATTTGCGGATGCAGTTCGTTCCACTTAGCGATTATTTGCTGCAAGGAGGGCATGGGTGAATGCTCAGTAGATTTTGGAGCCCCCGGGCCTCCCGGAAAATGGTCTTGCCAGGGTACGGTAATTGCAACCCCGCCAAGGTTTGCAAAATGGTTTTGAGCAGACAACATGTGCCCTGCAAGCCATTTAAAATTGTTCATGGGAGATGATATGCTTTTGCTTGCTTCTGCATCGGTTATATCTTTCGTAACATTGTTGTAGAGCAGATTATGCAAATCGAATTGTGCGAGTAATACTTTTTTTGCTGACATAACTTTGTGTTTTTAGTAATAACGAATTTAAGACTAAAATCGGACAAGTTCAAAACGTAAATTTTTAAAGATAATGTTTCAATAAGAAAATACTGTGTGGTAAGAGTTTAAAATTTCGCACCAAAACCTATATAAAAACTTCTGGCTGAGGCGGGTATAATACCCGGTCCGGGATATTCATCGGTGCGTTTTGTGAAATATTTTGTGTCGGTAAGGTTATTCACTCCGAATTTGATGTTGTAATTTTTTTTCAGCGTACAGGTAGCAGAAAAATCCATAACCGTATAAGCAGGTATTATACCAGCTACAGGGTCCGTGCTGAATACTACATTACTTGCGTCGCCATAAGATTTTGCTGTGTTACTAATAATGAATGTGGCTGAGAAAACCTTCCTGCTGTATGTTAATCCAAATCGCTCAATAGTTTGTGGTGCGTATTCTACAAAGTTGCCCTTGTATTGCCCTGTGGTATATCTCGCATTGATATAAGCGAAGGAGTTGAAGAAACTGATGTTGCCAAATGAGTTGTTTTTATGAATCAGCTTTGTGGGGATAAACTCGACATAAGTTTCCACTCCCTGGCTCACACTGTTGGCTATGTTCGTACGGTACGAGTAAGGATTACCATTAGGGTCAGTTAACTGGACGATGCCTATACGTTTGTCGTAAGCGAGGTAAAATGCGTCCACATCAAAATTGAGATAGTTGTGCGATGTGCCGCGCCAGCCTATGTCGGCATTGTAGCCGCTGGCGTCTTTCATATTGGGATCTATTTTAGAAGTTGCAGCAAAGGGTGTGAGTTGGTCATACGTTACCGGGCTATAGGCTTGCGAAATATTTGCGTAAATGTTTGTTGTCTTTGTAGTTTTATATTGCAGTCCTATACCGAACAATGGAATATACCTGTTTTTAGAACCATCTGAATTGATTTGGGTATTTCCATCAGTTGTATATCCTCTTATAGTGGAGTTGATATATTCATACCTGAAGCCCGGCGTAACGGAAAGTTTATCTGTGATACGGAAAATATTTTCAACGAATGGGGCAATATTGGTAGTAGTAAAATCAAGGTCGTATTCATAATGCGGGTCTAATAAGGTAAGGTCAAAATCGCTGCCTGTAGTGCCAAGTCCACCTCCTTGTCTTTTGAATTTGCCGACAAAATATCGGATTCCTCCGGCGAGTGTATTACCCATACCGAAAAGCGTGTAGTTAGATAGTAATCGTATTTCTGTAGTGAGGCTATTCATTTTTTCTTTTTGCACTTCGCGGTTTGAATATTGCAGCGTTGTAGGGTTGATGGTATCTAATGAGCCGGGACCTCCGTCTTCATTTTTCCATACCAGGTTGCGGGCGCTGAACAAATAGGATGAAGTGAGATAAATAGAGGTATTGGCTGAAATTTTATAAACAGCTTTCGCCGCAATAATGTTCCATGGGCTTTCCAGCCAGTTGCGTGCACGATAAGAAGTATCGCTGTTTTTATTAAATTGGACATCATCAAAGCCGCCGGGCATATGGATTCTATTGCGCAGCAGGGTATATTCCAATCCGACTTTTAGTTTTGAATTAATATCGTAAGTCAGTTTACCGAATCCCGTGATTTGCCTGTAATCTGAATTAGGGCGCCATCCTTGAATCGCCTGGTACTGAATGAAAGAATAATAATTCAACTTGCCAACTTGTCCTCCAAATGAATGAAAGGAGTTAAAAAATCCATAGTTTCCTCCCGTTTGTTCTGTTGTGTATTCCAATTGTCTTTCCTTATTGCCATCTTTGGTGATATAATTAATAATGCCGCCAAATTGCGGTCCGAATTGCAGGGAAGATTCTCCGCGTGTTACTTCAATTCTTTCAAGGGCTTCCAATGGAGTTGAATAATAGGTTTCGGAATAACCGTAAATATCTGCAGCTATATTATACCCGTTTTGCCTTGTATTTATTTCAATTGATTGAGTTGGGTTTAACCCGCGAAACCCGATACCGTTGGATGGGAATCCGCTTCCCTGAGTTTCAGAATAATTAGCGCCCGGTATCCTGCCCAACACTTGCCTTGGATTGTTTTGCGCAGTGTTTGCATCAAGACTGTCGAGGATAAGTACTTCGTTTTTTTTGCCTGAATAAATCACACCGTCATGCACCTCGTCTATGTGCCCCATACCGGCTATGGAATGTACCCCGCTCACTACTATTTCCTTCAACGCATTAAGTTTTTGGGACAGCGTAATATTGGCTTCAGTGGTTTTGGTTGCATCTATTTCAATATTTTTAGAAACGGGTAGGTAGTTTGCCGTGCTCACATAAACAGTGTAATTGCCGGCGGGAATATTTTGGAGCAGGTAATTTCCTTGTTCATTACTTTGCGTACTGAGCTTTGTTTTTTGAACGGATATGTTCGCATACGGAACAGCATTGCCCGCACTGTCTTTCACAGTTCCTTTCAAAATGCCTATTTGCGCCGGCAAATAATTTGTAAAGAACAGCGCAGAGAGAAGTAATATTAGTTGTTTCATTTGCAACGGCTTAATTTTTATTAAGCTTAAAGAGTGCAAAGAAACGATGCGGCAATAAATGGGTTGTTATAGAAAAGGGAGTAAAGTTTTTAAAAAAGGAAAAATTGAGGTGAGCGAGAATAATCACGGAATTTCTACCTACTATATTTTTTTTAAAGACCAGCCGATACAATAAATAAAATTTGCTTATTCGAATACTTTTGTATTTTTAATCAAAAATTTTCTTTTATGTCTAAAGTAACGGAAGATATAATTACGATTGCTGGCAGTTCGGGAAAAGAATACGATTTTGAAATTTATACGATAGATACTGATTTTGATGAAACCGGCGGTGTTTATTTATTTACTCACCGGTATTTGGTTGATGGGAAGTATGACCATTCCATAGTCTATATCGGGCGAACGGCGGACCTATCCACGATATTTCAAAACCATCATAAAAAAGATTGTATCGAAAAAAATCAGACAAATTGTATCTGCATCCATAGAGCGGATTCAGAAGAGAAACAAATAGAGATAGAAAACGACTTGCTGCAACTCAATAGCGTTGCTATCTGTAATGATGTGGCAATGCAATAAACGATGAGCACCACCTTTTATCTTTAGCCTTCCTTAATTATTTTATCAGTGTAATGTTCCCTTTCAAAAAGTGCCGCGTATCCTTAGGTCCTGCGACGTATTCGAGGTAATACATATAAACACCGACATCCTGCGGAACACCAAGATATTTTCCATCCCAGCCCTCGGTGGGGTCTGCTGTGCTGAAAATTCTTTTGCCCCATCGGTCATAAACACAGAAGAGATACTCCTTAATGCTGCATTGTGGCTCAAATACAGGATGATAAATATCATTTTTTCCGTCGTTATTTGGAGAGAATGCATCGGGCACGCGGCACCAGCAATTGCATATTTCGCCATGTACGGAAACGGTATCCCTAATCAGACACACACTATCGGTTACCATTACCCAATACGTGCCTGTATCGGTAGCGAGAATAGCTGATGAAGCAATTCCTGTACTCCATGCGGCACTTGCACCGATGGGCACATTTGCCTGTAGCAGTATATGCACAGACAATTCGATACAAAGGGTAGTGTCACGTAAATTTTGTTTAAGGTCTGTATAGCTTATGGCTATAGTATCGGACCATATGCAGCCATTTTCGCTTGCTGTCGCATAATAGATTCCTGCTTGCGTTACGTTGTAAGTATTGCCTGTTGTGCCATCCTGCCAAATGTAGGAGCCGCCATTGATGGGGACTTGCAGCGTTGTAGGGGTGCATAGCATAGTATCGTTGCCAAGCGAAAACGATAAATTTATATTTAAGTCTTTAACCTTAATGGTATCCACAAGTACCGTGCAATTGGCATTGCTGGTATTGTAAACCCAATATGTGCCGGCAGCAGTTACCGACATTGTATCCGTCGTGATGCCTGTATTCCAGAAATAAGAATTGAACCCAAGCGGGGCATTGAGTGAGAGGCTATCTTTCAGGTAGCATACGGTAGTATCATATCCTACCCTGTGTATGGAGTCGGGTAGGGTGATGTTTACAATAAAGGTGTCGTATAAAACATTACAACCGCTGTCTGCATAGACCGTGAATTTTCCGTTGCTGTTTACAAAAAGGGTGTCTGCCGAGCTGCCGGTATTCCATAAATAAGAAAGATAACCTGCAGCAGGCTTTAGAATAAAGCTGCCGCTCATTGCACATCCTTTGATATTATAGCTTTTATGGGATTTGCTGCCCCATGTCAGCATGTGGACTATAAAGGTGTCGATAAGTGTCTTGCCGCTGTCTGTTGCATACACCCAAAATACTCCGCTGTCATTTACGGGAAGCGAAAAAGCCTTACTGTCTGTATTCCAGAAGTAAGAAGTATAGCCTGCCGGGGCGGTCAGAATAATACCATGCACAGTAGAGCAAAAGGAAGTATCATGACTGCTGTATGTAGTATCCAACCCCTTTGCATAAACCGATGGCTCCCAACAGAAGCAACAGGCAGCAAGCAGCAGAAATAAGATATGCTTCATTTAAGGTTGGCATTTCGGAGGAGGGTAAAGGTATGTAAAAAAAGATGTCTTTCAACACCACTTTTTTGCTTCGTTTTCTGCAACCGGCTCCTCCACAGGTCTTTAACTTAGTGTTTCTGATTTGCCTGAAATTGTTTGCACTTTTGGGAGGAGTTATTAAACTGACTGAAAAAATATACCGGAACACTTTGTGTAGCATCCCGGTATATTTTTTTGCCCAAAGAAAAGAATCTATTTCGTTTTCAGTTCCTTGCATGCTTCATCGTTTATTTCACTCACTGCAAGATGTGTAAGTGAAGCGTCGGTATGTTTTCCTTCACTTAATGGTTGTTCTAAAATTTCTGCAACATTGCTGTGCTCAAGGGCGTGTGCCAATTCTACAAAGCCGTCATAAGTAGCGATTTGATAATGCAGTGCCTTTTGTGCGGCAAAAATGAGCCCTACATCTCTGGTACACATACCTTTTTCAGTCTTGTTTACAATATCTTGCCATTCGTCTATAATGCCGGCTGTCGCTTTACATTTTTCAGTCTTCTTTTCTTCTCCTATTATCTGAAAAGCCTCTTCAAGCAGATTGACATTTTGTCTGCATTGTGCATAATAGCTATCAAGCATCTCTTTCAATTTTGATGAACTTGCTGCTTGTTTCAGATTCGGAATAGTCTTTACCAATTGCTGTTCTGCTCAGTAAATATCCTGTAGCTGGTAAATAAAGAAGGAGCCAAATTTTGAATTAGCGACTTTGGGAGTAGTCGCATACGTGTTCTGTGCCATAAAATAAGGTTTAAAAATTCACTTAAATCTATAAATACTATGCCGCAGTATTGTTAATATGAATGTTTTATAAAACCATTAAGGTTTTGTTTTTTTTGTATAGTCCTATCAATTCGCCTTGTGCAAGAATATGCCCCTGCATTGCTTTTTCCAGACCCGTTTTATCGGTATTCTTATCAATGTTCAGTCGGGCATCAAGTGCATAGACTATAAAATGATAATGATGCGTACCAGAAGGCGGACACATACCCATGTAGCCATATTGCTTTGAACTGTTCATCCCTTGCTCGCCATTTTTAAAATTTTCAGATATATCTCTTTTAACATCAAGATTCCACACAACCCAATGTGTAAAACCGCCTTTTAGCGGAGCATCGGGGTCGTGTATAATAACCGCCAGTGATTGTGCATCGTGGGGTATATCACTTATATTCAAAGGTGGGCTCACTTCTTCACCTTCACAGGAATATTTGACCGGAATCATCCCGTTATTACTGAAACTTGTGCTTGTAATTGTTAATTTGGCTTTGTTTGTAAATGACGACATAACTGTAATAGAAAGTATATAAAGGGATACAAGGGCTAACAATGTAGCTGATGAACGAATAGATTCAATTGGGGAAGGCATAAGATTTATTTATGGTGTTAAAGGTGGAAAAATATAGATTAAAATAGTTTTAGAATCAAATCATTTTCGTTTTCCAAATTTCAAAAAAGCAATTCCCGCTGGACAAGAAAAAAAGTGTAATTAATATTATTATTTGCTGGGGGCGATACGGGAATTGTTTTTGGTGCCCGCGATTTTATTTTATCGATATCGTTTTTGCAGGCTTTGTTTTTACCTCACTCTTGGGGATGGTCAGTTTAAGAATACCGTCCGAATACTTAGCGTCGATATTAT
>Ga0207047_1277_pt1 | contig 10241 bp, 5 predicted proteins | sample Alteio_BWMinCont_67_FD_153302 | JGI IMG/M metagenome (GOLD analysis project Ga0207047, IMG submission 153302) | Enriched cells from forest soil in Barre Woods Harvard Forest LTER site, Petersham, Massachusetts, United States -... | ecosystem: Environmental > Terrestrial > Soil > Temperate forest >...
AACAACGGCACTGTAACAGGCGGTGGCATACTTGCGCTCACCGGCTCTTCCGCACAGGCGCTACGCGGCAAAAGCACTATCAGCAACATAGTAGTAAACAACACGGCCGGGGCAAGCGTAAATACAGGCGATACTCTATATACGACAGGCGTGCTTCACATGAAAGCGGGAACGCTCAAGACCAATGGCGGACTTACACTCATGTCGAATTCTTCGGGCACAGCGAGCATTGGACAAATTACAGGCGGGACTATTACAGGCAACGTGAACTGCCAGAAATATATAGCTGTGCCGGGAACCGATACCAACAGGCGCGCATACCGTTTTTGGGCGCATCCTTTCGGCATTTCTATACCCCTTAGCCAGATACAGCAATACATAGACATCACCGGCAGCGGTGGCAGCGCCAATGGATTTACCACTACCACCACTAATACTCCTTCCTGCGAGTGGTACAATACAGTTGCAGGTACTCCTGCAAATCCAGTCGACCCGGGGTGGACATGGTTTACCAGCACAAATGGGTCAGGCGCCAATGCATTCAAGCCCAAAGAGGGTATTAATCTGCTTATAAGAGGTACTAAAGGGCAAGGGCTCGACACTACTTTGCCTTACACACCATCGCCGGTAACTATCACCATGACAGGTCCCGTGAACCAGGGAACAATTAATGATACCATGCTCAAAGGACTACATTCTGCCTACAACCTGTTGGGAAATCCTTATCCATCACCGGTTGACATCGGCACTATTATCAATACGGCTAAAACAGCAGGCAGTATTTCCGGCTCCGCATTTTATGTATGGAACCCTTACCTGGCAACTACAGGCGGCTTTGAAACAAAGACCATAAGCGCAGCACCTTATTATATTGAAGCTTATTGTTCATTCCAGGTGCTAACCATGGCAAGCGGTAAAACGCTTACTTTCAGCGAAAGCAACAAATCAGCTACCGGTTCGGAACAATTGCTCAGAGAAGAAGACCATTATGTTTCGCTGTTCGTGTATGACGCCGGCTACAATACCTGGGATAAATTTTACTTATCGTTCAACAGTGAAGCTTCAAATACGCTCGACGACTACGACGCAGCCAAACCCGTCAATCCCGATTTGAATTTTTATAGCTTGTCAAGCGATAATGAGAAACTGGCAATAGACGCCCGCCCTTACAAGGAAGGACAAATTATACCATTAGGCATAACCACAGACTACAAGCAACAGTTTGTAATAAAAGTGGAAAATCTGCCAACATCGGCAAGTCAGCAACTTTACCTGCACGACAAATACCTGAAGCAATATGTTGACTTACAACAGGGCGCGGAATACCGCTTCAACATTACGGACGATGCCGCATCGCAGGGCAACAGCCGTTTTGAACTTGGCATAGGCAACATACCTAACGAAGCGCTTGCGCAAAACGATGAACTGAAATTATCTCTAATACCCAACCCGGCAAAAGACGAAGTAACCTGCAATTATCAGTCGTCAAGCACCCAAAATACAAGCATAAGAATCACTGATGTATCAGGAGCAAGCGTTATGACAGAAGTATTGGGCACCAGTCAAAACGGGAATATTAAACTGACCCTGGGCAACCTTCCTTCAGGTGTGTATATGGTAGAATTCGTGAGCGGCGATAAGAAAATGACACAGCGGCTGGTGAAAGAGTAATTATCAAATTTCGGGTCCGATATTACAGAAAAAGAGCGATGTTACCCCCGCTTTTTTTCATTTAGGAAAGGACATTGTTAACTAAAAAACAAATCATCATTTCCCCCACTGCAAACTGAAAATATGCGGCAAAAAATCGTTATTTTTGAGTAGCAATTGTAACATGTAATGAGACTTTACTTAATTGCTATATTAACTACAACTATCCTCTTCTTATTCAAATCAACATCATTTGGACAAAATACTTTTGGCAAACAAGGCAAGATAGAATTTAAGGGAGTATTAAACTTAAAAGAACTCGCGGATTATCATAAAGCGCATCCCGTAAAGCCAAAATTTAAAGATGTACCTGAAGCTGAAAATGAAGGACGACCAAAGCATACTTTTTTTGAGCCATCCATGGTGCATAAAATGGTGCGGAAAGAAGAAAAAGAGACAAAGCCTCATCCTATATATCTTCCTGTTTCGCCCTCACCAACCGATAGTTTTGAGGCAACACTCGATGACAGTACAACAATACCACCCGATACACACGGCGCAGTAGATTCAAATTATTGTGTTGCGGTTACTAACCAGAGTGTACACATACAGACAAGAAAAGGCGGCGAGGTTTTAAACGAAACATTAGACAACTTTTGGTCTCCTGTTTTGGGCAGCGGTTCGGCTTTTGACCCCCGTGTACATTTTGACCCGTTTACACATCGCTGGCTCCTGGTATCGGATGCAAATGCGTTGAGTTCCTCGTCGTCTATACTGATAGCGATATCGGCAACAAGCGACCCGACCGGTTCATGGTATCAATATGCTGCACTTGTAGATGCTACCTCTACTTATTGGCTTGATTTCCCAAACGTAGGCTATAACAAAAAGTGGATAGTTATTACCGGAAATATGTATGGAATTTCGGGAGGGTATGGAGGTTCGAAAATATTCGTTCTTAACAAATCGGAATTATTATCGGGCGGCAGTTCGGTTTCTTATTCCACATTTATGCAGGACAGCTCTTTTGCCATTGCCCCTGCCTTAACTTACGACACCGTCACACAAAATATTTATGCGGTAGAAAGCTGGGACGGTTCAAACGGGCTGCTGAAACTTTGGGAAATATCTGGCGCCGTGGGTTCTGAAACAATGAATAGTCTCGGCTACCCAAAGGCGCCGATTTCGTGGCAATACACTTCCTATGCCAATTCCGCTTCATCGGGGGCAGACTTTGCGCCGCAAAAAGGAACTTCCCATAAAATCCAAACCAATGACGACAGACTCTATAATCTTACGTATAGGAATAATAAGCTTTGGCTGGCGCACAATGCTTTTTTCCCGTATAGCGCTACAACAAACCCCACCCATAGTTCTGTAATGTGGTGGGAAATAGATACTACAGGCACTCCCATTCAAAACGGATTGATAAATGATAACACCGGTACTTATTTTTATGCATTCCCTTCTCTTGCGGTAAATGTGAATAATGATGTATTGATAGGCTCTTCACGGTTTTCATCCGGCATGTATCCAAGTTGTGTTTATGCACTCCATTTACATTCTGACCCTGCCGACTCTATGCGACCTCTTGATGTTTACAGGCATGGGCTGTCAAATTATTATAAAACATATAGCAGCACCACGAACAGGTGGGGAGATTTTTCAGCATCACTGACCGACCCGAAAAACGATACAGATTTCTGGACTGTCCAGGAGACCACCCCTACAGTAACCAATGACTGGGATACCTGGTGGGCGCACATTTCCTTATGCACCATACCTGCCAAGCCTTCTTCGGTTGCAGGAGCATCTTCGCTTTGTGCTGGTTCAACCGGCACTTATAGCATAACGCCTTTATCCGGCGCAACTTCCTATATCTGGAAAATATTGAGCGGCACAGGGTGGAGCGGAAGCAGCACAACGGATAGTATTGTGCTTACCGCAGGAAGTACAAATGCTACCATAAGTGTCGCAGCCGCTAACACCTGCGGCACCGGCATTGCGGATACATTCACTGTTACCTCTGTCAGTGCGCCATCATCAGGAACTATCAGCGGTAATGTAACATTATGTAAAAGCTCAACGGATACCTTAAAAGACACTACACGGGGCGGCACATGGAGCAGCAGCGATACCGGCATAGCAACAGTGGACAGTAACGGCGTTGTAAGAGGAGCAACGCCGGGGCAGGATACGATAACCTACAGTGTCACCAATATTTGTGGTACAGCCAACACATCTTTTAGCATCACAGTTTTTGCCGGCGATGTATGGACAGGCAGTGTTTCTTCTTCGTGGGGAACAGGCGGCAATTGGGCTTGCGGTATTGTGCCCACTGCTTCGCAGGCTGCGATAATACCTTCGGCAGTCAGCGTCATGCCTGTTATCGCGAGTGCGCTTACCTATACCGTAGATAGCCTTAATATAGCCTCCGGTGATACTGTTACTATTGATAACTCCGCAAACCTTAACGTAACGGGTACGGTAGTCGACGACGGGGTTGTGAGCGGAGCCGGTACACTTAATCTTACAGGCACTACAGCACAATTACTCTCAGGCATAGGGTACATCAGCAATCTTACAGTTAATAACAGCGTGGGGGCAAACATTAGTCCGGGCGACACTGCTTATATCACCGGCGTACTTACCATGAGCGCCGGCACTTTCACTACCCACAATGGATTAACGCTGGTATCGAATGCATCTGGCACAGCAAGGATAGGAACCATAACGGGAGGGGTTATTTCGGGAATCGTAAATTGTCAGAAATACATTGCAGTGCCGGGAACTGACACCAACAGGCGGGCATACCGCTTCTGGGCACATCCGTTCAGCAATTCCATACCATTGAGCCAGATAGAACAATATATAGACATAACAGGAAGCGGCGGCAGCATTAACGGATTTACCACCACTGCCACCAATGCTCCCTCCTGCCAATGGTATAATACAATATCCGGTAACTCAACCAAAACAGCTGACCCGGGATGGACGTGGTTTACCAGCACCAATGGAATGGGTGCCAATGCATTCAAGCCAAAGCAGGGCATTAACCTGTTTATCAGGGGTAAAAAAGGCGAAGGACTCAACGGTTCACCTTATACGCCCTCGCCGGTAACTATTACTATGACAGGAGTGGTGAACGAGGGAACTGTAATTGACACCATGATCAAAGGAATACATTCCGATTACAACCAAATCGGAAATCCTTATGCTTCGCCTGTGGACATCGGCACCATTATCAACAATGCTAAAATAGCGGGCAGCATTAAGGGCGCTGCATTTTTTGTATGGAATCCTTATTTGGCAAAGGCAGGCGCATTTGAAGCGAAGACTATCAGTTCCACACCTTATTATCTTGAAGCTTATTGCTCGTTCCAGGTACAGGCAATGGCAAGCGGAAAAACACTCACATTTGCCGAAAGCAACAAATCAGCGGTGGACTCTGAATCGCTGCTGCGGGAAGAAAACCGGTACATATCATTATTTGTGTATGATGGCAGCTACAATACCTGGGATAAATTTTACCTGTCATTCAACAACGAGGCTACAAATGCACTTGATGATTATGATGCGGGCAAACCCATCAACCCTGATTTGAATTTTTACAGTTTGTCAGGCGACAACGAAAAATTGAGTATCGACGTCCGACCCTATAATGAAGGGGAAATTATACCGTTAGGAATAACTACAGACTATCATCAGCAGTATATCATAAAAGCGGACAACCTGTTTATGTCTGCAGGAGAACAACTATACCTGCACGACAAATACCTGGAACAATATATTGCTTTACAACAGGGCACAGAATACCGCTTCAACATTACAGACGATGCCGCCTCGCAGGGCAACAACCGTTTTGAGCTTGGCTTGGGAACCATACCCAATAAGGCGCTCGCAAAAAACAACGGACTGAGTTTATCATTAATCCCCAACCCCGCAAAAGACGAAGTAACCTGTATTTACCAATCAGCAAGTATTCAAAATACAAGCATCCGTATTAGCGATTTGTCAGGGGCAAATGTTGTGACAAAGGAACTTGGTGCACAACAAACCGGGATTATAAAACTGCCATTGGGTAACATGGCGGCGGGTGTATATATAGTAGAACTTACAAGCGGTGCTCAAAGAGTAACACAGCAGTTGGTGAAGGAGTAAATATAGGTTCCTGCTTATCAGTAGAGAAGGTGGCAATCTCCACAAACGTTAATAAAACGTTAACTAAAACATAAAAACAGCTTGTTAATAACCTGTTAGTAAAAATAATTGCCTATATTTGCATTCCGATTATTGATAATATGTATTTGACAATACTTTAATCAAAAAGTTCCTTTTTCTAATTTACTTTTGCCCCCCTGTTTGTTTTCGGAAAAGAAGGAAACGTGTTTAATTTAAAACAACAGATATTTTAGAAGATGAAAAAGAAAGTAATAGCAACAATACTACCGGCAGTATTATGCCTTTTTAGCGGAACTGCTTTATTTGCGCAAAACAGCAATATTACGGCTTCAGCAATGACCCATGCTTCCGCGTATAATGGAACCGGCAATTCAGGTGCCGCTCCGGCAGCAGCTAATGAAAGCCCGGTACAGGAAGGCGACGGAATGAAATTATTATTAACACCAAATCCTGCAACAAATGAAGTAACCTTCAATTATGAATCAGCAGGCTCCCAAAGCGCAAGCATAAGAATTACAGATGGAACAGGTGTAAATGTCATGAAAATGGGACTTGGCGACAAGCAAAAAGGAAGCGTTAGCATGACATTAGGCAATCTCGCAAAAGGTTCATACATCGTAGAACTGGTAAGCGGAAGCAAGAAAGTAACACAGCAACTGGTGAAACAATAATGTGGTAATGTAGCGAATGTGACAATCAGGATTAGCGTTATTGACGAGGGATTTAATGTTTTAGAGAAGGACGGTATATACCGTCTTTTTTCATTTTTGGGCATTGTGGCAGGGAACTCAATTCACTATAAAAATGACCAATATCAACAATAATAACGTAAAAGGATTCTACTTTTGAGAAAAATATTGCCGGCAAGCAATAACAATTATCAAACAACTTCCTAATGGAACAAAACACAAGCAACCCCAATAATTTCACTCCTGTAGGATCGAAACAGGAAAATATTTTCCTGGAGGGTCCTCATTCGCGGTGGAAAGAAATGATTTTCTTATTTGATGTTGTTAAAGAGTTTATACATGGGTTCAGGAAACTGCATTTTGTGGGTCCCTGTGTTACTGTTTTCGGCTCTGCACGGTTTCAGGAAACCCATCCTTACTACGAATTGGCGCGGCAAATGGGGCAGCAAATAGTAGGGCTGGGATTCACGGTAATGACAGGTGGCGGTCCCGGCATTATGGAGGCTGCAAACCGTGGAGCTAAAGAAGCCGGAGGAAATTCCGTAGGTTGCAATATTGTTTTGCCTAAAGAACAAAAACCCAACCCATACCTTGACCTCTGGGTAGATATCGACTACTTTTTTCTCAGGAAAGTGTTATTAACCAAGTATTCTTATGCTTTCGTGGTGATGCCCGGCGGCTATGGCACGTTGGATGAATTCTTTGAAGCAATAACCTTGATCGAAACAGGCAAATTGCAAAAGTTTCCTGTTGTATTGATGGGTAAAAACTATCATGAAGAATTGCATAAGCATGTTGAAAGGATGAAAGTCGAAAAAACAATTAATGACAAGGAAAGCGGATTGTTTTTGTTTACGGATTCGATTGATGAAGCAATAAACCACATTAATAAACATGCAGTCCAGGGCTTCAAATTAAAATTGCGGAAAAAAATATCGCCGTTCGGAATTTTGGGAGAAAAGAAACCTAAAGCATTTACAAAATAAAAAATGTCTAAACCAAAATATCCGGAAAACCATTTTAAACGCTCCTCCCTGATAACAGATGTTGTAATAGGCATGTCTGACGGCCTTACAGTACCATTTGCATTGGCGGCAGGGTTAAGCGGAGCAGTAACCACTACAACTATAATTATTACTGCAGGTCTTGCCGAAGTAGCTGCAGGGTCAATAGCGATGGGACTGGGAGGATACCTCGCAGGGAAAACAGAGTTGGAACATTACGACAGCGAGTTAAAACGCGAAGAGTACGAAGTGGAAAATACGCCGGAGGCAGAGAAACAAGAGGTGCGCGACATATTTGCCGGTATGGGACTCAATGAAGAAATACAACACCTGGTAACTGAAGAACTTGCAAAGGATAAGCGGCAATGGATAAATTTTATGATGCGCAACGAATTAGGCTTGGAACAACCGAGCCCCGAACGCGCAAGAAACAGCGCTCTTAATATAGGCTTGTCATACATCGTGGGAGGTATGGTTCCGCTATCTCCGTATTTTTTTGTTACGCGCCCCTACGACGGGCTGAAATATTCCTGTATCATCACTATTATTTGCCTGTTTATATTCGGGCTGTTCAAGGCAAAGGCTACGGGACAAAATCCATTAACAGGGGCTCTAAAGGTTCTGCTGGTAGGCTCTCTTGCTGCAGCGGCGGCATTCTTCATTGCAACATTGATTAACAAGCGATAAAATTGGTCGCTCTTGCTCCTCAATATTTTTAACGGCTTCTATTCTGTTGGAATGCTTTTTATAGGTAATACTATGAACAGTCTAATACTATTAAAAATGAGACTTCATATCGAAGAAACGGTAACAACAGTAGCGGAAATTTTGCTCGCATTCGTTTGGTTTTGTATAGCTATCGCAGTTTTATATGGGTTCTGGGGATTAATCCAGGAAACAATAGAAATTGCACGTTTACACAAGGCTATCTACTAAAATACGGGCAAGTGAGAAATCCGGAGTTCCCTCTTTGTCGTACCTTATATTAGTCGACATCTTCCGTCAGCTTAATATTTTTTTGTTACGTTTCCGGCTGTTTAAGAAGAATTGCGACAAAATCTAATAAATTGAATCAGTAAGAGTTATGCACTTACGACATTTTCATTGTGCCATTTGCACGGCAATGGTGGTAAAATATATTTAAACTATGAAATTTCCCATACAAATATTATTTTGCAGTGATAAATATCATATAAAATATAAGTTTTAAAAAATACCTTTGCAAAAAAGCCTTCGAAATCTGACTGGCAGTAATTTTTGAAATGAGCCCACCATCACAATGAATTTTCAAAAATAATAGTTACCTCTATATAGTTACCTCTATAATTTTTTGAAATGAAACTTAGAATCGGAAACACAATAATGACAGTAGCGGAAATTCTTCTGGCAATATTGTGGGTTAGTATTGCAATTGTCGTTCTATACGCCATAATTACAGTTATCATAAGAATACTGTAACGATTACGCATAACCCAGACGATTGAAGAGAACATGCAGGTTATAAAAACCGTTTGTTTTTCTGTATCCTATCAGTGATACTGATAGCAGCCTATATCAGGTGGATTAGTCCGTACATAACCATCCAGGTCATCAGTAATTGATGGAACAAAAACGCCCTTACCAATAGCCGGTGAACCGCTCTGCAAGTGAAAATTTGCACTCGCAACAGTATCAAAAAGCGGGTCTTGGTTTAAAAGACAACTTGTCGTATTAACAAAATGCTCAAGAGTAGTCCCAACATTTAGCAGGCAATGGTCAAATAGAAGATTAGCCGTAGCTCCCTTCAATGAATCACAAAACAATTCGCTGTCAAGCGAACCCCAAACAATACAATTTCGCAATACCGCATTCAGGGCTCCGGATGTATAATCACTTATATCCACCTGGTAGTAGTTCAGTATTGCAACGGCAGGCTGGTTGTGTGCAACAGCATAAGTACTGTAACAGGCAAAAGTGCAATTAATAAGGGAATCATAACCACCTTGTACTATAGCCAAAGCTTGTGCGCCGCAATCATCTATCAGGCAGTTTGTTGCAACTACGGTCCCTTCAAAACTCAACAAACCATAACCAATTGAATTTTCAACAATGCAGTGGTCCAATGATAATTGCGGGGTGGCAAATGGACTATTAAAGTTAATAGAATCCGGCGCCACTTCTATCGCAGCGGGAAAACTACCAAGCGCAGCATTACCACAATTTTCAAGTCTTGTGAAATGGAGAATGCTCCCGTTGCTATACGAACCAAAATAAATCCCCCCCCACTCTCCCGGGTAACCCTGGTAGCCAAAGTAAGCCCTGTCAAGCCTGTCGCCCTGGAAAATCACAGTATCATTTGCAGTACCGTTGATAATTAATTTGCCCGAAACAATCAAACCCGAATTTTGATGCATGTATATGCGGCACCCGGGATTGATAGTGAGTGTATTCCCTGCCGCTACTTCCGCACTATTGACTATCACATAGGGCAATGTATTATCCCATATTTGATTTCCATTAAGAATACTGTCAACTATATACCTTGCATTTTGTCCGAAGGCGGTAAAAAATACAGAAAAGCTTTTACCATTGAGTGTTGCCACAAGTTTGTCAGTAACTATAAAGGGAGTGGTTTTGTTATTAGGGTTTATATCCACTGTGGCAAATACATAGATACTATCGTGGGCTGCAATTTTAAGATTCGGGACGCTATTACCAGCAAAGCCGTCCACATTCA
>Ga0207047_1279_pt1 | contig 10110 bp, 8 predicted proteins | sample Alteio_BWMinCont_67_FD_153302 | JGI IMG/M metagenome (GOLD analysis project Ga0207047, IMG submission 153302) | Enriched cells from forest soil in Barre Woods Harvard Forest LTER site, Petersham, Massachusetts, United States -... | ecosystem: Environmental > Terrestrial > Soil > Temperate forest >...
GAACGAGTCCCCGGCCAAGGGCATCTGCATCGGCTACGACACCCGCTTTGAGTCGGACCGCTTCGCCGCCGCCGTGGCCGAGGTATTGGCCGCAACCGGCATCCCCGTAAAGCTCGCCGACCGCATCACTCCCACCCCGGCCCTTTCGTACGGGGTCCGTCATCTCGGCGCCGCCGGCGGAGTCATGATCACCTCCAGCCACAACCCCTACCAGTGGAATGGCGTGAAGTACAAGGCGTATTACGGAGGCTCCGGCAAGCCATCCATTATGACGGCCATCGAGTCCTATCTCGGTCAGGCCCCCGCCCTCGCGGCGAAGCCCGCGCCCATCGAAGCCTACGATTTCCTGCCCGCATACCTCGAAGCCATCAAGCGTTTCGCCGATCTGAATCTCATCGCTAAGTCCGGCCTCAAGTTCGCCATCGACTCGATGTATGGAGCCGGCAGCGGCATCATCTCCGGCATCTTCAAGGAAATCGGCGTGGACCACATCGAGATTCGTGCCGAGCACAATCCGCTCTTTCCCGGCATCAATCCCGAGCCTATCGAGCCGCACATACGCGCCCTCCAGGAGGCCGTCGTTGCCAACAAGTGCGACGCTGGTCTTATTGTGGACGGCGACGCCGACCGCATCGGTGCAGCCGACGAGCACGGCAACTTCGTCGATCCGCACAAGATTTACTCCGTCCTGCTCGAATGGCTGCTCTCGCGCAAAAAGTGGCCCGGCGATGTCACCCGCGCCTTCAACACTACCTGCATGATTGACCGCATTGCGGCCCGCTACGGCCGCACGCTGCACGAGCACGGCATTGGCTTCAAATACATCTGCGATCTCATGCTCGAGAAGGACATTCTCATCGGCGGTGAGGAATCGGGAGGCATCGGCATCTCGCGTCACCTGCCCGAGCGCGACGGCCTGCTCAACTCGCTGCTCGTCGCCAACATCATGGCCGAAGAAGGCAAAACGCTCGGCCAGCTTGTCGCTCAGCTTCAGGAAAAGTACGGCGAGCATCACTACGGCCGCATCGACCTGCACATTCCCGACGAGCTGAAGAATTCCGCGATTGCACGCGCCAAAGCCGGCGTCAAGGAATTCGCCGGTATGCCCGTCGACCACATTGAGACACTGGACGGCATCAAGTTCTTCCTAGACAACCCCGATGCCAAAACCAAAAAACCTAATGCTGCCAGGACCTGGCTGCTGCTGCGCGCCTCCGGCACCGAGCCTTTGCTGCGTATCTATTCAGAGTCGACCTCGAAGGAGTCAGTCAATAAATTGCTGGAGACCGCCCGCAACTTCGCCACGGGAAGTTAGCAAAACTACGCCTGGGGCACTCGCGTGCTATGCAGGAAGCGAATGCGCCAGGCCCCGTTCTGCTTTTCAAAAATCCCTGACTCCAGCCAAGTCAGGTCTTTCTTCCCTGAAGCGTCCTGGATCGAGCCGCGGTCGACATAAGCGATCCAGGCCGTATTGCATTCGACGTGAACCTCCGGCTCGGTGACACTCCACACGTACACCTTGCCGGCGGCATGCGCGGTCTTGATCAGCTCCATGAGCGCATCGCCATCGAAGCGCTTGCCTCCGTCGAAGGCATAAAAGTTCGCGGTCACGATGGAGCGAAACTTCGCCAGATCGTCAGTGGTAGCTGCGGCAAAGAAGGTCTGCATCGTATCCAGGATTGCGGCCTGGTCTTTTGCCTGCTCTGCGGGAGTACTCGTGCAGCTCTGCGCGTACGCTGCGGAAACGTAGGTCAAGCCCAGCAGCATCGTCATTAGGAATGTCTTCAGCGGTCTCGTCATGGGGCACCAATATTTTTAGGGATTCGTTATTTTTTCATAGGTTTGGGGCATCTTCGACGGTCCAAGTACTCAATAGAAAACTCATTTTGATGTGCCTTCTTCGTCGAACAAAATTCGTCCCCGCTCATCTTCATCTGCGACAATCTGAAGCCTGACCGGCAAAGCCGCTCTCTCCGATAGTAAGATGGGGAGCGAAGTCGCATTGAGGTCTTCCGCTATGACCGAGACCGCCGCTCCTACCTATCCATACGAAACTCGATTGAACATTCTTCATGGGCCGATGGAAGTCATCGACGAGAAATCCCTCGCCGACGCCTGCGAATACAAATGGTTCAACCAGACCCTGTGCAAGGTAAATGACTCCGTCGTGCGAATGGGCGTCATCGAAGGCGAGTACCACTGGCACAAACACGACGAAGACGACGAATTCTTTTATGTCGTCGAGGGCCAACTGCTGATTGACTTCGAAGACCGCACCGTAGAACTTGCTCCGAGGCAGGGTTTTGTTGTCCCGCGAGGGCTGGTTCATCGCACACGGGCTCCTCAACGAACAGTCATCCTGATGGTTGAAAATGCGGCCATCATACCCACGGGCAATTAAGGTCCCACAGCCTGCCATAAGATTGGCAGCTTGATTGCAGTCCTGCGATTGTCTGTAACGCAGCACTGCGTGGCAGAATCTAAGCGCTGAATAAACCCGGAGGCGAATAAGTTATGAGCACCACCGCGACACCGACGACCACTCCCTTGACCCAGCTGGCTGCGTGGAAGGCCCTGGAAAAGCACTACGAGACCATTCGCCAGCAGCATCTCCGCGACCTCTTCGCCAAAGACCCAAGTCGCGGCACCAGCTTCTCCGCCGAAGCCGAAGGCGTCTATTTCGACTACTCCAAGCACCGCATCACCAAGGAAACTCTCACCTTGCTGCTCAAGCTCGCCGAAGAAAGCGGCCTGCGCGAGCGCATTGACGCAATGTTCCGTGGCGACAAGATCAACATCACCGAAAATCGCGCCGTCCTGCACACCGCCCTGCGCGCGCCCAAGGGCGCATCGGTCTTCGTCGACGGAAAGAACGTTGTCCCCGAAGTCCACGAGGTTCTCGACCGCATGGCGGCCTTCTCCAATCGCATTCGCAGCGGTGAGTGGAAGGGACACACCGGCAAACGCATCAAGGTCATCATCAACATCGGCATCGGCGGCTCCGATCTTGGACCGGTCATGGCCTATGAGGCTCTCCGCCACTACAGCCAGCGCGATATCAGCTTCCGCTTCGTCTCCAATGTCGACAGCACCGACTTCGCCGAAGCCACGCACGACGCCGACCCCGAAGAGACGCTCTTCATCATCTCCTCGAAGACCTTCACCACCCTCGAAACCATGACCAACGCTCACACCGCGCGCAAATGGAGTCTCGCCAAGCTCGGCGATGACAAGGCGGTTGCGAAGCACTTCGTCGCCGTCTCCACCAATGCCGCAGAGGTGACCAAATTTGGCATCGACACTGCCAATATGTTCGGCTTCTGGGATTGGGTTGGCGGCCGCTACTCCATGGACTCGGCCATCGGTCTCTCGACCATGCTGGCCATCGGTCCGGAGAACTTCCGCGCCATGCTCGCCGGTTTCCGCTCCATCGACGAGCACTTCCGCACCGCGCCCTTCGAGAAAAATCTGCCCGTGCTCATGGGCCTGCTCACCGTCTGGTATACCGACTTCTTCGGTGCTCAGACCCAGGCCGTTCTGCCCTACGAGCAATACCTCAAGCGCTTCCCGGCCTACCTCCAACAGCTCACCATGGAGAGTAACGGCAAGCACGTCACGCTCAGCGGCGAGCACGTCGGCTATGAGACGGGAGCGATCTTCTGGGGTGAACCAGGCACCAACGGCCAGCACTCCTTTTATCAGCTCATCCACCAGGGAACGAAGATCATCCCCTGCGATTTCATCGGCTTCGCCAAGACCCTTAATCCAATCGGTGAGCATCACGATCTGCTCATGGCCAACGTCTTCGCGCAGACTGAAGCGCTGGCCTTCGGCAAAACCGCCGAAGAGGTCAAGGCCGAGGGGACACCCGACTGGCTGGTCCCGCACCGCGTCTTCGAGGGCAACCGTCCCACCAGCACTTTCCTCCTCCAGGAGCTCACCCCGGAATCGCTCGGCAAACTGGTCGCGCTCTACGAGCAGGCCGTCTTCACTCAGGGTGCCATCTGGCAGATTGATTCCTTCGACCAGTGGGGTGTCGAATTGGGCAAGGTTCTCGCCAAGCGCATCATCGGCGATCTTCAAGGTACGCCAAGCGGTAAGCACGATAGCTCAACCAATACTTTAATCGAGCGCTATCGCAAGCAGCGCGGCTAACTTAGACCGGTTTACGGCAAAGAAACACATCCATCTTCGGGCTCGGGACGAAAGAAAATCGTCTCGAGCCCTTTTTCATTTCGCAAATCAATTGATGCCGTGCTGCCGCTCGCGAGTCTGTCCGCAGCCTCATTTCGGGAATAGGCCTTGCACCGAAGGTGTTATTTCAGGCGGAACGTAACCGGAATTTGTTTCACGCAACCAGGCTCTAGCTGACACTCACAATGCAATTTCAAGGAAAGGTTTTTATGAAATCGCCGCTCTCTCGCGCTCACTTGGCTCTGTTCGTCTTTTCCCTTCCGCTGTTGCTGAACGCCGCCGACAGCGCATCCACTGCAGACAAAACCTTTGTCGCTAAAGTTTCTCAAGGCGGCATGTACGAGGTTGAAGCAAGCAAAGTCGCCATCGAAAAGGCGGCCGCCCAGGATATAAAGGACATGGCCAACACTGAGGTCCACGACCATCAGTTGGTAAATCATGAACTGATAAAAATTGCCAATGCCGGCAGCGTGGATGTCGCTCCGCAACTGAACTCGCAATTTCAGCAACGGCTCGAAGCGCTGAAGAGTGCTTCAGGCGCGCAGTTCGATGCTGCGTATGCGAACGATATGGCTCAGATTCATGACATGGATGAGAAGCTTTTTGCCAAAGAGGCGGTCGAAGGTTCTGGCAGCTTCCGGGCATTTGCTGCAAAGACGGATTTGATCGTAAAGCGTCACATCGGTGCTATCCACGGAGCCGACCCCCAATAGAGATATCTAAAGACAGTTCAGATTTCTATGCTAGAAGAGTGTGAAGAGAGTTCAGGCCTTGCCTGATCCTCTTCACCGCCAGCGCCGTTTTCACTAGATAGGTCGTGAATATGCCTGCACTCTTCCACACCTCCGCGCACAAAGTGCGCCTCATACTGGCTGGCACTGCCGTCTGGTGCATTGCTGCTTTTACCCCGGTGCGCGCCGCAGCGCAGACGCCCGTCGCCCTCCCCCCAGAGGAGCAGGCTGTCCTCGACCGGGCCCTGTCGCACCCCGCCGCCCAGACCACAGCTGCGCCATCGCCCGCTTTGACGCCCGAAGACCAGGCTGTCCTGGCATCTTTTCAAGGCGTTCTTGACGGCATCGGCAAGCGCGATCCGGCCCTCATTCGCGAGCAGCTCCTGCCTGGCGGCATGGCCACGCTCCTTCGCAACGGACAGGCCGTTCAGCTCCACTTCGATGCTTTCGTCGCCCATATTCACGACCTATCTCGTGAAAACGGCGCTGGCGGTGCAGAGGATCAGGCAAGGCCTGGAAAAGTATGAAGAGCGCATCCACGATCCCCTCATCCGCATCGACGATGACATCGCAATCATCTGGGCGCCGTATGACTTCCTGGTCAACGGCAAGGTGGAGCATTGCGGCACCGACGTCGTCAATCTTTTGCGCCACGATGGCCGCTGGCTCATTTCCGGCATCGCTGACAACAGCCATAACAGTTGCCCGGCTGGTAAATAACTGTTGATGCGCTTTCTGCGCTCATCGCCGTCCGTTGCCGCATACTGGCGAGGCGAAACTTTTGCCCCCCCTGCGGGTTCTAATCAGTGACGCTTCCATCGGATCTGCGTCCATAGAGTGCGCAGAAAAAATGGGAAGCGAAGGGTGGCAAATCAGATGAGTTCCCATCGTAGCGACAGAATAATGATGAGCTTTTACCGGACCGGCAGCCTTGCGCTGCTCGCCGGCTGTCTATGGTTTACCGCGGCGCCATTTGCCTCGGCGCAAGATCAGTCAGGAGCGGCGCAGGCTTCGCGCACGGATGCCGACATCCAATCCGACGTGACCGCCGCCTTTGCAAGCGACCAGACCTTGCAGAGCCAGCGCATTACCACCAGCACCACCAACGGTCAGGTGACCCTGGGCGGCACCGTGCAGACTAACGCCCAGCGGCAGCAGGCCGAGACCCTCGCCGCCAACGTGCCGGGCGTCAGCGGAATCCTGAACAATATTAAGGTCACCGATACCAGCTCGCCGCCTCCGGCGCCTCCCCCCTCAGCCACTGTTGACAACCCCGGCGCAACCAACCCCCCGGTAGCCGGTCAGGATGCCGACTCGACTTCCGCCGCCGGCATTCCGCAATCGCAGACTCCTCCTCCACCTCCGCCCGATCAGAGCCCGGCCTATAGCCGGCAGGCTCCGCCTCCGCCCTCCAGTGGCGCGCGTCCTCAATATCAGCCCTACCCCCAAGGCGGTTACTATCCTCCCCCCGCCTATTCGCAGGCTGCCCCGCAGCCGCCCAGCGGACCGGTTACCGTACCCGCCGGAACCCTCTTGCGCGTACGTCTGAATGAGCTGCTCGACACCAACAAAGTAAAGAGCGGAGCATCTTTCGAAGCCACCGCCGCCACCGATATCTACCAGGGTGGAGTTCTCGCCATTCCCCGCGGAGCAGTGCTGCAGGGACAGGTCATCGAAGCCAAGAGCACTCACGGCGAGCTCGGCGGCTCGGCGGTTCTGCGGCTTCAATTGACCGGTATCAACCTCGATGGAAGGGTTTATCCCCTGGCCACCGACATCTGGTCGAATAAAGGTCCCAACAAGGCTGGATACACCGCCGGCAATACCGCCGGAGGTGCGCTTCTCGGTGCGCTCATTGGTGGAATCGCCGGTCGCGGCGCAGGCGCAGCCCTGGGTGCCGGCATCGGCGCGACCGCCGGCCTGGCGACCTCAGCGGCAACCAATGGACCCCGGCTGATCCTGCCCCCCGAGGCCCAGGTCGATTTCCATCTGGCCGCCCCCGTGACCGTGCAGCCTGTCTCCTGGCAGGAAGCGCAGCGCCTGGCGAACAGCGTTCCCCAGCCCCAGCTTGTTCGCCGGCCGGTTCCATATCCTTACCCGTATCCGTACTATCCCGCTCCCTATCCGTATTACCGCTACTATCCGGGTTGGTAAAGGCTGGGCCGGCAACGACCTGGTAAAGATTTGGCTGATAAAAACATAGTTACCCTCATCAAGGCCGGACGAGATAAATCGTCCGGCCTTTTCACTCGACCGCGATAAGGGCCTTCTTTGGCAACCATTTATCATTCCAAAATGGGAGTTGCCGCGCCGCAGCAAGAAAAAAAACTGCTCTCCCGACGTAATTTCCTCAAGCTCTCGGCGCTGGCAGCAGTCGGTCTTCCCATCTATGCGGGAGAAATCTCGCGCCACGAACTCAGTATCGAGCGCCGCACCATCCGCCTTCCGCGCCTGCCCGAGGTCTTCCAGGGACTGCGCATCGCCCAGGTTTCCGATCTCCATTACGCCAATTTCACCGAGCCATTTTTCATCCGTAAGGTCGTCCGCGAGGTCAATCGCCTCAAGCCGGACGTGGTCGTCTACACCGGCGACTACATCAGCATCGGTCACTGGCCGACCACCCAGATCGACGGTTTTGCTTACAAATGCGCGGAGATCCTCAGCGAAGCTGAATGCCCTATCCGCTACTCCGTTCTCGGAAATCACGATTACGCCGTCAATCGCTGGGCTGTGACCGACGCTCTCGTCACCAACAACCTGCCCGTGCTCACCAACACCAATGTTCCGCTGGAACGCGACGGTAAGCGGCTCTGGTTCGCCGGTACCGGCGATGCGCTAAGCAGCGACGTTCATCTCGATCAGGCCATCCCCAAAGCAACACGCATCGATGGAGAGCCCGTAATCCTGCTCTCCCACGAGCCGGACATCCTGGAAACTGTGGCCAAAGCCAATGTCGACCTCATGCTCGCTGGCCACACCCACGGCGGACAGGTCCGCCTGCCGCTCCTGCCGCCAATGTTCCTGCCCAAATACGGCATCAGGTATGTCGAGGGACTCTTTCAGATGGGCCCGACCCAGCTCTACGTCAATCGCGGCATCGGCACTGTTAACCTGCCGTTCAGACTGAACTGCCCGCCGGAGATTACACTCATTACGCTGGCCTAGCCACGCAGGCGGATCACGTCCCCGGTGTTGGCGCGTCATTTATACTGTTAAGGCTTCCTGTTGAAACCAGGAAAAACCCTCTCGCACAGCCTCAGGCTCTGTTTGTGAGTTCTCGATAGCAAAGGTCGTCACCCATCCATGATTCGTTTCCTTCAAAAAGACAGCCGGTTTGTGAAGGGCGTCTTCGTCGTCATCATCGCGGTCGCATGCATCACCATGGTCGTCACCCTGGTGCCCGGCATCTTCAATGACCAGACTGCTTCGGCGGACACCTACGCGGTCATCGGCCGTGGCGGACCGCTCGGCCGTTTCCTTCCCGCGGTTGACGAGATTCCTACCGCCGACGTCCAGCAGCTTGCCGCGCGCATGCTCCAGCGCCAGCAGCTTCCCGAGTTTGTGCTCCCCTTCATGATGCAGCGTGTCGCTCAGGGGCTCATCCAGCAGCACATCGAGCTGCTTGAAGCCAAGCGGCTCGGCCTGGTGGTCACCGACGACGATGTGCGCCGCTTCCTGCACACCGGCCAATGGGGCATGGTCCTTTTCCCCGATGGCAAATACGTCGGCGACGCGCAATATGCCGACTTCATCTCGCAGCAATTCGGCATCTCGCGCGATAAGTTCGAGAGTGAGATCAAGAAGGAGATCGGCGAAACCCGCCTGCGGGCTCTGGTAACCGGCGGCGTGACCGTTTCCGACAACGAGGTCCGCGACAGCTTCCGTCAGCAGGGCACCAAGATCAAGTTCGACTACGCGGTGCTCAACTCTGACGATCTTCGCAAGCAGATCAATCCTACGGACGCCGAGCTCTATACCTTTTTCAATCAAAATAAGACCAAGTACGCGACCGCCATTCCTGAGGCGCGCAAGATTCAGTACATCGCCTTCACCGACAGCAGCCTGCCCCAGCCCGCGTCGCCGGTCACCGACTCCGAAATCCAGCAGTACTACAACCAGCACCAGAAGGACTACCAGATCGACGACCAGGTCAAGGTGCGTCACATCCTGATCAAGGTCGACGGAACTGACCCGAAGGCTGACGCCGCAGCCAAAGCCAAGGCCCAGGGCGTCCTCGATCAGCTCCATCACGGTGGCGATTTCGCCGATCTGGCCAAGAAGAACTCCGACGATCCCGGCAGCAAGGATCAGGGCGGGGAACTGGGCTGGATCAAGCACGGTGTCACCGTCCCCGAGTTTGACCAGGCGTCCTTCTCTCTGCAGCCCGGCCAGACCTCCGGCCTGGTGCGCACCAAGTTCGGCTATCACATCATCCAGACCGAAGAGAAACAGACTGCTCACACCCGTCCGCTCGACGAAGTAAAGCCCCAGATTCAGTCCCTGCTCACCCGGCAGAGAGAATCGCAACAGCAGCAGGCCTTCGCGCAGGCATTGGCATCTGAAGCGCAAAAGAATGGACTGGCTGCCACCGCCGCCGCTCATCATCTTCAGGCCGTCACCACCGATTTCCTCTCCCAGGCCTCGGTCATTCCCAATATCCCGGATGGCACCAAGCTGCTGGCCGATGCCTTCAGCGCCAAGAAGAATGCAACGCCGCTGGTGTCAAGCACTGGTGACGGCTTCGCAGTCTTCCAGGTTGTGGATATCCAACCCGCGCACGCTCCCGCATTTGCCGACTACAAGTCGCACATCCTCGACGACTACCGCGACCAGCAGCTCCCGCAGCTTCTGGCCACCAAAACCAATCAGCTGGCCGATCGGGCTCGCACTGAAAATGATCTGGCCAAAGCCGCCAAGGAGCTCGGCGCGACCATTAAGTCGAGCGACATGGTCGGGCGCGATGCGCAGGTGCCCGATATCGGCGCCCTGGCCACCGTCGCTCCTCAGGTCTTCGATCTCAATACCGGACAGCTCAGCTCGGCCATTAACACCGGCCACAGCGGCATCATCGTCAAGATCACTGACAAGCAGGAGCCGTCTGGGGACGAGATCGCGAAGAACTTCGAGCAGACGCGCGCAGGTCTTCTCGATCAGCGCCGCGAAGAGATGTTCGCCGTCTTCGTCA
>Ga0207047_1280_pt1 | contig 10104 bp, 7 predicted proteins | sample Alteio_BWMinCont_67_FD_153302 | JGI IMG/M metagenome (GOLD analysis project Ga0207047, IMG submission 153302) | Enriched cells from forest soil in Barre Woods Harvard Forest LTER site, Petersham, Massachusetts, United States -... | ecosystem: Environmental > Terrestrial > Soil > Temperate forest >...
TGAATCATTGTGTGTGATGGTATATGAAATTGTTGGTGCGAGACCCTTGGAGAAAGCAAATTATTGCTTCATCAAATTTTCAAGGCTGAAGTGAAGCATTATATGAAAAACACATTTATCGCCTATAAGTTACGAACTTATACTTCGGGATGTTCCTTATTTTTATCTTCCAATTCCGTATTTCATAGAATGCATCACATCATATAATTTATTTCTTATGTTTACATCATTTTAATCGTTATCCGTGGCTGGGGTGAAGCATTATATGTAGATATACATTGATGATGGATATGGCGGGAATATATGCTTTGGTATGTTTTTTATTTCTATCGTTCCATTCAGTGTTCCATTCAGTGTTTCCCATCCAGTGTTCCATTCAGTGTTTCCCATTCAGTGTTCCATTCACTGTTTCCCATTCAGTCTTCCATTCAGTGTTTCCCATTCAGTGTTCCATTCACTGTTCCATTCACTGTTTCCCATTCAATGTTCCATTCACAGTTTCCCATTCAGTGTTTCCCATTCAATGTTCCATTCACAGTTCCATTCACTGTTTCCCATTCAGTGTTCCATTCCCTGTTTCCCATTCAATGTTCCATTCACAGTTCCATTCACTGTTTCCCATTCAGTGTTCCATAGAATGCTTCACATTATATAATTAATTCTTCGTGCGTACATTATTTGAATCATTATATGTGGTTACGAATGAAGCATTATATGTGGTCACGAATGAATCATTATATGTGGTCACGAATGAAGCATTATATGTGGTTACGAATGAAGCATTATATGTGGTTACGAATGAATCATTATATGTGGTCACGAATGAATCATTATATGTGGTTACGAATGAAGCATTATATCAACATATAATGAATCATTATATGTGGTCACGAATGAATCATTATATGTGGTCACGAATGAAGCATTATATCAACACCAAACTCTAAATGTTTCCAAAATGGCCACTAGACATCAACGTCTCATTATTTTATATATTTCAATCATAAATTCAAATACATAATACATCATGAAATGTTATAATTAATTCATACTCGACTGTAATTTATTTTTAATATTATTCAGTTCCACAACCACTTCTGCTAAATTCATGTTCTTCTCATATTTATATTTCACAACATGAAGCTCACTAATAATATTGATTGACTTCATTATATCATCCGTATAATCTTCACTTTTAAATACACAATCGTTTCTATCAAATTTCTTCTCTCTCAATAACTTATATCTATCACAAAAATCCGCATCAACGTTCTGATATCCAAATGAATTATTTTTATACATTACCAGATATTTCTCAATTATCTTCGAAATGAAAACTGATTCTACCTCATACGTTCTATTTTTCCGCACTTGAATACGTTTCAAATTAATTGTAATAAACTCATGCCCCAACAAATGTTTATAACATTCGATTAATAATTTGTACCCATCAATCCATTTAGAAATAAGTCCAGTTCGAGAAGATTTCGAAAATATGCTTCGATACTTATCCAAGATTTTCTCTCCCTCACTTATCTCATCATTAAATTCATTCTTCTTCTGAATTACATCAACAAACAACACTCCCACACCTAATAATCTCTCTAATTCATGACAAAAATTTATTTTCATCAACGACGAACCCATTTGTAACTCAGCGAATTCATTACTCTGTTGATTTTTCACCTTCGCCTTATGATACGAATCATCTCTAATTAACTTACAAAAATTAATATAATGATTAAATTCGATTTCATTAGTGATAATCTCTGTTAGGCCCTCTGACTTCATCGTTTCAATATCAAAACCTAATAACTTTAAACGTTGCAAAATAGATCGATATATTTGATCATCACTCACCCCACTCATCAAAATTTCATCCACATGATTCTTCTGTTGCTCTTTAATCAATTTCATCAATTCCGGATCTCTAAACGTAGCTGCATTATTCTCCAAAATAATAATCTCAAAGCCCTTATTCTTCAGTATCTCCATAAAATGAAACGTGAAATTCGATTTTAACACTTCATCTTGCAACTTATGTATATAAAACATATCAGTAAACAAAGTTCGATTTATTTTCTGATCCCTCATGTAATAATCCGTTGTAGATATCGCACATATTCCCAAAAGTTCTTCTTCATAGAACTTCATATGTTTCAAATAATGCTGATGAACATCTTCCACATTATTAAATCTAATCTGACGTGTCACCGGTTTAATATAAAAACTAACCTTATTTATATTCCTACACCGCGTCATTTGTTGCGCAATCTGCGAAGGATCAATTGAACAACACTGAGCATTAACGAAAACATCTGTTTTCACCAAAGGATTAACATCTACTCCATAAATAACCCTCGGCGTATAAAATACATACATCCCCTCCCAATTCTCCGTTGCATTAAGAAAATCCTTCTCACTCCCCTCAAGCTTTGAATAAACACGAAATAAATGAGCTGACTCCGGAAATTGCATCTTTAATTTGGCTACATAAAGGTCCATTGTGGCCCTCTTGTCAAATGCCGCTAAAAAGAATTCCTTGTTTTGGATATTCGTTGCCATTTTTTCGATCATTAAATTCTCATCTTTGTATTGATACGCTTTTAATCCCACGTAGTTTTGCATATTGCCCTCAACAAACAGTGATTGTTTTGAATCGCGCAAAGGATCAGGACCATGGAACAATGCAAAAAATACCAAATCAGACATATCAGCATCCGTACATACAAATCTCTTCGCATTACGAATCAATTCAGTTAATTTTGAAAAGATACTCACCCGTTTACTATCTAAAGTTGAAGATGCTATTAAATATTTCAATAAGGAATTTATCTCATCGATATATAAAATATAATCTCTAACATCCTTCGATATTTTCAAGATTGAATCCAATTGAATTATAAGATTATCCTCCGATGTAAAGCCTTCTTCGTAATACATAATTTTCATCTTCTTATCGTTTCGAAAGACTTTAACTTGCTGACCTCCTAATGATTTTCTAGATATAATCGATATGAATAAAGTCGGTGTTTTGCTCATAAGTTTTATTACTAAATCTGCCGTGCTCGTTGTCTTCGCGGTGCCCGTCCCTGAACAAACGATCAACGTTTTATTATCTTCAATATAATTTCCCAATAACAAATATTTATCCTTATCCAAATCATCAATGGTCAATATTTTTGTCTTGCAAGGAATTGAACTATCCAATAATGGTACATATCTCCGCGTTGGATATAAATATTTCAGCTTCTTCTTTATTGTCAAATTAATTACATAAATCAGATAATTTACATTGATGAAACTAACCATGTTATCCCATATTTTCGCATTGTTGTCGCAGTTATATTTATCCGAAGGTTGAGAGAATTTTTCCCAGATCTCTCTTTTGTTCAGGCCTTTTAAAATATTTGTAATTGCGAACCATCCAATGCCATGTTTGTATTTATCTTCAGGCAAACAATTTAATAATTTGATTAAATCAGAGTCATCGATGTAGTATATCTCTTCGGGTTTTATGTTTTCTTCTGTTGGAGCATTTGGATTTTTGTTGGGTTTAGCCTTCATGTTTTGACATAGATAAAAGACTAGGGTTTCGGGCATGGGTAATATTTCATGACCGGTTTCTTTGCATCTTATCATTTTATAAGGTTTGTTATCAATTGTTGATGGTGCGCACATTAAATACGCTCCGTCATTTTGAATGTCCCAATCGCGATTTTTCCCAACATGATGCCGTGTGCCAGTCCAATTTACATACAGGAATAAGTAGTGTTCGCCCCCATTTGGTGTAACCGCCTTCCAAGTCATTGGCTCGCCATATTTAGCATTATATTCTGACATTTCTCCCATGCCTCCACGCTTATTGTCCACATCCAATCCTGTCATACCAGAAACTTCCCCACATAAAATAGCGATATTTTTATATTTGTTCATTATGTGCTGAGCAGGCGTTTTTGTCAAATGCTGCCAATCCAATAATGCAGCAATTTTAGTATTGTCATTGATCGGCATATATACAAGATTAGTTTCATCTAAACCAGGGCCATTATCGAATATGTCCAAAGTAAATTCATCCTCATCCACATTTTTTAATCGAGTTAATTTTTCCATGATTAATAATATTTCTATATATAAAATTTTAATAAAATAAACACACTAACAAAAATTGAAATTAGTGAATAATTGCTGAGTCGTTTGGATAGGATTTTCGTTAGATGTTGTGCTCTTTGATGGCTTCCTTTGAGAAAAAAGGGACTCATTTGATGATTCCTAAATGGGAACTTCAGGCATTAACTATTCAACATAAATTCTTGCAGCGACAGATTGCGGCTCTCTCATTGTTGGTGTCTTCACCTATTGTGGATCGACCATTATATGATGGAATGCTGGATTTAATAAAAAATGGATTTCTTGGGATGTTTATTGGAGGTAATCTAGCAGTGCATTTTCAAAGGTTTCGCTGTCCTGCTACTTTGCAAGAGATCATGGGACTCGGAGCGGCTAATATACTAATGCAGCAAACAACTTTGATGGAGGTCCGGACACAACGGCATGAGCTAAAACAGAAAGCATTTCAGGAAGACATGCAAAAATTACTTCATCTGCGTGATATGATCCGCATTCGATTCGAGCCAATTGACGATAGCCTTAAGGAGGGCTTTTGTGATCGGAAATTAGTTTTCAGAAGTGGTGATAGATGCAGAGGAATTTTTAATCCGCGCCGAGGTGTTACACTATCCACTTTTTCCCTCGGTATGGAAAAGGAATTAATGAAACTCTTTCTTCCCTGCACCGCATCAAAATATTTTGAAGTATGTCCAACTCTTAGACAAAATAGTAGAAAAAATTGTGCGGTTCTACTAATGCCCTCTGAGGCAATAACGCGGGGTTGCCAGGCTCATATTTGTGTTCGTAGTAAGAAGACATTCTCTGTGATAGAAGTCAAAAATGATATCTTGACTTGTATTAGGACATTTGATGTGGAGCGAATAGGGGATGATGAGATTACTGTGGGAATGGTGTCCATCAGCGATCGTCATATGTTCTTGGCATTACTGGAAGAAGATAATATTCATACTTTGTTCATTGATGTTCTAAATGGCCTTGAGGTAGAGAAGTCTCCTCACAATATGGGCTCAGATTTAGAAAGATCTTTGGCCACTCATCGACTTTGGCGACTGTACCCTTTAGAATTCCGCCTAATACCTTTTACACCAATCGAAAAGGCTGAAAATGAAGGGCAACTTTCAAAGATTTTAATAACGTTTCCAGCAGTTCTTGTAAACTTATGTATGCTATTTCTGATGTAAAAAATTGAAATTATTGATTCATTGTTAGGTTGTTTAAGTTGGGTTTTCATTAGTTGTTGTGATCTTCGAATGGCTCATTTGACAGTTGCTAAGGGGGAACTGCAGGCATTAACCATTCAACACAAATTCTTAGGGCGACAGATTGGAGCTCTAGAATGCATGTTATCATGGCCTTCTGTTGATAGACCATTATTTCACAAGATGCGTGATTTGTGCAAAGGGGGATTTGTTGAAATAAGCATTCGTCATAAAGATCCTAGTCAGCGGCCACATCCGGTTAAGTTCCTGTCAACCGTTCAGAAGGTCCCCTGTCCAGCCACTTTACGTGATATTATGGGATCTATGGCGGAAAATGTGATGGCGCAAACTACTTTGATGACAGTTCGAACAGCTAGGCATAAACAGAAACAGAAAGCATTTGAGGAAGATATGAAAAAATTACTTCATTTGCGCACCCAGATTCGCCTTCGCTTCGAGTCAATTGATGATAGCCTTAAGGAAGGCTTTTGTGATCAAAAGCTCGTTCTCCGATCTGGCCAAATGGCAGGAATCTTTAATCCACGGAATCGGATTATTACAACTTTTGCACCAGGGGAACAAGACAAATTAATGAAACTCTTCGCCAGAAATCCGAAATCAAGAATTCTGGAAAAATGTTCAAGAGAACACAAAATTGCAGTGGAAAATTGCGTGTTTCTTGAAATGGCTCAACCACACGTTTGTTTCAGGAGAGGCGGAGTGTTTACCATTTTAAAAGTCATTGGTGATGTTTTCATTTTGGTGAATACATTCACTGTTAATCAAATCGAAAAAAACGAAACTGTAACGATGGTATCAATGAATGAGCGGCATTTATTTTTGGTAATAAGAAATATTACTCTCTGGATAGATATTGTCACCGGTCTTGAGGTGGAGAAATCCCCTCATAACATGACTTCCGATATTGTTTGGTTGCCTGAATTAGCGCTTCGCCTGATACCCCCGACAGCAAGCGAAAAAACCGAAAATGAAGCGCGACTTTCAAAGATTTTAATAACGTTCCCAGCAGTTCTTGTAAACTTATGTATACAGTTTCTGATGTAAAAAATTGAAACTAACACAATTTAAATTCCCTATTTGTTATTTGTTTATTTCAAAAATGGACTCCGATATTTCCCTAAAAGCGATACATTTCTTAGTGCAATCACTCCATTTCGCATATTTTTCCTTTGCTCTTTACACTGCGGCAGAAATATCCCAAAATGCTTTCATCCTCATCGCAATTCTGATCTCTCTAAAGAATTTCCTTCTAGGATTTCGTTCATTTGCTTCATGTTGGTGGGAGATATACAACATCATCGAAAGTATCGCAATGTTATTAGCAATAAATCACATTCGATCGATTAATTTAGATGTATTTTTTAAATTAAGCAAGGGATATTTTATATTTAGATCTGTGTGGTGTTCGATCTTTTTGTTTGGAAAGATATTTTTGCTCGGGGATACATTGTTTGTTACAGATGTGGGTAATGCCGAGGAGCAACGATTATTACCCAAGGCATCGTGTTTGGATAAAACGTTGGGTGTGGTATTTGATTTACTGCTTCTGATCCCAGCTGGATTGCTTCTGTTTGAAGCTGCGATAAGAAAATGTTTTAATATAAGTTATGATCCAACTAATGTGAAAATGGACAGAATCCCAATATTGTTAATCCATGGGAAAGGATACAATCAGATTCAGTGGAAAATCGGTAGGAGGTTTTTGGATCAGTATGGTTCAGTGTTTTCGTTAGATTATGATGGCTTGGTTACCAATGGGGGGAAAAAATCTATAGAAGATTATGCTATAGTCCTTCAGGGAAAAATAACTGAGATTGCGCTGAAGACAAAAATGAATCAGATCATCTTGATCGGACATTCACTGGGGGGCCTCATTGCTTCCTCTTATGCTGAAAATCGAGCAAATGAACATGGAATCATCATTAACCACATCATAACGATCGCTACGCCATGGCATGAACCAGCGATAATGCATTGTTTGGAAAATAAATCCACGCTATTTAAACAAATGACTGAACCAAATTTAATAAACATGCGCGCTGCAGCGATCAGATCCATTGAGAATAAAACTCGATCATATTACGCAATAGAATCTCTCGCCGATGCAATTGTAACATCCCCACGAGGAATAATCGATAAAAAAATTCAAAAATCAGCCACATTCAAAAAATTAGGCCACTATGGAATAATTATTCATCCAGACACCTGGAATTATGTGTGTTCGTTATTAGACTAATTTTTTCCAGTGAATGTTTTGAATTCTGACAGTGCCGGTGTGACTATTTTGATGATCTCCACAATGAGTTTCGGGAACCAATCTTTTGTTTTTGCCGCGGTTTCTAAATCTTTCAACGAACCGTAGATATATTGCCTCGATTCATAGACGCGCATCTTCCAACTGTTGAGACAATAGATTTCGATAAGAGTATTCTCTCCACCAATAGCCGACGCCGGGCGGGGCGTGATAGTTACCCCAACCGTATGCTTTTCATTCTCAACAACAAGCGGAAACGTATAACTAATCGGCTTCTCTTCCTGCATGACACTCTTCTCAAGCACAACTCTCCCTGAATCTCACAATATTTCCATTAAATCAATTTTTCTCCAATTTCCTCTTCTTAGCATTAAATTCGTCCTCTGCGGCAACAGCGCCCACCCCTCCCGGCCGATAATTCACCTCAATCCTCAACGCCTCAAGCTCCAGATCTGCCGCCGCCTTCTCCTTCTTCAAATTCCACACCGAACAAAAATGATCAACCAATTCTTCAATTTTCACTACCACACCAGGGAAAATTAATTTTATCTCCACAGTGCATTTTTTTTTATCATCATCACTACCAATCACAAAAGCCCTCGAATAATATTCAACCGATTCTAAATAATTTTTATTTTCCTTAGAAATTCTCCCCATATTCATATTCGCAGCACAACAACCTAATTTTATCGCATTAATAAACCATTGCTTGGCCAGCACCATATCTTTCTTCTCTTCGTAGATAAGTCCAATGGCATTCATCGCCGACTGACTATTTTCCGCTGCCGCTTTCGTATACCACTCCAGACTTTTCTCCACATTCGCCGGAACACTTTGCACATATATATCTCCCAAATCTTTCATCGCCTTCACATTACCACCCCTACCCTGTAACTCAAAACTCAAAATAACATTCTCATCATTCATTTTATTATCGATATATATTTTCTTCAAACGATCCATTATATTATCATCACCACATTTAACCCCCAAAGTAAAATACTCAACTGCCTTTTTCAAATCTCTCCCCTCATACCAAACGCCCAAATTACACAAAGCATCAACATTATTATCTTGCTTCACAGCTCTAACATACCACTCCAACGCCAATTCACTATCCTTCTCCAGAAAACCAATATTATTCATTGCTTGCGAATTCCCCAATTCAGCAGCCTTCTTATACCACTCCATCGCCTTCGCTTCATCTTTAATCTCATCATTGTACATCAATCCTATTCTAAACATTGCAATGTCGTTACCCAACGCAGCCGCCTTACTATACAAATCTAAGGCTTCATCTCTCTTATTAAAACACAATAATCCCATATACAAGAACATCGCCCCATTCTTCCGCTCACACTCCGCGCATCGCTGCAACAATTTCTGATGATCTGTCACCTTATTCCATTGACCACTACCCTTCTCAAACGACACATCTTTCTCTAAGAGTTCGAATATATTATCATCCATATTAACAACATAAATATATCTCCATAAACACTTTTTTGAATTATAAAATCAAATTTTTTGGTTGCCGAAATCCTCACTTTGCTTTCCTGGGGTGGTCTCCTCCTTCCATGATGGAATATTATAAGAAGGGATGTTGACATAGCCTCTAGTTTGGATTTGCGTAGTTGGAAAAATGGGATTGTATGTATCACATAATCCGCCATAGGTCCAGCGGGATCGATATGGAGTATCTCCACCAGAACCACCACTGTCACCTGCATGATTCACACCCGCAGATCTAACCGACAATTTACTTGCCCGACGAGTAAGATAATTCACATTGGCGTTCAGTGAAAAAAGATCAATTTCGAAATCAGCATCCTCCGGAATCTGGATGTTGTACATTCCAGGAACCGAAAGTTCAATGACAATTTGATTTGCCGAATGCATACCCTCGTTCTTCCATAAAATTTCTGAGTATTTAGTTAGTTCTTGTTTTGTTTCCGCAAGAAGTTCTTTGTTGTTTGTTTCCCATGATGGTTTCCATTCGGCTAAAACAGGACCGCGGATCACTAATTCCTCTCCAACATCGACTGCTACCTTAATGTCCAATTTTGCATCACCGACTTGGCGCACTCGGATCAAACCATTTTTCCCAAATGGAATATGTTGTGATATCACTCCAGGAGCATCTTTCTCTTTCACATATTTCACCAAATGTGATTCGCCGGAATAGCTATCTTTTGTGAAAAAATAACCAAGCGGTGACTTAAATAATCCCACAGAAGCTGATCCAACGGGAATCAAATCTCCATTATGCTCAATTGTCGCACAGGAAGGAACAACAATGGTATACTCGCCCGCTTGCCGAATTTCAATCAAAATCCGATTATCAGTACGACACTCTCTCTCAAACCTATTCACAACAGTATTAGCATCCACTACTTCGAATTTTCTTTTCTCATAGGACAAATATTCAAGGTCTGACGACCACGGATTCATCGCAAAAAAAGACGTATCGGTTTTCCATTTGCATGTCTCGTCGGCAAC
>Ga0207047_1154_pt3 | contig 10037 bp, 9 predicted proteins | sample Alteio_BWMinCont_67_FD_153302 | JGI IMG/M metagenome (GOLD analysis project Ga0207047, IMG submission 153302) | Enriched cells from forest soil in Barre Woods Harvard Forest LTER site, Petersham, Massachusetts, United States -... | ecosystem: Environmental > Terrestrial > Soil > Temperate forest >...
TATTTGCAGTGGGACCACCCAGATCAGAAATGACACCGGTAAATCCTTTCACCTTATCGCGTATCTCTTCGATTTCTTTCAATATCGACGGCTCAGAGCGGCTTTGAATAATCCGACCTTCGTGTTCGGTAATTGAGCAAAATGTGCAGCCACCAAAACAGCCGCGCATGATATTGACAGAAAAACGGATCATGTCCCACGCCGGGATTTTTGCGTTGCCATAGCTTGGATGCGGGGCACGTGCATAGGCCATGTCATACACGCCGTCCATCTCATCCATTGCCAATGGCAATGGCGGCGGATTCATCCAGACATCGCGGTTGCCGTGTGCCTGCACCAGGGCACGTGCATTACCCGGATTCGAATCAAGATGGAACACGCGCGACGCATGCGCATACATCACCGGGTCGTCTTTTACCGTTTCATACGATGGCAAGCGCAGCACGGTTCTCTCGCGCAGCGCGATGCTGTTGGCCAGACGTTCTTCGCGACTGACGATTTTGATCGGTTTGACAGTAGCAGCTTCCAGTTCTGCCGCATTGGCAGCGTTAGTCGATGTGGTTGCGCAAGTACTGTTCGATTCAACGCCGGTCATTAAATAGGGATCAACGTGCTGTTCAATTTGGCCGGGCGTATCGACCTTGACGGAGTTAACTTCAATCCAGTCCGGATTTGGTTTCCAGCCACTCGGCACCATAAAAGCACTGCCGCGCAGATCGCGGATGGTGTTGATTTTTTCGCCGGCAGCCAGTCGATGAGTGAGCGCCAACAGCGCGCGTTCGGCATTGCCAAACAACAGGATATCGGCTTTGCAGTCCAACAGGATGGAACGCTTTACCGTATCCGACCAATAGTCATAATGCGCAATGCGTCGCAGGCTGGCTTCGATACTGCCCGCTACCACGGTCACGCCGGGATAGGCTTCGCGAACTTTTTGTCCATAGACCATGACTGCGCGATCAGGACGTTTTCCAGCAGCACCATGCGGCGTATAGGCGTCATCGGAGCGAATTTTCCGGTCGGCGGTATAACGATTCACCATGGAATCCATATTGCCGGCTGTAATACCGAAATATAAATTTGGTTTGCCTAATACCTGAAAATCATGAACGGTTTGCCAATTCGGCTGGCTGATAATGCCAACCCGAAATCCGTGCGATTCCAATAGCCTGCCAACCAGTGCCATACCAAAACTTGGATGATCGATATACGCATCGCCAGTGACTAAAATAATGTCGCAACTATCCCAACCCAGTGCATCCATTTCAGCACGCGACATCGGTAGAAACGGCGCAGCCTTGGCCGATCTTTCACGATATGCCGGATAAGAAAATAAATTTTTGGGTGTGTTCATGGCGGGAATTGTGCAAAGCGATGCAGCGAATTTGTGCATTCGCCTGGAGCTCTGTGAGTTTGGTAAGGCGGTAGTATACGCTGATTTAGGTGGCTACGTAGATTTACAAGTCGTTAGTAGCTCATGCTGAAATATAAATATTATCGAAAGCTTACTGCAAGCTAAGCATCCGCCCGACATAACGTGCAAATATGTTATGAGCCGTATAGTTATTTGCTTTGCTGGCAGAAAACTTGAGAATGCCGTTAAAAATGCCGTTTCATTGCTGAGCTTCTGTGAGCTTGGTGGAGATGGTCTGAGACATTGAGCATTGTCATTGTTATAGCTGTATGCATCAATTCTCTAATGTATTGTTCGCAATATTTGGTCAACATGCTAGTACTGTGACGGAAGTTAGCAGTTACGTAAAACAAGTCGTAAAAAAACTGATTGGTGCAAATTATCGGCGGCTGTGGCATTCGCCAAAGGTGATTCGATAGCCAGTAAATTGAATCACATGTGCTATTCCGCAATGCCAAGTGCATCCCAGAACGCTGGGTTTATAACAAAGGTCGCTTTTTCCGCGAGTCGATCAGCACGAACGCTTAATATCTTTGAGTCATAATTTACGTCGAAGATGGAATGGTTAAGAGCCGGTCAGCGCCCTAAGTTGAATGAGAAGTCCCTGCACCATGCGGACAGATTGCACTATTCTCACTGACGGATATCATCTCGATTTAGGAATTCTCAAGGCATCGATAACAAGCGAAAGCGCTAACGATGAACGACGACTTGCGTAGTAAAGGTGATATCCGGGGAACGTGATTTCCCAGTCGTCCAGAACCGTAACCAACCGACCTGCTGCAAGATGTTCCTGAACCATGTCGTCGGGAAGCCATGCGAGTCCGTGCCCGGCTGCAGCTGCATCTGCCATGAGGTCGCTGCGGTTGAACAAAAGACGCCCCTCGACATGAACGTTAGTAATTCTTTCCCCATTTTTGAATTCCCACGCCAGTAAGCCACCGTATGTGGGTAGTCGCAGCCCGATACATTCATGTTCACTCAGTTCCTGCGGTGTGTGCGGAGGCGGATTTCGTTTCAAATAAGCCGGACTCCCTACCACAACCATGCGCATGTCCGGTGCAATTCGCAATGCAATCATGTTTTTTGCAACGTCGCCACCAAGACGAATACCAATGTCAAAACGCTCCGCCACAATATCGACAAACCGGTTGTCGCTGCTGATCTCGATCTTAATTTCCGGATAATTTGGAAGCCACGGCAATAGTCTTGGCCAAACAATAGACCGGACCGCATGTTCAGTCGCGGTGATCCGAACATTGCCGACTGGTCTGCCGCGCATGTTGCCGAGGACGGTCAGTTCAGCTTCGATCTCGGCCAACCGGGGTTCGACAGTGCGAAATAGTTGCTCTCCCGCCTCCGTAGGTGAAACGCTGCGCGTCGTCCGGTTAAGCAGCTTCAGATCAAGCCGACGCTCCAGGGCGCGGACAGTTTGACTGAGAGCAGACTGCGTAACTCCCATCTGAGCGGCGGCCCGTGTAAAACTCTTTGCACGCACGACGGCAGCAAACGCCGCGAGGTCATCAAATCCAGCCATTAATTAGTTCTCCTAATAACTGCATGTCGTTTTAACAGTCTAGTCATTGAATGTCAACAGGCCTAAGCTTCGTGACATCAACAAACAACGGGAAAACGTCATGAAATCTCGTCATTTTGACAAGCAGGCACAAAGCATCGTGGCCGCGATGAAAGAAGCCGGTTTGAAACGGCTGATCTTCGTCAGCTCAATGGGTATCTATGGCGAAGTGCCAGGCGAAAAATATCGCAGCATACTGGACCCATACCGTGACGCCGCTGCCATCATCGAAGCGTCAAATCTGGACTACACGGTTCTGCGTCCAGGCTGGTTTACGCAAAACCCGAAAATCGATTACCAAATCACGCAAAAGGGCGAGCCGTTCCGCGGACACGACGTATCGTTGAACAGCCTGTCGGATCTGATCGTCAAGCTGTCGCTGGATCCAAAGCTGCATGTGTGCTGCAGCATCGGCGTAAGTCAGTAATTCGCATTTAAAACCATCATCGGAGAAACGAACATGCAAAAGCGAGAATTAGGTAAAAGTGGATTAGAAGTGTCCGCTCTGGGGCTTGGCTGTATGGGCTTGAGCTACGGCTATGGACCGGCGACTGACACGGGAGAGGCAATCAAGCTGATCCGTGCAGGCTTCGAACGCGGCATCACCTTCTTTGATACTGCGGAAGCGTACGGTCCATTCATCAATGAGACCGTAGTTGGCCAAGCACTTGCTCCAATGCGTGATCAGGTTGTGATTGCAACCAAGTTCGGCTTTCGGAATGGCGATATTAGCAAAGGGCTCGACAGCAGGCCGGAACGCATTCGTCAGGTTGCTGAAGACGCCTTAAAGCGCCTGCGCACAGACCGCATCGATCTGTTCTACCAGCATCGCGTTGATCCTGCTGTGCCGATCGAAGATGTGGCTGGCACAGTCAAAGAACTCATTCGTGAAGGAAAGGTGAAGCATTTTGGTATGTCCGAAGCTGGCGTGGACAGTATTCGTCGTGCTCACGCGATTCAACCCATCACTGCTTTACAGAGCGAATATTCATTGTGGTGGCGTGAGCCGGAAAAGGAGATCCTTCCCGTCCTGGAAGAACTTGGTATCGGGTTCGTGCCGTTCAGCCCGCTTGGCAAGGGTTTTCTGACGGGTGCAATCAACGCTGAAACAACATTTGGGGCGAACGACTTCCGCAATTCTGTCCCGCGTTTTGCACCAGAGGCACGTCAGGCTAACCACGCTCTCGTCGATGTGCTGGCAGGTATCGCAAAGCGCAAGGGAGTAACCCCGGCGCAATTGGCCCTTGCCTGGCTGCTTGCACAGAAACCATGGATCGTTCCCATTCCAGGAACCACCAAGCTGCATCGCCTTGAAGAAAATGCCGGTGCGGCTGAAATCGAACTGTCAACCGACGACCTGAGCGAAATCGAATCGGCAGTTTCCGGTGTTCCCATTCAAGGTGCGCGATATTCGGCGGACCGTCAAAAGCTCGTCGGTAAGTAAATTCGCCGAATTAAACCATATCAATTCAACTACGAAGGATTAGATTATGAACAAAGTGATTGTTGTTATCGGCGCCGGTTCAATCGGACAGGCTATCGCACGCCGTGTAAGTGCCGGAAAGCATGTGTTGCTGGCTGACCTGAAGCAGGAGAATGCGGACGCCGCCGCAAAGGTTCTTGCTGATGCTGGATTCGAAGTAACAACGGCTGTTGTCGATGTGGGCTCACGTGCATCGGTTCATTCGCTTGTTGAAACGGCTACGGCTCTCGGAAACGTAACGGGCCTGATTCATGCTGCCGGTGTTTCACCGTCGCAGGCAACACCAGCTACTATCCTGAAGGTTGATCTGTACGGCACCGCCCTGATTCTGGAAGAGTTCGGTAGCGTAATCGCCGACGGTGGCGCGGGAGTCGTTATTGCATCGCAATCCGGGCACCGCTTGCCTGGTCTTAGTACGGAACAGAACGCCGCGCTCGCCACTACTCCTACCGGGGAATTACTCGCGCTTCCGATGTTGCAACTGGATCAAATTAAAGACTCTCTGCATGCCTACCAGCTTTCAAAACGTGGAAATTCTCTGCGAGTCATGGCCGAAGCAGTGCGGTGGGGAAAACGCGGCGCGCGCATCAATACCATCAGTCCGGGTATTATCTTCACCCCCCTTGCCAGGGATGAGCTGAACGGTCCTCGCGGAGAAGGCTACCGACGCATGATTAACCTGTCTCCCGCCAAACGCGGCGGCACGCCGGATGAAGTTGGTGCCGTTGGCGCACTGCTGATGGGCGAGGATGGCGGTTTCATTACCGGCAGCGACTTCCTCATGGATGGCGGGGTGACAGCATCTTATTGGTATGGCGAACTTGCCGCAAAATGACCGACTGAAAAATTGGAATTATTCAGCCAATTTTTCGTACTCAATAATGAATATATCCAATGAACCTAAAGGAAATTTCTTATGCAACTCAAACGCGTAGGCTCGCAGCCATCAATGAAAGGCCCTGAAGAATATTTCACCGGGAACGTACGAATTGACATGCTCAATATTGCTCCCGAGCCGTCCCGTGTCTCGTGTGCCAGTGTCACATTCGAACCTGGTGCCCGATCGGCGTGGCATACGCATCCACTCGGACAGACACTGATCGTCACCGCCGGATGCGGATGGACGCAATGTGAAGGTGATCCGATCGTGGAGATCCGGGCGGGTGATGTAATCTGGTGCCCTCCAGGTCATAAGCACTGGCACGGTGCCACGCCAACAACTTCGATGACACATATCGCAGTTCAAGAAGCACTCGATGGCAAGAATGTGAACTGGATGGAGAAAGTCACCGATGCGCAATATTTTTCTGGCACGCCCACATCAGAAACGAATCCCCCTGCTTAATGGATAAATTTCCATCGACGAATTACTTTGAAAGGAATTTAAATGCAACATGTCACCTTGAACAACGGGCTCCAGATGCCAATCGTAGGCTATGGCGTTTTTCAGATTCCGGACCAGGCTGAATGCGAGCGCTGTGTTGTCGATGCAATTGGAGCCGGGTATCGGCTAATTGATACGGCAGCCTCCTATATGAACGAAGAGGCGGTAGGTAAAGGGCTGAAAAACTGCGGCGTGCCGCGTGATCAACTGTTCGTCACGTCCAAGCTTTGGGTGCAGGATACCGGCTACCAGAATACCTTGGCGGCCATCGACAAGTCACTGCGCCGATTGCAGCTTGACTATCTGGATCTCTACTTAATCCATCAGCCGTATGGCGATGTCCACGGTTCATGGCGCGCCATGGAGGAGGCCCACAAGGCAGGTAAGTTGCGCGCTATCGGTGTCAGTAATTTTCAACCGGATCGCCTGATGGACATCATCGCGTTTAATGAAATTGCTCCTGCCGTCAATCAAATTGAGATCAATCCTTTCCATCAGCAGGAGGAGAGCGTGAGTTTTATGCGCGATAATGGCGTGCAGGCAGAAGCTTGGGCGCCGTTTGCCGAGGGGCGCAATAACCTTTTCCAGAATGAGGAATTGATATCGATAGCCGAAACTTACGGTAAATCTGTCGGGCAAGTTGTGCTTCGCTGGCTGTTTCAGCGCGGTGTCGTGTCATTGGCCAAATCTGTCCGGAAGGAGCGAATGGAAGAAAACTTCGACATTTTCGATTTTTCGCTTGGTGAGGCCGACATGTTACGGATCAAGAACCTGGACGCGGCAAAAAGTAGTTTTTTCTCGCACCGTGATCCGGCAATAGTCAAATGGATGAGCGAGCGAAGACTTGATGTTTAAGCTAGCAAGCTGAAAATCTCCGGTGCCAGCATATGTCGAAAATTGGCGATTAGTCACATGGCGCAGATATTCTGCATAGCATTTATGAATGTCTGCTTCGTGGGGAGCTCTATGTCCGTAGTGGGCACACAGCGAGCATTGGCAGACGTTTATCGATTGTCTGTTGTCCACACCATACCTGCCAGTCAATTTTAGTTAAATCCAAATATCAAACCATTATTTACGGGTCGATGGCGGTTTTGAAATGCGAATAGGTGGCAACGTTGAAATGCGTTAGCCCGGCAACTTTGGCACGCGAAAGGGTGGCAAGATGGTTATGCCAATTGGTGGCAGGATCAATGCGAATACGCAGAATTGACCTCGACGGTAATATGAGAAAGTCCTTTAATTTGACGCAATTCTCTATGATAGAAAGTTGGCGTGCGCTGCTGCTTTTCGGACTGCACGGAGACGACCGCACCGAAGTGACCTGGCCCTAAACGCCATACATGCAAGTCCATCAATTTATCGCCAACAAACTTGATTTTGTTGCGAACCTTGGCGGCCATTTTGTCGTCGGAATTCATATCCAGCAAAATAGCACCGGTATCGCGCACCAAACCATATGACCAATTCGCAATGACCAACGCGCCTACAATACCTGCCAGAGGGTCCATCCACAACCAGCCAAATGACTTGGCTAATAGGAGTCCAATAATTGCCAGCACCGAGACAGCCGCGTCAGCTATGACGTGGATGTACGCGGCACGCATATTGTGATCGCGCGTATCGACATGATCGTCATGGTCATGCTCTTTGAATGTGACAGTGTGCTCGGCATCCGGTAAATTAATTAATACATCGAATCCGTGCGGTTCGGGAATTTCACTAGCCGATTCCAGATAGCCTGATTTCTGGATAAAAGTGAATACCTGTTTTGTGCCTTCTGGGCGCAACGTTGTGACCGTTATGTTCTGCGCTGGCAGGGATAAATCGTTCGCAGAGTGAATACGAAAAACAGGAGGCACGCCTTCTTCAAAAATAGAAAGTGCTATTACGCCAGCCGCTGTTTCAATTTGTTGAACTTCTTCATGCTCATCGTCACCATGGTCGCCTTGTCCGGCATGGCTGTGACTATGTCCGTGACTGTGTCCATGGTCTTCGCCACCACTCAATAACCACGCGCTAACGATATTTACCAATAGACCCACCACCGCGATTGGAATGGCTTCGGTAAAATGGATCGGTACAGGTGACATAAAGCGTGATACGGCTTCATATCCGATCAGTAACGCAATCATCGCCAAAATAATTGCGCTTGTGAATCCCGCCAAATCGCCAAGCTTGCCGGTACCAAAGACAAAGCGCGGATCATTGGCATGCTTGCGTGCATACGTATACGCAAGTGCCGCAATTAACATCGCCCCTGCGTGGGTGGACATATGCAGGCCATCGGCGACCAAAGCCAATGAGCCGAACATGCTACCGCCAATTATCTCGGCAATCATCATTGCACTGCACAGTGCAATTACGGACCAAGTTTTACGTTCATTTTTTTCATGTCCAACGCCTAAAAATACATGGTCATGTCCTGCGTCGAAGGGGGCTTCATAAAATTCATTCATTTCGTTCTCACTAATATCTATTTGAAATAGCTTTTGACCACTTCAATCAGAAGCTCTTTGGGATCATCATGATCGTCATGGCCTTCAACTTCTGCACTGTCCAAATGTGTGCGGATGTGGTCTTCCAATACAACCGCCAACAATCCATTCATCGCGCCGCGACAACTTGTAATCTGCTGCAGTACTTCCATGCAGCCCTTTTCGTTTTCCAGTGAGCGTTCAAGTGCTTCCACCTGCCCTCGAATGCGGCGAACGCGATTTAATAGCTTTTGTTTATCTTTGACTGTATGGCCCATGATTGCTCCCGCCCATAATATAGGGGGGGATACTATATTGATGCGGTGCCAAAGTAAACCAGTTCGTTTTATTTGCGTCGGTTAAATATCGCGACGAGCTGCTATTCACATCGTCAATAAATTGCGATTTTTGAAAATATCAATTTCAAAATATTTGTGCGGGCATGTGGAAAGAAGTTGAGTTTTCGCAAAGAATTTAGTGTGCAAATTCAATGCAGTCACGCCCTTGCTCCAGCATTTCAATAACGCTTTTTAAATGACCGGGTTTTTGGGAATTGGCAGGCGGTATCACGCAGCCAATTTTTGATAGTGGCACATTAAAGCACAGGGAGAATGCGGCAACCCAAGCACGACAGAATGATCATGCTGTCGATTCCAGTTAGAAAAGGATTTGCAATGGATTGGTTAGCTATCTTCAGGACGTTTGGATTGATCGGGAGGCATTTATTTAACTGGCTGGCCAATTCTAATTGGCATGGGAAAATTTAAAGTAGACAGGTAATATTGAGTCCATCCACAAATTTCGTAGGAACACACCATTGATCAGCCGATTATCACAACCGAACCGACCATGGATGAACGGATTTGGGGCACGGATGAAGGGGATTCAGTAGGCTGCTTGTATGCGTATCTGGCATCAATGCGACAACTAATACGCAATGCAGCCAGAACCCACAACATGTTGTGGTACATGGCACAGGCGCCTCGTTAGGATCGTCGTGTTGATGCTGGTTTGAATCGCCGCAGAATACAAAGACAGTTTCGCGCCAATAGGAAATTTGCAATTTAAACTTAAACATTGAAGCCAGGCTTGAGCAACCGGCGGTCGAATATTGATCGGAATAGGTCACGATAAGTGACTGTTATCGTGACCGAAAAATATCTGTTTACAGCGTTTGAAATTCGACTGCTCGGGGGGCCAATATTCAGTCGGCGCCAACAACTTACTGAGACAACGAGAGCATCCGCTCGACATAACGTGCAATAAGATCAATTTCCAAATTAACTTTTGCGCCCGCTTTCAGTTGCTTGAGTGTTGTTACTTCCAGAGTGTGCGGAATCAGATTGATAGAGAATTCACAATAGTCTGCAAAATCGGCGACACGATTGACGGTAAGTGAAACGCCGTTGACGACTATCGATCCCTTGTAAGCCAAATATTTGGCCAAAGATTTGGGCGCAGAAATGACCAATTCAAAGGATTCATTGACAGGAGTGAAACTGACGACGGTGCCTAAACCATCAACATGGCCGGATACCAGATGACCGCCTATCCGGTCGGCCAGTGTTAATGCCTTTTCTAAATTCACAGGACCAGGCTGATCCAGTCCCGAAGTCAGATTTAAGCTTTCACGAGAAATATCGACACTAAACGACTGCCCCTGTTTGCTGACTACAGTCATGCATGCGCCGTTAATAGCAATT